>SXGT01163243.1_pt1 | contig 42319 bp, 24 predicted proteins | sample 3176221 | NCBI WGS metagenome assembly SXGT01 (sample SAMN11356862, study PRJNA531348) | freshwater metagenome | isolation source: freshwater sample F1-120 | place: China: Fuxian Lake, Yuxi | collected 2017-12-25
ACCGGTAACCCTGGTCACGGCAGTAGTACTTTCCTGGATGCTGATCGCTGTACTGGTGCCGCCACCGTCGCTGGTGATTACGGGCGCGTCGTTGACTGCCGTAACCGTCAGGCTCACTCGGTCGCTGACTTGCGAGAATGCTGACAAAGGGGGGTGTAGTTTTATAACCTGCAAACTTATGGAATCTGCTACGTAGGCGTAGCCGGAACTTACTGCTACCCCAGTAGCAAAGCCCGAGGTATCGTAGCCGTGTGTCTGGGTGGGGTTTGTTTTGCTTCGAATGTCGATGATCTGTAGGCCAGAAGCAGCGTCTGCAACATATGCATAGTCACCGCTCAAAGCCACGCCGAAGGCGGCGCCCAAGGTATCAAAGCCACCCACGCGGCTGGGGCTAGCTGGGTTGCGAATGTCAATGATCTGCAGGCCGGCTGTGTAATCCGCCACATAGGCATAGTCGCCGCTCACCTTAACGCTGGTGGCACTACCCAGGGTATCGAAACCGCCCACCCATGTGGGAGTGGATGGGATGCTTATGTCAATGATCTGTAAGCCTGAATTCCCATCCGCTACATAGACATAATTGCCACTCACCGCCACGCCATAAGCGTTGCCCGTGGTATCGAATCCAGCCACATAAGTGGGGTTGAGCAGATTGCTAATGTCGATGATCTGCAGGCCGGCTGTGTTATCCGCCAAATAAGCATAGCCGCCGCTGATCACCACGTCATATGCGGACCCCGAAGTATCGAAGCTACCTAACCCTTTGGGGTTTTCAGGGTTGCGGATGTCGATGATGTGCAGACCTGTATAGCTATCTGCCACATAAGCATAACCATCCCGCACCACCAAGTTTTGGACGATGCTAGGGGTATCGAAGTTACTCAAGCGTATGGGGTTGGCCGGGTTGCGGATGTCGATGATCTGTAGGCCGGCGTTGCCATCCGCCACATAGGCGTAATCACCGTTTACTACGACATCATATGTTTGGCTCGCAGTATCAATACTGCCCACCGCAGCTAGCTGTAGTTGGCTGCGATCCACAATGTCCCCCCCTGTCTGCCCATTGCTGTAGCTACCTGAGCGATCCCACGCCCGAAAAACCAGAGCATCGCTGTAGCTACCATGGAAGTCATGCTCTAGAGGCTGCAAATACACCCGCGTGGTGCTGTCCGCATAAAGCGTCACCGCGCTGGTTTCGCTCACCGCGCCGCTGACCTGAGTCCAGGTAGTGCCGTCGTTGGTGCTGATGTAGAGGGCCAGATTCGGATCGACGCCGGTGATGGCCAGACCGGGCAGATCGCCATCGCCATCGCTGTAGTTGCCAGCGCCGATCAGGGCGGAAACCAGGGTGCCCACCGCCCCCATTGGTGCGCCGGTGTCTTCGTTGACGGTGTTCAGTGCAACATTTGTGTCAACCAATACGGGCCGTGTGTTGGCCAACAATGCGTCGTAGCCCGCCAGTTGCAGCGCAGGGGTTTCCACCGAGCCGGTCCATTGTTCCAACACCCAGTCCCCGCCCAAACCGATGGAACCGGTTGAGTCAGTAGATGCAGCCACATCCGCCCCGGTGATCTCCGCCAGCCTTTGTAAGAACGCGGTTCCGACATCCCCTTCCGCCACATTGCAGCCATAAAGCAGCAAATCGCCTTCCGGTGTCAGGCTCTGACCAATGCGTTCCAAAGTGAGGGCATAATCCGGCAGGTTGCTGCTATCCAGCCGCGTGTTGCCCAGTTGCAGACTGCCAGGCGCACCATGGGAAATGATGTGTATCGCTGATAAGTCCGTCTTGCCTGCCAGCGCGGTTCTGAGTTGTTCAAAGCCATCCTGTTCTGAATCAATCAGGATATAGGGGATGCTTTCCGGCAGTTGATCGATCAGTGAGCCAAAATCACTGACGGATTGGTCGATGACGATCAGTTGGTTGGGGATTGCGTTGGCGAGCGGGGTAGACATGGCATCACTCTCTTGAATAAAGAATGAGGGAGTTGCAGAACAAGTGCGGCAAACCGCAGGAAATTCGACCAGTTGATTTGTCTTGGGGGGCGACTGGTGCGGGATCAGCCATCTGCACGCCTGTCAATGCGGGTGGTAGATGGATGCGGCGTATGGCGTGGCCGTGAGGTTTCAACATCGCGAAAATCCAAGCTTGATCAGGTTTTATCTGCAGCCGCTAGAGATTCTTGGCAACTGCGTGCTAGTTGAACGAGGGCTCCCTGACCAGTCCAAGTGCCGTATCGCTGTTATCTCCACTCTAGAGAGCTTCTTGTCCTGTTTCATCGGTCAATTGACGGATATAAGCGGTTTTTATCCTTTACGGGATAGCCTTCGTTCCGGTGTTACTTCAGGGATTCAAACTGCCTATCCGCATGACCTGTGCAATCAGTTCACGTTGGTTTCGCGAACCGGTTTTGGTGTACAGGCTGGAAAGCTGTGTCCGGATGGTGCGAATGCCGACGCCGAGTTGCTCGGCGATCTGTTTGGGTGACTTGTCCTGCATCAGCAGGCTGAGCACCCGAAGTTCGGCTTGGGTGATGTGGTGCATTGCGGCGAACTGTTCCAGGCCGGGTTTGTACCGGTTCCTTTCTGGGTCTTGTACCAGCAACATGGCGCGCGGGCCGATGCTGTTGAGGCTGGCTTTGTATGCGGACGTGAGAGCGTCTTCGCGCAGCGGGCTGGCGGTCAGGCTATAGACCCGTTTGCCGGTGGGCAACGTGTGAGTTGTGTTCTCGCCGGTACTGTTCCGTTGCAGACACAGGCTGCCGCCAAGGCCGATGCAGGCTTCACGAATCAGTCGGTTGAGGGCGTCCTGATCATGAGGCGTGGCGGCATGCAGCCGGCCCGCGCGGAGGCTGAGCCCATCTCCAGCCCGGATCATCTTTTCGGCTGCTTCATTCACATACATCACGCCGCCGTCTTGCCCGAGCAGGATCAAGCCGCAGCCAAGCTGGTCCAGGGCGGAAGCGTGCATGGCTTCGCGCAGATGTATCTGGGTCAACTGCCAGTGCATCTTCAGGGCACGGCGGACGTGGGGGGCGAGCAGTTCAAGCAGCGCCGGTTGATCGGCTTCAAAGGCTCGCTGTTGCGGATGCCGCGTGAAGGTCATGTGGGTGGCGGGGGTATCGGGATCGTGTCGGCCGTCGAACAAGGCCGTGGTGATCATCCACTCCATGCCGTGAGGCTTGAGGAAGTCTTGGTAGAACTCCGTTCCATGTAGTTCCTGCTGCGAGATAAGTTGTTCGCCGAATGCGATGGTGCCCTGGATGTAGATGGCCTTTTGTAGTGCACTCCGGGTCCAGGCGTCGTGCTGGTGGTAGTAGGTGCTGTAAGCGATCTGACTCGCTTCGGTGTAATTGTGGGTGAGGTAGATGGCCTGTTCCGGTCGCGTGACGATTGGCGTATAGATGCAGGCCAGGTCGGCCGCGAAGGTGTTGCTGAGTTGCTTCAATACCTGCGGCCAGCGTTCGGGTTCCAGCCCGGCTTGGTATATCTCGCCGACCAGTTCAAGCAGCCCCGCGTTCTGTTCCGGATAGCGTTGTTGTGTCTTGGAGGAAGCCATCACCCACCCCAGGAGCCTTGGTTTATTAAGGTTTGCTGATATGCCCTCAGTCTAGCTGAGGTTTGTATCAATTTCCTTACGGAATTCCCCGGGTTGGGTTTTGAGGCCGTTTCTTCATGGCCACAGGCTGTTGAAATCTCCACCTCAAATCCCGCCACGGCGCGTAGTTTCCTTGCTGAATTCGACGCCGATCAGGTAAATCGGTTGGCTCTGAGCGGTATTTTTTGGATAGTTGCGGTCTTTCAGTTGTTGCCGAATCGGCGTGGCCGCGACAGGAAGAAATGCGTGCCTTGTTCGATCAGGCGGAGGGCGTGCGGCGTCTTGTCGACGTAGTAATGGCCGTCTTCGCGAATCTTGGCGAAGGTCTGGATGCCGATGGGGAGTTTCTTGCGGTTCATGGTGGGCCAGGCGCGGGGGCAGTGCGTCAAGTGTATGCGCGTGGCCTTGCCCGACCAACAGGGGCATTGAGGCAGTCGTCTAACGGCGTGCCCTAAAAACGGAACCAGCGTTGCAGGGTGAGACTCCAGTCGGTCGGCAACAGCGCAAGAAAGCGCATGGTCAGCGCCAGAGGCAGCGGGAAAGCGATCACCGCGCGATTTTTTCTCAGTCCGACGCGGATGCGCCGCGCTGCTGCATCCGCCGTCAGTTTGAACGGGGTCGGCCCCGGGTAGGCATCGCTCATCGCGGAAGCCACGAAGCCCGGACAGATCACGCTGACGCCGACGCCGTGCCGAGCCAGCGCGCCGCGCAGGCCGGCGCCGTAAACCAGCACCGCCGCCTTGCTGGCGTTGTAGGCGGGCGAGATGGGCATGCCGACATAACCGCCCAGCGAACTCATCAATCCAATCTGACCGCGTCCGCGTTGCGCCATGCGCATTGCCAGTGGATGGATGCCGGCCAGTGCGCCGATCAGATTGACGCGCAACACCTGTTCGACGCGCGGCCAGTCTTCCAGCGTGGCATCCGCCGCCAGCGTGCTGGTCATGCCGGCATTGGAGATGACCAGATCGACGGCCTGAATCTGATCCTGTGCCGCGATCCAGTCCATCAGCGCTGCGGTATCGGTCACATCCAGGCGGGCGCAAAACACCTCGGCGCCGCGTTGCCGGCACTGCTGCACGCTTGTTTCCAGACGCGCCGCGTCGCGCCCGGTCAGGCTGAGCCGCACGCCGGGCGCGGCGTAAGCCAGCGCCAGTGCGCGGCCGATGGCGCCGCTGGCGCCGGTGATCAAGACATGGCCGGCGTGCAGGTTCACTTGATCAGCCGTTCCGGCAGTATTTCGTTGATCAGGTTGCCGTCGAGTCGGCGCACTGCTTCCGCAACCGCCGCATCGAGGCCGGGGCGGGCATAGAACACGCCGCGAATCTGGATGGTTGCGGCCATTGCAGCGAGGTATGCATCGAGCAATTCGACGTCGGGTGGGCGTGCTTCGGTCCAGAAACGATCCAGACCTGCCTGGAAGGTCAGGCCCGGCAGGTCGAAGATGGCCTGACCCAGCGTGATCAGCGGGCAGTGCAGGCAGATCGCGCGCAAGCCCGAGGTGCTGTTGATGGTGACCATGCCGCGCGCAGTCTTGGCCATTGCGTTCAGATTGCCGCCATCGACATAGCGCACGCGCGTAACGACGCCGTGTTGTTTGGCCAGCGCCGCGACCTGCCGGCGCCAGTTGATCAGGCCCGGATCCCAGGGATGCACCTTGATCAGCAGGTGCGCATCCTTCGGCGCATGGCGAGCGAACGACGCGATGACCAGTTCGATGGCGCTGTCCTGATTCGGGAAATCGGAATAGGCGCGCAACTGGAAGTCGTTGGCCATCTGCAACGGATAGACGAAATACGGGTGTTCGCCCGTGCGCAGGTCTTTCATGCTGGCGTCGGCATGCCGATTGTTGCGTGCGGCGAACAGCATGCGCAGCGCGGTGCCGAGGTAGAACAGAACCGGGTGATCCAGCTTGTCGTTGTGGAAACGCGGGAACAGCCAGGCGAGAAAATAATTGCTCAGGTGATACAGCATGTCGTTGCGCGCCATGCGCCAGAAGCTGTCCCGATAGACCGCTTCCAGATCCGCCTTGGGGGCGTGCGCCGCCAGTGCGCGCAGCGCTTCCGGCGTGCGCGGAAAGCGCGAATGACCGGACATGCCGTCGCGTTCCAGCGTGATCCAGTCAGGCCGCAGATAACCGAAATCGGTGACCGTGACCCGAATGCCGCGCCGCTTCGCCGCTTCGATGGCAACACGGTGATAGGCGCGCTGTTCACCGAGCAGGACGAGGTCGCTGATGCCGTGTTTTGCGTAAAACGTGTCGATGAAATCGGGCCAGTCGGCGAGGCGGCCGCGATAGCGCAGCGCGCTTGCGTGATGCCAGAACAGGCGGTCACCGAAGTTGAACTGGATGCAATGCACGCCATGCCCAAGTTTGCCCAGGCCGCTGGCGATCTCGCTGAAAAAGGGCGACAGCGGACCTTGCAGAAACAGGAACTGGCGCGCGCTTCCGGCCCGCATCAATGCGTTGGTTGCCAGAGCAGCGACCACAGCTTGAGTCCGCCCGAAAGGACGCTTTCCGACGTGCCGGCAAATCCGTGGCGGTAGTAAAACGCCACGTTTTGCGGGCTGCTGGTTTCCAGATAGACCGGACAATCCGACTCGCGCGCCAAGGCCTGCAGGCCGCTCAGTATTGCGCTACCGCGACCCTGGCGACGGCATTCCGGGTCCACGCCGAGGAGTTGCAGATAGAAATGCGGCCGTGTCGGGTGGCGCTGATCCATTCGCTTCAGATCAATGCCATGTATCAGCGCGCGCGCCGGGCCGGCAATGCTCAGATAGCGCAGGAAAAAACGGGCTTGCATGTTCCAGCCAGGTCCGTCGCCAGGCGGAAACCACAACGCAGCGGATTTGCAGTCGGTGCTGGCATGCAGTTCGCCGCCCATTTCGGTCAATAGCAGCCGGAACAGCGTGCTCATCGCCGCATCGCGTCGGTCGTCCTGGCGGATCAGCCAGTTGATGTGGGCGTCGGCCTGGAAGGCGCGGCACAGCATCGCCACCAACGCGGGCAGATCCTCCGCGTCTTTGTCCAGCCGACACAGCGTGTTCGGGGGCGAGGCAGCATGATCTGCGCCCAAAGCGCCGCTCACCGGCCTGAAACCTCCGCCAGCGCGGCCACCGCAGCCAGAATCTGTTCCTCGGTATGGCTGCTGCTCAGGAAGAAGCGCAGGCGCGCCGCGCCTTCCTCGACCGCCGGATAGGTGATGGGCTGCACGTTGATGCCACGCTGGAACAGTGCGTTGGAATATTTGGCCGCCTTCAACGAATTCTTGATGATGGCAGGTATCACGGAATAACCGGCGCTGGTGCCGATGTTGATGCCGCGCTGGCGGGCTTGTTCGAGGAATATCCGGCCGCGTGCCCGCAATCGCTGCACACGCTCCGGCTCTGCCTTCAGAATGCGCAAGGCCTCCAGCGCGGCGGCGGCCACCGGCGGTGCGATGCCGACGCTGTAAAGAAAGCCGGGTGCTGCGTATTTGAGATGCTCCACCAGCGCGCGCTCGCCGGCGATGTATCCACCGCAGGCAGCCAGCGTCTTGCTCAACGTGCCCATCCAGATATCGACGGCGCGGCCATCGAGGCCGAAATGCTCGCGGATACCACCGCCGCGCTCGCCCATGACCCCGAGCGAGTGCGCCTCGTCCACCATCAGAAAGGCTTTGTGGCGAGTCTTGATCTCGATGAAACGGGGCAGATCGGGGAAGTCGCCATCCATGCTGTACAGCCCTTCGACCACGATCAACACGCGTTCGTGGCGGCCGCGAATCTCGCTCAGCAACTGATCCAGGCTTTGCCAGTCGTTGTGCGGAAAGGAACGTCGTTGCGCACCGGAAAGCTGAATCCCTTGCAGGATGCTGTTGTGGATCAGGGCGTCATGCACCACCAGATCCTTGGGCCCGAACAGATAGCCGATGCTGGTCACGTTGGTGGCGTGGCCGCTGACGAACACGACACAGTCCTCGACACCGTGAAAGTCGGCCAGCGCGGCTTCCAGATCGCGCTGGATGGCGCGTTCACCGGATACCAGCCGGCTGGCGGAGGCGGAGGTGCCCCAGCGGTCGATGGCATCGCGGGCAGCCTTGTTGACGCGGGGATGGCCATTCAGCGCGAGATAGTTGTAGCTGGAAAAATTGATGTAGGGACGACCCTCGATCAGGCTGGTGGCGCCGGCCACGCCGTCATGCACCTTGAAGAACGGGTTGTCGATGCCCATCCGCCGCGCCGCCGCCTGCGGCACCAGCAATTTCTCGTAGCCGGGGAAGCGATCGAAACGGCAGAAGGCGTCGGGAATGCCCTTCACCGACGTGCGCGCGCGCAGCGCGGCGGCCTGATCCGCTTCCGCATCCGGCGTCGCCACGCCCGCCTTGCGGTTCAGGAAGCGCTTGATCAGATCATCCTTGGCCTGGCCGGAGAGGCCGAACAGGCCGCCAGGCGATTTTTCCTTGTTCATGCTGCGTTCCTCATGAAATCAGGCGTGCGCCCTTGCGTACCTGCTGGCGCAAGTCATTCATGGTTTCGTCGATCTGTTCCCGGGATATCGCTTCCGCATGCTGTGCCGCCATGCTCTGCACCATATCCTGCAGATGCGTGTCTTCCCCCTTCTCGGCTTCGGGTGCGGCCAGGCTGGCGCTCAATCGTTCGGCGATACGCTGGATGCTGGGACCTTCGTTGAGCGCCATGACCGGCAGCGTAACGCCAAACCGCTTTTCGATGCCCAGCACCAGTTCCATGCCCATCAACGAATCCATGCCCAGGTCGTACAGTGAACGCGTGCGGTCAATGCGGTCGGCAGGAATTTGCAGAATCTGACCGACTTCGCCGGCGAGCAGACCGGCAATGATGTCCAGGGCTTCCTCGGCGGAACGCCCCGCGAGCAGCACGCGAATGTCGCCGCCCTGCTCGTCGCTGACGCCGCTCTGGCCGGCGCGAGCGCGAACGCTGTCGTAACGGGGAGCTTGCGCGGCGGGCAGGAAGCGTTGCAGCGTATGCCAGTCGAAATCGAGCACGGCGAGTCCGTTCCGGTTGCTCGCCAGCATCGCACCGAGCAAGGCCAGCGCCTGTTTGGCAGTGATCGCATCGCCGCCCAGACGCGCCTGCAAACCCTCCTTCACCGCCGCGTGGCGGGTCAGATAGCCGACATCACCGATCGCGCCCCAACTTGCACAGGTGGCCGCAAGGCCATCGGCGCGGCGCAGCGCGGCAAGCGATTCGAGGAACTGGTTGGCGGCTACATAGTTTGCCTGGCCGGGGTTGCCAATGAACGTCGTGGCGGAGGAGTAAAGAATGAAGAAATCGAGCGGCAGATCGAGCGTGAGTTGATGCAGGTTCCACGCCCCTTGTGCTTTCGGCGCCAGCACGCTGTGGAAACGGGCCGCATCCAGATTCCGCATCAGCGCATCGTCCAGCACCATTGCGGCATGCAGGATACCGCGCAACGGCGGCAGATCATGCCGGATCGAGTCGAGTACTTCGGCGAGTTGCTCACGCTGGCTGACATCGCAGGCAAACACATGCACGCATGCGCCAAGCGCCTCCAGTTCTACCACGGCGTCGGCGATCCCCGGCGTGTCCAGACCACGCCGGCCGAGCAGGACCAGATGGCCGGCGCCGAGTCCGGCCAGCCAGCGCGCCGACTCCAGGCCGAAGCCGCCGGTGCCGCCGCTGACCAGATAGGTTGCTTCGTGTGACAGCGCCGGCGGCGCCGGCAGTTCGGCGCGTCGGGGGCGAGTCAAGGGCATTGTGACCTCGTTCAGGGTCAGCACGATCTTGCCGATCTGGCGCGCCTGCTGCATGTAGCGGAAGGCATCCACCACGCGGGCGGCCGGAAAGGCGCGATAGGGCAGGGGGCGCAGCGTACCCTCGGCGAACAGCGCCATGACTTCGCGGAACAGCCGCGTCGCCAGGGCCGGCCGGGCCAGCATGAGTTGGTCGGCATCAATGCCGAAATAGCTGATGTTGTCCTTGAACGGGCGCAATCCGATACGGGTATTTTCGTAGAAGTCGCGCTTGCCCAATTCCAGGAAGCGGCCGAACGGGCGCAGGACGCGGAAGTTGCGATTGATCGCCTCGCCGGCCAGCGAGTTGAGCACGACATCGACCCCTTCGCCGCCGGTCAGCGCCAGTATCTCGTCGGCATAGGCCAGCGTGCGCGAGTTCATCACATGGTCGGCGCCCATCAGATGCACAAAATCGCGTTTCTCGGCGCTGCCGGCCGTGGCGAAGACTTCCGCACCGAGATGCCGCGCCACCTGGATCGCGGCGATGCCGACGCCGCCGGCAGCGCCGTGGATCAGCACGCGCTCGCCGGGTTGCACGTTGGCCAGATGCTTGAGCGCGTAATAGACCGTGAAAAACACCGTCGGCACGGTCGCTGCCTGTTCGAATGACCAGGCAGCCGGCTTCGCTGCAGCGGAACCGGCCTGGGTCACGACGTGGCTGGAGAAACAGGCCGGCGCAAACGCCACCACTTCGTCCCCCACCTTGAACTCGTTGACGCGTGCGCCGACGCGCGACACGCAACCGGCCAGTTCGAGACCGAGCGATGCGCCGGAAAACCCGTTCTCGACGGCCTCATCGGAAAGCAGGCCCATCGCATACATCACATCACGGAAATTCAGGCCGACGGCGGCGGGCCGGATCTCGATCTCGTCCTCCGCCAGGGCGCGCGGGGTGAGCGGCAGCCAGTGCAGGTTGCGCAACTGGCCGGGCACGCTGAAGTCGAGTCGGAAACCGGACTCGACGGCATCGGCCGCAGACAGCGCGGGTGGCGGTGCGTTTTCCATGCGCGGTACAAAACGGCCGGCGCAGGTCAGCACGATTTCGCTCTCGCCATCCGGTGTCAGCAGTTCACGGCTGAGCCAGGAGGCTGCTTCATTGTCCAGATTGTCGGCCGGCAGGTCGATCAGCACGCAAGCCCGCTCCGGGTATTCGTTCATGATCACGCGGCCCAGGCCCCACAGCGGAGCTTGCGACGGCTGGTGTTGCCAGGTTTCGGATGGCACGCCGAAAGCGGAACCGCCGGCGGTGATCAGCCAGAGCCGGGTCGAGCGCTGAACGGGGCCGGATTCGAGCGCATGCAGCAGATGCAGTGTGCTGTCGCAACGCAGCGTCTGGAGCGGCATGATGTCCGGCGTCGGCGGCGTATCGCGCAGACCGAGGCAATGCACGATATGGTCGCAGCCACCGAAACGAAGCTCGACTTCGGCCAGCAGGTCACGACAGGATGACGCGGAGGCGGGATCGAAGCGCAGGCTGACGGATTTCTCCGTGGCGCTGGATTCGGTGGTCGGGGTGGCCAGCATGACGCGCTGGCCCTGGCTACGCAAACGCGCGGCCAGCCGGTCGGTCAGCCGGCTCGACGCGCCTTCGCTGTCGCACAGCAGCAGCCAGGATTGCACGCCGATTTCGCCATTTTCCGGGACGGCGTCGATATTCTTGGCCAGAACGGCGTAAACCCCGGTGTCCATGTTTTCGCTGGCTGGTTCGCGCAGTATCTCGATCTCGGCGTAGCCCTGCTGTTCCAGGAACGCGGTCCAGCCGGTGGGAGACAGCAGGCTCGAATGCAGGCCCGATTTCTGGCCGGGATCGCCGGAAGCGTGCCACCAGGCGGGCTCAAGGCCGTGTTGCAGATCGGCAGCACGGTCGGGGTGGCGCTCCAGCAGCAGCAGCAATCCGCCGGTTGCCAGCTTGCGTTTCAGCGCAGCCAGGATGGGGGGTATCTCGGCGGCGCGGTGCAGCCAGTGGTGAACCAGAATGATGTCGAATTGAGCCGGTGGCGGGGTGCGGCCGGTCAGTGCGAAGCCTTCCGACAGGTCCAGTGTCGCCACATTCACCACCGCGTGATTGGCGTATTCCGACTCCAGACGGGCGAGTTGATCGCCATCCGTTTCGGCGATGACGTAGTCGCAGCGGTCATGCGGCAAGTCGGCCAGCAACTGGCGCGGCAAGTCCTCCGAACCACCGGAAATTTCGAGTACGCGCAGGCGGCGATCCGACGGCCATTGCGTGGCTACCGACTGAATGATGTCGATTGCGGCCTGATTCATGCCCAGATGCGTAGGCGAGGCATCATGGAACTGTTCCAGCAGGTGGCTTGCCGCAAGCGCAGCACTGGTCGCGGCCGCATCGATGCGGCCGGTCAGCAGGTCGGCAAGATGGCGACCGACCTGGCCGACAAATACCAGGTCCGGCAATGCATTCGGGTAATCACCCAGGATGGCGCGCCAGATCGCTTCGGCGGCCGGCGGCGAATTTTCGGTTAACAACCGCCATGAGCCGGCCTCGGGCACCAGCAGCCCTTCCTCGTGCAGCAGACCGATCAGCCAGGCAAACAGGGGACGAACCGTCTCGGGAACCTGTGCCGGATCGGCCAGCGCTGCTTCCAGCCAATTGCTTTCCTCCTCGGCCAAATCACGCAAGGCCTCGAAGGCGAACGTGCCGACCAGGGCATCCAGCAGGGGGACCGTGCCATGGAAATGGTCGCGTCGATGCAGCTTTGGTTCCAGTTCCGACAAGGTACGACAGGCCTGCTGAACCAATACCTTGCTGGCGGCGATCGGGATCGGCTGCAGGTCGCGCGGATGCGGTTGCAGCCGCAAGGTATGCCGCCACAGGGCGGGGAGCACCGGGCCGCGCTGGCCCAGCGCGGCGGCGCGGAAACGGCAGCCTTCCAGTTGTGCCACGGTTTCGCCGCTCGCATCGAGCAGCTCGAATTCAGCCAGCACGGAACGCGGGTTCTGTTTGATCAGGCGGGCGCGGAACCAGGCCGGTTCGCCGCCGAAGAAACGCAGGCGACCGACACGAACCGGCAACAGGGTCGCGCCGTTTCCGGCCTGGATTTCGCGGTGGAAAATGTCGAGCAGGGACTGAAAACAGACATCCAGCAAGGCCGGGTGCAGGATATGGCGGGAGAGGTCTGGCTGGATCGAAGCGGGGATGTCAAGTTGCGCGAGTAGTTCGCGCTGATTGACCCAGGCCTGCCGCAAACCCTGGAATGCCGGGCCGTAGTCCAGTCCCATGCGGCTGGCCAGCGCGTAATGTTGTGTGGCATCCAGCGCAATGGCGCCAGGTGCGTCGGTATCGATCGGAAACTGCCTGGCCGGGCAGCGCGCGAGTGGCTCCCCGATCAGGCGGCCAACCGCGTTCAGCGTCCATTCCTCGTTGCTCAGGCGTGGCCGGCTGAGAATCCTGAAACTGCCATCGGCAGGATTCAGTTCGAAGCGAAGCAGGCGGGCCAGTTCGCCGTCGAACACCACCGGCGCCAGGATGTCCATTTCCTCCATTTCGTGGCGGCCCTGGTCCCCCCCGGCGCCGAACCACTCGCGCGAGGCGGCCAGCGCCATTTCGACATAGGCAGCGCCCGGCAGAACGATGCCGCCGCCGACCTGATGGTCGGAAAGATAGGCGACAACCTGCGGATCGAGCGGGTTCTCCCAGATCGCCTCGGCATCCTTCAGGCGATATCCCAACAGCGGATGCACCCGCCTGCGATTGATCAGGTCGTAGCCTTCGCTGGTTTGTGCATGCCAGAAGCGCTCGCGCTGCCACGGATAATTCGGTAACCGCACATTGAGGCGCGGCGTCGGGAAATGTGCCTCCAGCCTGAATGGCGCACCCGCCAGGCAAGCCCGCCAGGCGCATTCGAGGACACGGTCGGGTCCGTCATCCTCCTTCTTCAGCGTTGCCAGCACGCGCCCGGCCAGGCCGGCCGGCTTCAGGCTGTCGCTGATGTAGCGTTGCAGGATGGCATGCGGCCCGATTTCGACGAACACCCGGCATCCGGCTTTGGCCAGACTGGCGATAGCCTGGTTGAAGCGCACCGGCTGACGGATGTTGTCCCACCAGTAAGCCGCGCCCAATTGCTTGCCCGGCAGCTCGTCGCCGGTGACGGTGGAAACGAAGGTTGTCTTGCCGGCGGCAGGCGCCAGTCCGGCCAGGCTGGCCAGCAAGGGGACCTGGATCGGGTCCATGGCCGGGCTGTGAAAGGCGTAATCAAGGTCGAGCAGGTGAAAGAAGACCGCTCTGGCATCCATCTCCGCATGCAGAGCCTCCAGCGCCGCGAGGTTGCCGGAAAGCGTGACCGCGTTGGGGCTGTTGATGGCCGCCAGGGTAATGTGGTCGGTGAGTCCGGTTTCCGCCAGCACGTCGTGAATTTTTTCTTCCGACAAGCCGACCGCAGCCATGCGTCCGCTGCCCTTGGTGGCCGATTGCGCGGCGCTGCGTGCGCAGATCACCCGCACCGCCTGTTTCAGGCCGAGCGCACCCACTGCCCAGGCGGCTGCAACCTCGCCGACGCTGTGACCGGTTGCGGCGGCGGCATCGAGGCCGTGTGCGCGCAGCAGACGGGTCACGCCGACCTGCATCGCGAACAGCAGCGGTTGCGCGACCTCGGTCAGTTCAAGGCGGGAATGTTCGGCATCCGCGCGCAATTCATCCAGTATCGAGAAGCCGGCCTGCTGCTGGATCATGGCATCCAGTTCGGACAGGGTCTTGGCAAAATCGGTTGAATGCGCCAGTAATTCACGCCCCATGCCGAGCCATTGCGCACCGTTGCCGGTATAGACGAAAGCGGTTTTGCCGGCCTCGCCCAGGGCCGCCTCGGAGACCACGCCCTGCGTGGTTTCGCCCTCGGCGTAAGCGGCAAGGCGTTCGGCGATCTGGCGAGGCTGGCGGCCGAAAAATGCGACGCGCTGATCCAGCCATTGCCGGCGATGGACGGCTGCATAGGCCAGGTCGTGGAAATCGGGCGCTTCGGCGCCGTTGATGCGTTCGGCATAGCGCCGCGCCAGTTCGCGCAGGGCTTGCGGCGCACGCGCCGACAGAATCAGGGGCGGCGTCAAACTGGGCAGTCTGCCGCCGCGCCGCTTCGTGTTCCTGCGATATTCCTGCAACAGCACATGCGCATTCGCGCCGCCGAAGCCGAAGGAATTCACCCCCATCGTCAACGGACGCTCGCCCGCCGGCAGTTCCCGGCAGGTGGTGACGACTTCCAGATTGAGTCCGGCAAAGTCGATGTTCGGATTGAGGGTTTCGATCTGGATCGAGGGCGGCAGGGTGCGATGTTTCAGCGCCAGTACGGTCTTGATCAGGCCGGCCATGCCGGAAGCCGGCTCCATGTGGCCGAGGTTGCTCTTGACCGAGCCGATCAGCAGGGGCTTGCTTGCCGCGCGCGCCTGACCGATCACCCGGCCCATGGCGGCCGTTTCGATCGGATCGCCGACGGCGGTACCGGTGCCATGCGCTTCGATGTAGTCGAGGTCGGCGGCGGCAATGCCGGCCTGTCGCATGACCTGGCGCAGCAGGTCGGACTGGCCTTCGATGCGGGGGATGGTGATGCCGCTCTTGCGACCGCCATCGGAATTGGAGCCGCTGGCCAGAATGATCGCCTGGATGTCGTCGCCATCGGCTTCCGCCTGCGCCAGCGGCTTCAACAACAACACCGCGCCGCCCTCGGAACGGACATAACCGTCGCCGGAGGAGTCGAAGGCCTTGCAGCGTCCGTCGGCGGAGAGCATGGAAGCCTTGGTGAAGCCGACGAAAGGATACGGATGCAGCAACAGGTTGATGCCGCCGACCAGGGCCAGCGAGGATTCGCCGTCGCGCAAACCGCGACAGGCCTGGTGCAGCGCCACCAGCGAGGAGGAACAGGCCGTATCGACGGCCATGCTGGGGCCGCGCAGGTCGAACATATAGGACAGGCGGTTGGCAGCGATGCTCAACGTGTTGCCGGTCATCGAATAGGCATCCATGCCGTTCATGTCGTCCAGCGCGCGCATGCCGTAGTCGAGCCCGGAGATGCCGACATAGACCGAGCAATCGGAGCCGGACAGGCTGGCAGGGGGAATGCCGCCGTTCTCCATCGCTTCCCAGGCGAGTTCCAGCAACAGGCGTTGCTGTGGATCAAGCTTGGCCGCTTCGCGCGGCGAGATGCCGAAAAAGGCGGCGTCGAACTGGTCCAGACGCGACAGCATGCCGGCCGAGAAGGTGATTGCACGCCCCGGTTCCGAACGTCTGGGATGCGACAGTACATCGGTCGCCCAGCGATCTTCACCTACCTGGCTGACCATGTCGCGGCCACCCTTGAGAACTTCCCAGAACGCTTCTTCGCTGGCCAGATCGCCCGGGAAGCGGAGCGCCATGCCTACGATGGCGATCTTCATATTGTTTTCAGGCAAACCAGGGCCCTTTGAACGAGTGCATGCCGCGCGTTTGCTTGATCAGGCATCAAGCCGCTTCAGCAGGAGAAAAGACGCCAGGGTCGAAGCTGGCGAGTCGGTTGCTGGATTGATGATCCGGGAATCCCACTGTATGCGGTGCATGAAGGTTGAGAACTGATGTGCCTGCCTGATCGTCAATGATTATCCTGTGTCACCGAGAGAAACCCCCAACAAGAATAAACGGGGTGCCTGCCGGGTTTGGTCGATACCTTAAGTCGTTCTTAAATTTTACAAGGCAATGAAACGGTTTGTCATAAACCGGGTTGGCTTGCCTGGTTGCTGGATCGGGTTGACCACCGGCTTGAGCCGATGCCTGCATGATCAGCGAGTCCAGACAAGATAACGAAGTTTGCGCAACCCGCGTCTGAACCCGCCCCGCATCAGCTTTTCCAGGTCGCCACGGCTTTCCAGCGCATTCCGCTGTTGCAGAATTTGATGCAGCACGGCTTCGCAGGTCGTGTAGCCCTTGAGCAGGGGATCCCAGTACACCGGATAGCGCAGCAATGTACCGGCGATCAGTTCATCCAGGCTGAGCCGCCTTTTTCGTCGGGGGATCGGCAACTGGTCTTCGCTGAGGCCCCAGCCGGCATAAAAAGGACGCCCATGCACGACGACCCGTTTGCCGCGCAGCAGTGCATCGAAGCCGGAGAGGGATGTCATGGTGTGCATTTCGTCGCACGCATCGATGCAGCTGATCAGTGAGATGTCGATCTCCAGTTGATCCGCGATCCCCTGCGCCGATGTCAGCGCGTCGCGTCCACCTCGATTGCCGGCGAGGACATCGGGATGCGGCTTGTAAACAATGAACGCATCCGGGCAGGCTGCGCGGGCGGCGCGCAACAGGGCGAGATTGCTGCGTACGTTGTCGCAACCCTGAAGGATGGAGGCATCGTCCTCGACCTGGCCGGGAACCAGCACTATCCGGCGCCCCCGGTTGTGCCAGGACGGCGCACGTAGTGGCTGAAGGTTGTACTTGGTGATGCCGTGCGCGACGATGAATTCACGGACCTGCCGTGCCCGCGCCAGTTCTTCCGGCGTGAATTCGGCATGGGCAAGAATTTCTTCCAGATCGGAAGGGGTGTCCGGGGCGAAGTACACCCCGCGTGAATCGAACACAAGGGATTGCGCCGGAACAAGGTCGGAACCCAGGCCGACCGAACGGATGAAGCCGTCTTCGAGGTGCAGCAGGCGCGCTTGTGTGGTTCTAGCCTGGTCGCGCAGCCAGTCCGGCGCCGGGAAGCCCCAGTGCAGCAGGCAGTCGCGCGGCCCGGGTTGCAGGGCGGCCAATTCGGTCTGGTTACCGGCGAAGCGGACTTTGGCCGGGTCCGGGTCCAACAGGGCGGCCTGCACCCGGCGCCGGATAGCCGAGAAGCCGACTGCTATCTTTCTGCCCGGACAGGTTTCGGCGGCTTGCCGCTGGCGCAACAGCCAGGCGATTACATCGAAGATCGTGCCCGGCTGGCGCGTTTCCGGGTCGAGATAGCGGGCGTAGTGGAAGTACGCCGCCGCGAACAGTTCATCGACCGCGCGTTGGCGATTGCGGCGTGGGCAGGCCTGCCGATCATCGGTGACGCCCCAGCCGGCGTACCAGGGCAGGCCGAACAGGGTCACCGGTTTGCCCGCCAGCAGTGCCTCGAATCCCAGGGTCGAAGTCACCGCATAGACCCGATCCATCTGTTCGATCAGGCTGAGCGGATTGATCGCGTCTCGCAAGAGCACGGTGCCGGCATCTTCCCGGATGGCGGTCAGATAGCCCCGTTTGCGGCCGGCGCCGACTTCAGGATGGGTTTTGACATAGAGGGTGGCCTCCGGGTTTTCGGCACGCGCGGCGGCCAGCATGGCGGCAAAGGTGCTCGCATCGGCGCCGCCCAGGCCGACGCTCAGATCGCCAAAGGTCTGATCCACCACCAGCACACGGCGACGCGCGGGCGGCAAATCGCCGGCCAGGGCCGGGGCATGGTTGTACTTGCTCAACCGATGCTGAAGGATCAACGCCTTGGCGCGAGCCACTTCGCCGACAATGCCGGCGAGCAGGTCGGCGGGGGAATTGAGCAGGTTTTCCAGCCGGCTGGGCCGGGTGCTGTCGTAATAGATGCCGACGTCATCCATCACCAGGGAGAGCGCCGGAAAGAACTTGCCGGTACCCCAGGAACGGAGAAAGCCGTCTTCCAGCCGCAACAGGCGGCCCCCCGATCTGGCGGCATACCAGCCGGCGCGGCGGGCGCTGGGCTTGCAACCCCAGCCCAGCCAGATGGCTGCGCCCGGCCCGGGCAGCCAGGCCGGCTTGACCGGCGCGCCGAGCAGGGCGGCGAGCGCCGACGAACGCCACAAGGCCAGATTGATTGCCGGCGTGCGGAAGTCCCGGGTTTCGCAAGATGCGAATGGATCAGGGCAAGCGTGCGGCATGCTGTTCAGGCTCAAGAATCAGTTCACGCAGACTGGGTGCAGGCGTTTGCCGGGCGATCCATTCCGCCACGCGGGCATACTGTTCCAGCCTGTGCACGTCATCGCTCAGCAACGCCACGATGGCCTCGCTCCAGGCCTGCGGATCATCCTCGGCAAACGTCGCTCCGGCTGCCTCCAGCAGCGGGAAATAAGGTGCGCGCCGGGCATAGACGCCGACCGCGCCGCAGTGGGCGATATCGAAAATCTTCACATGCGCGCGTGCGGCGTTGAAATGGCCCGGCAGCAACGGGGCGACGCCCAGCGCGATGGCGCTGTTTTCACAGTGCGCCGCATACTCCCCCCAGGAGCGCGGTGCCAGTACGTTGACACGGGGAATGCCGGTGAACAGGCGCTTCACGCCGGCGCCGCCCATGATTTCGAACTCGGCTTCAGGCAGCCGCTTCTGCACTGCCTCGATCACCGGCTTCAGCCAGCGCATTTCCCGGCCATGTGCGCGGGTACCGTGATAACACCAGCGCTGCGTGCCGGCAGCGGCGGCGGCACGCGGCCGGAAGGGATGCAGCGGCGGCAGGACACGAGCCTGCCAGTCGGGATAGCGTGCGCGTAGCACTTCGGTCGAGACCCAGGTGCGATCGCATACCCTGGACAACGCGCGCGCCACGCGCAGAAAGCGGCCGCTGGTGCGCAAGCGGTAATCCAGCGGTAGTTCGCGGCAGAGCCAGGCGGCCGGAATGTCGTCATCCATGAAAAAGGCCACGCCGCTCCAGTGCTCGCGCCGTTCGGCAAGGAAGCGCAGCCAGGCATTCGAGGCATGCCGGACGATGATCACGAAGGTGCCGGCAGGCAGGGATTGCGCGGCGGGATCCCGGGTGCGCGAGTCGAACTGATGCAATGTGCCGGGCGCCAGTTCGCTGAATCGCGGTGTCAGGTAGAAATCGACGCTGGGCGACATGCCCGGCGACAGCAACGCGACATGTCCCGACCAGGTTCGCAGATAACGCGCTTGCAGGGTCATGGGGTTTCCCAGGGGCGTTCGACCAGCGGCGCATGATTGAGCGAGAAATCCGGCCGCGCGTAGCTCAGGTTCGGGTTGTAGAACGGGTCATGCCGCATGACCTGTCCCCAGCGCTGCTTCATGTAGGCCACTTCCCGATCTGCCCGTGCCCGTTTTTCCGGGGTTTCGTCGCGGCCGCGCGACACCGATTCATGGTGGTAAAGCTCGGCGTAAGGCGTCCACACCACGCGCCAGCCGGCTTCGTGCAGGCGCAGGCAATAGTCCACATCGTTGAAGGCCACCGCCAGATCCCGCTCGTTCAGGCCGCTTAGCGACTGATACAGATCACGTCGGGTCAGCAGGCAGGCGCCGGTGACCGCCGACACATCCTGCGCCAGCACGGCGCGATGCATGTATCCCGGCGCATCGCCCGGCAGCAGATGATGCAGATGGTTGGCGCAGCCGCCGGGACCGACGGTATCGCCGCCGTGCTGGACGCGGCCATCGCTGAAATAGAGTTTCGCGCCCACCGCGCCGACATCGGCTTGGCGCAGGCGGCCGAGCATTTCCGCCAGCCAGTCGGGCGAAATCACCGCCGTATCATTGTTCAGCAGGCAGAGGTAATCGCCGCGCGCCTCGGCGGCGGCGAAGTTGTTGATCGCGGAAAAGTTGAACGCCTGCGCATAGCGCAACACCCGAACCTGGGCGTGCCTCCCGATTTCCGCCAGATAGGCGAGGGTGGCCGGCTCGCTGCTGCGGTTATCCACCACCAGCAATTCGAATTCGCGATAACTTGTTTTCTCCAGCACGCTCTCGATACAGGGTTGCAGGAGATCGAGCCGGTCGCGGGTCGGCACGATGATGCTGACCAGCGGTTGATCTACCGGCAGGGCCAAAAGCACGCGGCAATGGCCCCATTGATCGGTCGCGACCTGGGCCGCTCTGCCCATGCGGGCCAGATGGCGGGCGACCGCTTGCGCATCGTCGGCGGCTAAACGCGCATCGAGCGTCGTCGGCAGATGCAACAACGGCGCGCAAATGTGCCGAATCTGTCGGCTTTCGAGTTGTTCGCTTACCCGTAGCCAAAAATCATGCGGACCCGCCGCCGCTGCATAACCGCCTGCGGCAAGCCAGACATCGGCGCGTACCGCCGCAGCGGGGCCGATGTAGTTGGTCGAACGCAGCAGCTCCGGTGACCAGTCCGGTTTGAACGCCGGATCGATCTGCTCGCCCGACTCGGAGACGTGATCGTGATCGCAATACACCCAACCGGCTTCCGGATGCCGGGAAATCTCGTGCGTGAACCAGTACAGCGCATGCGGCGACAGCGTTGCGCCGGCAGGCAGCAGGAAAATCCAGGCCTTGCGTGCGTCACCCTCCGGCTCGCATTGCGGCTGTCGGGCAGCATTGCACGCGATCTGCACCACGCTGGCGGCAGGCAGCAATTGCGCCGCAAGCGATGCAGTCGTGCCCTGAAGTTCGGATGGGCTGGACTCGGCACTGGAGACAACCCATGCCTCGAAGCGGATGCCGGCAAGCAGACGTACCGCACTGCGGGCGATGTGCTTCAGGTCGCGTGCATGCAGACGGTCGAAGCGCGCCAGCCAGTCTGAATAGGCCGGGGCAGGGGCGTAGGCACGCAGGTATCCAGCCAGTTGATAGGCCCGCTTCAGAGTCAGAAAAGGGGTGTACCAGCGCAGGCCCAGGCGCCGCAAGCGTTGGCGCGGCTGACTATGGCGCGTGGCCAGCACACGGAATCCCATGCGCAGAAGTCGTTCCAGGCGGCCGACCTGGCGCAGGCTCGGGCCGTTCAGGCTGAACTCGCCGATCGAATTCATCGGCTGAAGCAACAATCCGCGGGTGCCGGGCGGCAATTTGATCAGCTCGACCAGAATACCTTTGGCGGACAGGGGCAGATCGAACACCGGCATCTCGTTCTCCGGCACGCCGGTATCGGCATACAGCCGCGCTGTCCGGTCGCAACCATAGGCGCGCAGGTTCGCTTCGATCAGCAGCCAGCCGGAGGGAAAGGGCTGCTCGGACATCAGCCGGATGCGGGCGGGTAATGACTCGACTCGCCAGTGCTCCGGTTCAGCCAGACGAGCCACGCCGGATCGAGGCGCAAGTTCAGGCTTGATGCATGGACGCAAGTGGCTCAGCCCGCGATACGAGTCAGACGCGAGCGCAGATTATTCGTGATACGTGCCATCATCAGGTTGGATCTCGACGGTGATCTGACCTTGATATGGGCAACCGGGATGAGCGTGCCGGCGACTTCGAAGCCGAATTCAAAGCCGGCTGCGGCAAGAATCGAGGGCAGGCTGTGCGCAAATCCGAAATGCCCCGTCTGTGTCGGCGCGATGGCGGTTTGCTGCTCAAACAGTTTGATCACGTCTTCGCGTTGCCGGTTGAACTCGAAATATTCCACCGCCGGACCCGAACGGACATAGCAGCGATAGTTTGTCTGAGCCGGCACTGCGGGCAGCATCCAGCCGGCTAGCTGGACCTGGCCGCCCGCCTCGAACAACTGGCCCTCGGCGGGGTAGTCCAGATGCCATTTGTAGATGTGCTGCTTGATCTGCCGGGCGGGAAGGCGGCGCACGCTGAACGTGGGAACGTCGTTGACGCTGGCGCGCTGCGCCAGCAGTGAAAAATATTGCTCGGCGCGGTTCGCTGCCGAATCGCGATCCGAACCACTGCGCTCCATTTCCCAGTTGAGGCGCACAGGGACAAACCCCCGTGCTTCAAAAGCTTCGCAGATCACGTCGCGATAACGCTTGGGTACATAGGAATCAAGCGCGAAATCCTGTTCGCTGCCCAGTTCGCACCAGATGTTGACCAACTCGCTTGCAAGGCCGGCCGACAGCACCTGCTGTGCTGCCTGGTCATTGCCGCCGACCGCCAGGCCGGCTTCCACGGCTTCCTTCAATGCCGGCGGGGCTTTGATGCGGCCTTCCTTGATGCGGTGATACACCACATCGCCGCTGACCACCGGAACCTGCGAACGGGCAAACAAGGTGCGCGCGATGGTGGATTTTCCGGCGCCGGGGTTTTCCAGCATCAGATAGGCAAATGGCCGCATCGGTCGGACATGCACGACAAAGCGGCCAATCGGGTCGCCGGCCTGTGCAACGCTGCGCGACACGATTTTCCAGGCATAGGGCGCCAGAACCTCCATCAGTTTGTAGCGTGTCGGGAAAAGTCGCTCGTCGATGCTGCGTTTGACGCTGACCCATTCGCTCTCGTTGGAAGTCACGATGCCGATTTCCAGCACCAGCAAGCCATCCTGATTCAGCTTGTCCATCAAACGATGCAGCATTGCTTCCTGATCGGCGGCATAGTGCAGTGCCGAGGCGAGCAGGATGACATCGAATTTTCCGTCCGGCAGTTGCTCCCAGGACTGTGTCAGGAAACGGCATTCCGGAAAGCGCGCTCGCGCCCGGGTAATGGCCTGTTCGGAACGGTCAATTCCGATGGACTCCGCAGCGCCATCGAACCACGCATAGCCGCAGAAGTAGCCCTCATTGCAGCCGAGGTCGATAAAGCGCTTGCCCTTCAACGACGGCAGATACAACGCCTTGAGTTTTTCCAGGGACTCCGAACTGCCTTTCACGCCTGGAAAGGATTGATACTGCATTGCAATCGCTCCAAAAATTCATGCCATACGAATAGCGCCATCGCGCAACGTTGGACGTGCGCAAGAGAATCTCTCAAGGTTGGCGTAGGGATATTCTCGACGCCAGGCCCGGCTCCCTTCAATTGACCACCGTGACCAAATCCGAATAACTCGCCAGCAAGGCATCGCGTGTAAGCAGATGGGCTGGAACGGCCATGGCCTGGGCTACAAGCATGCGGTCAAAAGGGTCGCGATGATGCCAGGGCAGGTCGGTGACGGCATGACTATGAAGCGCGAGGACGGGCAATTCGGTAAAACCGGTTTCTCGGGCCAGCAATTCAATGTCTTCCGGGCGAAAATTGAAATCCTCACGCCCGAGCGAACACTTGATTGCAATTTCCCATAGGCTGGCAGCGCTGAAGTAAACCGTGGCAGCTGGATCGCGCAGACGGTGCTGGACATCAGGCGGCAAGGTGTCCGGATCAATCAGCGCGGCAAGGAGAATGTTCGTGTCCAGCAGAAGTTTGGCCCCAGCCATGATCATTCGCCGGTTTCAAACATCTTCCGGATCGCCTCGGCATGCAGGGCGTCAAAATCCTTGGGCAGGGTGAAACGGCCCATGCCCAGCCCCAACGGACGGGGTTGTGCTTTATCGGGCTCCAGAGCGACCAGCCGGGCGACTGGCTTGCCGGCGCGGGCAATGAGGATGACCTCGCCGGCGGCGGCCTGGTCGACAAAGCGGGAAAGATGGGTCTTTGCCTCGTGGATGTTGACGGTTTGCATGGCAGACTCCAGGTATCTTGTGGGTTCAGCTTAGTCCAGTCGGGTTCGGCCTGGCAAGGTCAACGACGGCAGATACAGCGCCTTGATTTTTTCCAGGGACTCCGAACTGCCTTTCACGCCTGGAAAGGATTGATGCTGCATTGCAATCGCTCCAAAAATACCTGCCATCCGAATAGCGCCATCGCGCGCTCCCGGCCCGCTGCGCCCATCGCGCGCCGCAGGTCGGGGTTGGCCGCCAGCGTGCGCACCCGTTCGGCTATCGCGCCGACGTTAGCATAGGGCACCATGAATCCGGTCTCTCCTTCCACCACCAGTTTCGGCAGCGCGCCCCAGGCATAGCAGACCACCGGGCGGCGTGCGGCCATGGCTTCCAGCACTACGCGGCCGAAGGATTCCTGGCAATGCGACAGGCTGACTACCACGTCGGCTTCGGCCAATGCGGTCAGCGGATCGGCCGCCATACCGAAAAAAAGCAGATTGTCGGGGATTTCGCCCCGCGCCTGCGCCTGTCTGAGTGCGGCGACATGGCCATTGTCCGGGCCGACCAGAAGGCACTCGATGCGTTTGTTGCCGGCCCCCGAAAGTTGTCGCGCCAATTCCACAAAATCGAGAATTCCCTTTTTCGGCAGGTTGCTGCTGAGCATCGCGATCCGGACCGGGTCCGACGCGCTGCGCGGCGGCAGGTCGAACCGCGCAAAATCGAGCGTATTCGGCACGATCACGCTGCGTTCGGGCGTATTCAGCCAATCCGCGACCAGACGGGAGTTCGCCACCAGCCGGTCGGCGGATTGCAGGACATGATTGCGGATCTGTTCGGGCTCGGCGCCAAGTGCGGCGCACAAGTCGGGGTCGTGTTCGGGCAGTTCATGCACATGCAACAGCGTCTTCACGCCAGCCTGGCGGGCAGCCAGCAGGGGTTCCGACAGGGTCAGCGTATTGGCATACAGCAGATCGACGTCGAAGCGGTTCAGCAACTGGCGAAAATTGGCGATCACGCCGGCTGCGGGTTGCCTGTCCTGTCGCCACCAGGCATAGGGCAGCACGTACACATGGCATGCGTTGCGGCGCAATTCATCGAGATAAGCCTGATTTTCCGCCTCAGGCAGCGCGACCACGACATTGGCGCCGAGTTCGACCAGTCCGCGCAGGACGTCCAGCAAACAGCGTTCCGCGCCGAAGACCTGGCTGGAAGCCGCATGCGCCACCAGCAGAATACCCCGCTGGCAGACTCTCCAAGGCAACTCGCCTGGCCAATCCGAGATCGTTACCCGCAAGGCGGGCGGTATCGGAAACGATCTTTGTGCGGGCCGCGCGGGCAGGTAAAGGTCGGCGATGGATGTACTCCGGCGTTGCCAGGCAAGCGCGGCATCCATGTAAAGCTTGCGGACACCGCCAAGGGCGGTGCGTTCGTGCGTCTCGCCGGTTCCGGTCAATGAGTTCCTGCCGAGCCGACCGAATGACAAAGCCAGGCCCGGCTTCACCTCGACCACGGCCCCTTCGCCATAAGCTTGAAAGAACCGGTAGTAATACTCGGTGTCGGCCGCAACCTTGACGCGATCCCAATAACCGAGTGCATCGAATGCCTTCCGACGCAGCATCAGGGAAGAAACATTGCGCTGAATCCAGCCCTCTTCGATGCGCCAGCCGCCAAACCACATCGCGTCCGTACAGCGCACCCAGTGCGAAACGCTGGCTGCCGGCCTTGGGTCATTCAGCAAGGATTCGACCTGCAACGCGATTTTTGCGGGATGCGACCAGTCGTCCGCGTCATGTACCGTGATGAACTCGCCGCGCGATTCGGCCAGGCCGAGATTACGCGCGGCATAGGCGCCTTCGCTGAAGGAGGTGCGCAGCAGCCGGAAACGCGTGTCCTGACGTGAACAGGCCTCTGCAATCGAGGCCGTGGCATCGGTCGAACAGTCGTCGATGATCAGGACTTCCAGGTTTGTCCAGGTTTGTCTCGCCAGGCATTCGAGAACGGTTGGAAGTGTTGATTCGGCATTGAATGCCGGCACCAGCACTGTCACCAGGGGCGGTTCATCCGCAGGCGCGATGGGGTTACCCGAAGTCTCGACCTGAAGATTGTCGATGCCGAGGGCGGCGGACTGATTGATCAATCGCAATTCGGCCAATCCGGACTTTGCGTACAGCGCATTGATGCAAGCCAGTCGATCGCCCGAATCGGCGCCCAGCGCGGCAAGCCGGTTGGCCTGCGCGAGCACGAAATCCGCGCGGTCGGGGAATTGCCGGACAAATGCATCAAGTCGATTGCCGGCGAATACAAGATTGCCGGACCGGATCAGCGCATCCACCTCTACCAGCGGCAACGCACGCAGGAATGTATAGCGTGCATCGGCTGATTGAAGAAAAGTCAGCAGTGGTTCAACCTCGCCCCACTCACCATGCGCACCATGCCAGCGCGTCAAGGCCCAGGCAGCATAGATGCGCTCCGCTTCCGGCTGTGCCGCATCCGCCAGAATGCGGCACAGCCCGCGTCGGGCCGGCTCCACCTCCTGCCCGCTCCATAGCGACTCGTCCAGCCCGAGCGCGTTGTTGCCGCCGCGCGGCAAACGTCCCTCGTATTGGCCATAGCGCAGGAAATGCACAAGCGGATTCATGCCTGCCAAGGCAACGTCGGGATGCGAACTCAAATAGCCTCGCGTCGAGAAAAGCGGTCCGGGATCAAGGCCGGCATCGGCGCCTTGCAACAAGTAATGTGCCGCGCCGGCAGGGCGGCCAAACCCGGATGTAGCCGCATTGCCTTGCTGGTACCAGGCTGCGTCGAAATAGGTCGAGCTTTCCAGCAAGCGGATATCCCGCGCGAGTTGGCGGCCTGCGCGCGTGAAGGGCAGACGTTCGAGAAATTCGGATAGCCGAGAAATCATGAATAAGGGCGAAGGGAATGCTGCCGGATCAATTCAGTCGGCTTCTGCCGCAGAGACCAGCCAGCACCGCCGAGAGGCTCGCCATGGTTTGGTCGGGATTCGGGAAAGAAAAAGGTCGCCATCCGATCGCAACGAGCTTGGCCAGACTCAGCCGAATTGTTCCTGCAACGCCGCCAGTTGCTTGTTCAGTCCTTGCACCAAGCCTGAATCGGCCAGTTGTGTTGCGATTTCCAGTTGCGTCAGCAAGATCGAGCGCCATTCGGAATAGTGATAGCTGTCACGTCCCAGCAAGGGCTCGATCATCGCCTTCGCCCGTTCCACATCACCCTGCCGAGCAGCGATGCGTGCCAGGCCGGTTTGGGCAAACAGATATTCGGGGTCGATGGACAACGCCTGCTCCAGCAGCGCCTTGATAGTGGTTTCCGGATGCCCCATCACTTCCTTGATCCCGGCCAGATTGTTGTAGAGCAGCGGTACATCCGGATGGCTGGCGATCAAGTCGATCAGAATGTTCACGCAAGCCGCGTATTGCCTCTGTGCCGTCAATGACGAAACCTGTTCGATTCGGGCAAGGGATTCCGCCGGCAAGTCGAGCTGCGTGGGTTCGGCATGGATCTGCAAGGCCATATGACGAATTTCCCGCACCTGCCCTTGCAGCAACATGGTTACCACCCCGCCATCCGGCAGCAGCCCTGCCTCGACCAGATCGCGGTGCAACGACGATCGCACGCTGTCCGGGCCACAGGGTGCGGCAAGCAGGTCGATCAGACGCTGACGCGCCAGGGTATCCCCCGCCTTTGCGCGCAATTTCAACATCGAAATCGCCAAAAACCGTCCGGCTTCACCCCCGAGCAGAGCAGTGATGTACAGATAGTCGGCATGCGCATCACACGTTTGCAGATGTGCATCGTATTGCGCTTCGAGATCCTTGCCCTTCGCAAATTGTTTCTTGAGGCGATCAAGCCAGGCTGTCGTGAAGCAGACGCTGGGCTGAAAAAACTCGATATCCGGCGCTTCACCCCGTTCCGGATGAGCCGCATCAAGCTCGATCTGGCTGAGTTGCAAGTGAAAATTCGGCAGATGGTCGGCAGCAGTCGCGAATCGTTGGCGCATGGCGGCCAAGTCCCCCAGCCGAAGCGCGGCAATGCCGCCGGCCAGATCAAATTTCCCGGATTTTTCCGCTTCATCCATGCCCGACCAGAAATCTGCCTCGGTCGACTCGCGCCAGGCGGCATCGGCGCCGGCCCAGTCGCCCAGAACCAGCAACGCGGTGAGCTTGCCCACCGCATCTTCAGCCCGCGCTGCGGGTATCGCCTTGATCGTTTCGGCAAGTCCGGCGACTGCATCGCGACCTCTCGTCCACAGGCGTAAACGAACCACATGCTCAAGCGCAAACAGATTGCGCGGATTGCGTTGCCAGCTAGTTTCGAAGCGGTTCAACGCCCCCGCAACATCGCCCAGATGGAAGCTTGCCAACCCGGCGTTGTTCAACAGCATCACGTTGTCAAACCCCTCCAGCACCGCCAAAGCCTGATCGAAACGCCCAGTTGCCATCAGGACGCGGGCGATGTCGTTGGCAACGCCTTCCTCAAAACGCAAAACTCCCAACGGTGTCTCGATATCCTTCGGCACTGCCACGGGTCTGTTCGACAACGCATCCAGCCGATCTCGCGCCTGAATGGCCAACGCATAACACCCCACGGCCGGCGCCTCCTCCAACAAGGCTTGCCAGGCAGACTGGCTGTTTGGTGATATGCGCGTCCAATCCCAAGCCCGCGCAACCACCTCGTAAGCATTATTGATCATGCCGGCCAACTCCCAGGCCAAGCCATAAAGCGGCTTGAAGCCGGGGTGCAGCAACTTGAGGGCATCGAGCCGGTCAAGCGCTTCTTCGACCTTGCCCGCGCGTGCCAGTCGCAGCAAAGCATCTAACTGGGCGGACTCGACAACCGGAGGAGATTTACGAGGAGGCTTCTTTTTCATGATCTGAGGGCTATTTCGTAAGCCTAGCATTTCACCACTTGCGATGGCGGGCTGTCTTCCCAATTCAAGTGGTTGGGGTGGGTATCCGCGAACAGGGCATCAACGCGAAATCCACACCATCAAGCGTTGCAGCAGGAAGACTATTCCATCCGGACAAGTGCCTTGACCGTATCGCAAAAGAGTTACAAAGTGCTGGCAACGGAGGATCTGATCATGACTCATTCCACGATGCTGCACGTCCGAGTGGACGACGAAATCAAGACGCAAGCCAGCGAGGCGCTGGCGGCCATGGGGCTGACCGTGTCCGACGCTGTTCGCATTCTGCTTAAGCGTGTAGTCAACGACCAGGCGTTTCCGCTGGAGTTGAAAGTGCCTAACGCACAGACTCGTGCCGCGATGCAGGAAGCCCGCGAAATGATGCAGCGCCATGCCACCCGTTTCCAATCTGCAGACGACTTGATTGATGACCTCGAAAAAGTCCGCCAACAGTAAGCGGGCAACACCACCAAGAGCGTGCGACTTCACCAAGACATTTCTCAAAGACTGGGAACGCCTCTCCCGCTCGGGGCGCTACGATTTGAATCGCTTGAAGGAGGCGATGTTACTGCTCATCGCCAACGATGCTCCACCCGGTCCAGAGTGGCTGGATCATCCACTGAAGGGGGACTGGGCAGACCACCGCGAATGCCACATTGGCGGGGACTTCTTGCTGATCTACCGACTGGATGTCAACGTCATAATCTTCGTGCGCGCCGGCACGCACACTGAACTGTTCGAAGATTGAACAAAGCGGGGGAATAGCTGTAGGGACACCTCAAAAACCCCGTCAGATACGTGAAAGCAGGTATCCAGTGCGTTGATTTAATGGGTTCCCCCCTTTGCGGGAACGACGAGTCAGGGTTTTTAGCAGGGTGTTGAAAATCGAGAAAAACATCAAAATTCCGTCATGCCGGCGTAGGCCGGTATCCAGAAGATGTTGATTTTATTGAGCCTGCTGCACTGGACCCCGGCTTGCGCCGGGGTGACGGTGAGTTTTTCAACACCCTGTTAGAGGAACCTGTATCTGTAGCGGCCCGGACGATCTTGTCGATAAAGTTCGGTAATCGTTATTCCTCTACAGCGAGATTAATTGGCGGTAAACAAATTCCTTCTCGGCGATAAAAGATTGCGGCGCCAATTTCATGATCAAGGACAGCAAATATTCCTCGGCATCAGAAGCCTTCTGGCGTCTTCTAAGCAATGCCAAACCCAGAAGGGGCTTGATAGACCGCGTAATCAGATAATGGTCGAGCAAGGCGCATTCCAGATGATGTTGCATAGTTGATATCGGTGAAGCCAGTGTCAGGGAATTTTCGTGCAGTAGTTCAACAACGAAAGCCAGAACATTATTCAACGGATCAGACAAGTCCCTCAGTGCTTCATTGTGTTGTTCAATGAACAACACAAAATTCGGCATGCCCAGCCAACGTGAAGCCATTAGGTCGATCAGATTGCGTGAAGCGGAGTTATCGCTGGCAACAAGATCAAGATGACGCAAGAGTAACGTGCAGTCCAGCAGTCCGCTTAGCATGCCCAGCGAATCGGCTTCCGAATAAGCAGCCAATGTTTCATCTATACGTTGGCGCAAGGTGAAGTCGATACGGGATTGATGAAATCCGCGCAAAGCCCTGTCAGCATATTCCGCAGAAATTCTCAGATCATTATCCATTGGCGAAGATCTGCGCCAGTAGGACTCCTCGTGACGAAGATAAAGCCCCATGGGGGTTGCGATATAGGCATAACGAGCGCCTAGTAAACCGGCGTTGATCCAGAACGCCCAATCCGCTGAAGCACCAAAACGGTTTTCATGAAAATAACCAGCCCTGCAATGCAGACTGCGACGCCAAACAGGCATGCAATGTGGCAAGTTATACGAACAGACACCACGCTCATCATGAGAAAAAAGCTTCGCGGCACCATAGGTGCAAGTCTGCTCATTCCCGAACAGAATGTCGCAATGCGTTGATTCCTCCCATGCAAGATTAGGCTGAATGGACAACCGGATTTGTGCGCTGACAGCGGAAATGTCAGGGTGCGCATCAAGATAGCAAACCAGATTTGACAACTGCTCGGGCGCGCGGCGGTCATCCAGATTCGCATTAGTCAGAAACTTTCCACTTGCAATACGGATGCCAAGATTCCAGACGGCATAAAGACCGGGATCATGTTCAAGGTAAATATAAACCGCATTGGGATGTTGCTGCGTGTGCCGCATCAATGCGGCCAGTTCATTACCCGGTGAAGCGGCGCGAACAAGAAGATGTTCGCATGCAGGGTAAGAATCCCAGTGCGCGGCATTGTCCAGAAACCCAGCCAGGAAAGTATCACCATTGAAAATGGAGGTCAGTGCAGTTGCCTGAAAATCGGCGGGGTGCACAGAATAAATCCATTTGTCAATCTCGTCCTGCCAACGCTCCCCGGAAACGGAAGCAAGCAAGGTTTTGAATGTTGATCGCCAATCAGGACCTGAAGAAATTCGCCAATAAACGTCAGTAGCCCAGGTGGATGGTAACGCTTGCGGATAAACATCAATTCGATCAAACCGTCGTAATAATTTATCCGACAAGGTCATTGAACTACTGACAAAAACACGATCAATGGCTTCTGGTGATGTTTCATGGAGTGAATCGAGCCAGCGAATCGAATAATTCGAAGTATAAGCTGAAACATTGATCTCATTGATTAAGCAACCATCAAAGTCTGTCTCGATCAATATGAGTACTGTCGGTCTTCCCAATTCCTTGAGTAATTGATGAGCCCAGCACCACCAGCACAGCTTTTCAAACAAGTTCAATGCACTGAGGTTAAGTGCCAGTTCCAATGAAGGTAACACCGTTGCTTCATCTGCAAGAAGTGCTGCGGGTAGATGGAGAGAATTATTTGGATTGCCGAATGGAGTTGAAGAGGGAGATGTCTCAACCAGGTTTCGCAAGAGTTGTACAAATAGTTCCGAAACATGAGCAGAAGCCGATATTGGCTGCTGCCGTGACAAGGCCTTCTCCCCCATTCTTCGCAAAGACGGTTTGCCCATGGAAAGGGCACGCTGCAGCATCGCACCCAACTCGGAATCTTCCCTATAGACAAGGGCATCCTCTCCATCTGTAACCATTGACCTGAACATCCCGCTATAAGGGACGATGGTTGGCAAAGCAAAGGTGGTTGCCTGGTAGTAACTTCCTGAGGTTAGAATTTTCCGATATGGCAGGACAGCGATATCGCAATGAATGCAGAGCCAAGCCAGTTCAGCATCGGAAACGCGACGATTGATCAGGAGGATTTTGTTACGGATTGAATCGGGCAGATTGGCATGTTCACGCAGCAGCGATTTATCTTGAATAATGCCAGCAAATATAAGCCGAGTATTCTCAAGCCGCCCAGACTGAAGTTGTTCTTTATAATGGAGTAATAGTTGCAAACCTCCCTTGTATGGCCGTAGCAATCCAAAACAAAGGTAGGTTAATCCATCAAAATCGGTGAACCCACCCAGTTCTGCCGGACTCAGCGGCTGAATGGAAAGCATCGAGTCGTAAAGAGGATGTGGCAGAAGTTGTACGCGGTCGGAAACCTCAAAACCACATATTTCTTCAAGGGCAGGCTGTGTATCTTGACTATGGATCAGGATCAAATCAGCCACACGAGCCATCTGACAGATGCAATATTGATTCAGAAGACGAGTCCTAGGGTTATCAATATCATGGTCATAAAGGTTGTGGACTGTCCAGATTACTTTTCCTCCTTGGAATCGGAAAAGTTTGATCTGGCGAAAATAGGTGTCTATGGATTTGTAACCGGGCGCGTCCGTAATTGAGGCATTGTAAATATTATTTAACCAGTGTTGATGAACTACGAGGGAATACTTTGAGGGCTTTAAATCGGATAAAAGCTTTGAAATGTGGTCATGTAATACAGGTGCAGATACAATGCCGGATTTGTAAAGACTGGAATAAACCAGATTCTGGTAATGGTTTTCAGATATAGATGGTAAATACCGCAACTCTATGTTCAAGGAAGATAGGAAGTTCGGCATCTGGCTTTAATTGAATATGTAAATCTTATTGACGTTCCGAAAATATGTAATCAATGGATTGTAAGTATTGATATAGTTACAATCGAGCGGAAGCGATGGCGTAAAGATAGCTTGGCAATCGATTGATTTGCTTGCCACCGCCGTCAAGTGTGGGTTCGCCTGATGGGTTCGTAACTACATCCACGCAACCAACGACCTTTCTGCGATGAGATGAAAGGGTTTTGCAAGAAGGGTAATACTGACCAAAAAATCATGAAAAATATATGGAATCTGAATCAGATGTTAGACGCTTTCTCAACAAGGTCAGTAATATAATTGGGAAGTGACTCATCTAACCAGTCGTTGATTTTGCTTTCCATTGGGGTGGCTATGAACATATAAGTTTGAAGTACTGCTTCCCAATAGTCACGATCCACTCGATTTCCAAAGAAATCGATAACTATATACCCGAGACCAGAAAAAAAACTTTCAAATTCAGCCCAATCATATCCATAAGCAGTAGCTGAACTTCTTAGCCCATTCTCAAAAACGACAAGCGGTCGGGAACGCTCGAGTAACTTACGCGAACCTTTCAGGGCGTCAAATTCAGCACCCTCAAGATCCAATTTGATAAATGCAATGTCACAGGAATCTGTATCTTTAACCAATTCATCAAGAGTGCGAAGCGTAACTTCTATAGTCTGCCATTGTGAAACAGCCGCAACTTCACGTCTTTTTAGACCCGAGTATCCCGGTGCCTCAACAGCCACTTGGAATGAGACAGTGCTTCCAGACTCATTGCCGATTGCGCATCGCTCAATTTGAAAAGCAGGGATACCAGAAAAACGTTTATCAAGTCGGTCACATAATTCAGGAATAGCCTCAATTGCGTAGACACGACTTACATCTCCACGTTCAAGCATCGCTACTGTATGAAGGCCTATGTGCGCACCACCATCGATCATCACCCCCCCACGAGGTAAGTTGCGGATTAACTCACCAACAACTCGCTCATAAAGATTTGGCAAGGATTGAAATAACCTGAGCTCTTTGGATATTTTCATGAAATTCCTTTCTTACAATCGTAAAATATGCAGCCATGGTATTCACACGGAGAAATATGCATCGTCAATCTTTTCCGGCGATGGCATTCTTATATGCAATGCCTCATACCCCCATAACCGAACGGCCTTTCTATAAATTCCAGGCATCTTCAGGTTTGCAAAGTACACAAAATATTTGTCACGAGAAAGATGATCGCAAAGATATAATTTGTTGTCTCCATAGGCAAAGGGCGCAATCTTTTTCAGATGATTAAGAATAAAAAACCTATTCATCCCCTCCGCGACACCCGGCCAATCGGGATTATAGAAATCGTCAACAATGATAACTCCGCCATCTGCAATAACTTCCTGAGCAAGGCATAAATCATTCACCGCGTGATACTCGGTATGTCCTCCATCTACAGAGAATAATCTAACCTGCTGAGTACACTGATCGAGAATTTCCCTGCTAGTCAATTTTAGTGAATCGGCAACCACCAACTTGGCTGTAGATGTTGTGGACGAAAAATGCTTTAATATATTTTGCTGAGCAATCTCGAAATCACCACACCCCGATTTGTCAACATTCTTCTCCTGCATGCCAAATATATCGTACCCAACAGCAAACTCACAATTTTCAAGCAGGTTGGCGAGGGCAATAAAATAACGTCCATGATGCACGCCTATTTCACAGACGCTCCCTCCTATTTGTAATTCATGTTGAAATTGATTCAAAGCCAGCAGAAAAGATAAAGCGCCTGGTGCGACCCATCCAGACACATCCTGATGTTCACCTGTAAAATAACTTTTTCTTGACATGAACGTAATCTCCAAATGGGTGTATCTAGATCATCCACGAAAATCCATTTTTTTTCAATACATTTATTACGTCCTCAAAGTTATTGATTAATCTTTCTTTTGCCTTGGGTGTGGTTAATCCAAAATTAATCTGTGGATGCTTTGCTTTGACACGAAGATGCGCGCAGATCTTGTAAAATGCAACATATGGATTCATTGATATGTCATGCTCATATGTTATACAGCATGGATTGAGGTCTGCCAGAAACATACGATTCTTTAAATAGTCGGCAGATTCCTTGAAGATATACATAGACAAGTCGACAGTATCAACAGTTAGCCTTTGATCGGCAGGACAACTTTGATCGGGCTTGAGATGGTATATACCTGTCTTTTGAGAGAGTCTTTCTGACAGGTAGCGGTCAAAAAGATTATTTCTCTCCAGAAGAATAACTTCAAGGTTGAAACGATCAACAAGACCGGATAAAAACTCACGCAACGAGAAGCCAAAGACTCGTCGATCAAAATCGTATTGCTTGACCTCGAAGATCACTACATCCTTCTCGATCCCGATGTTTGAGGCGGTAACTACGGAGTCAAGAAAGGTAATCGCATCGTTCAGCGATAGTTCAGCTTGATCATTGCGGTTGGAATTAACCATTTTAGCTACGGGGTCCAACAAGTTAACATCACTGAAATCCAGGTTATAGTTATATATTTCACCAAGACAAAAAATTCTATTTTGTTGACTCAGCATATCAGACAAGACAGTGCTGCCACAACGCCCATAGTGAAACATCATAACAAGAGTCTTCACGCAGATTACCTTTTATATAATACTGAAATTACATTTATTGGTTGAAATATATTCAAGCGCATGAAACAAGTTAAATTGTTCGAAATTGATAAAAAATATTATTTTATTGGAGTGTTGGATCTGCCATTAATTGGATGCTGGTCAAGTTAAGCTGGATCGAGTTACGACTTCTGAACTTGCGAAGTTATCCAAGAATGCATCCAATGTCAAAGGCCGCCTCAGCAACTCATTTTTAAGGAGCTCACAGGCTAGTAAAATCCGATTCCTGTCCCCAATTATTTTCGGAATTTGATCATAATTGTCGAATAATAAGGGGTAGTCACGTCCGATGTATTCTTCCACGGCCGAGTGTCGTGATACGATTATTGGAGTCCCTCTTGCGATGCACTCAATAATCGCATTGTTTGCCGAGGTATCATAGAAATCCAGAAAAACGATATTCTCCGAGAGCAATTGATCATAAGCATCGTTGCCGAGGAAATCCATTTTTTCCACTCTGCCAGGTATGCCAGTTTCACCCGATGCACGGCGCTCGGAGTAAGTCAAAAGGTTCTTCGACCAATCGTCCTTTCCCAACAAGGTGGGTATATGTCCTGGTACCGATATCCTGGTGATTGCATCCAGTTTACGTAGCCACCATCCGATCTGAACGACCCTTTTCCGGGGATTCTGGATGTAACGATCGTAGTCGAAACCCACTTTCGGAAACTCGGTTGGGTGTCTTAGGACGCTGATCGGAAAGTTCGGTTTCAGCATGCGTTCCAAGTGCTGGCGGTGGTATTCGGTGAGTACGAAGAGACCTTTGCAGTGTTCCATACTCTTTTTCCATGAGCGGCGAGAGAAAATTCTCTGATTCGATTGCTCACTCTGGAACCAGGACGGAATATTGGGGGGTACATGGACGAAACCGATCCAGGGCTTGTCATAGGGTATGACGGGTCCGGCTCCACCTTCGCCGGCATCTCCGCCCCAAACAAATTTCTTCTCAATAAATGCATCGCAGTAAACCGGCGCACTAGGATCGTGAAAGCGTTCAAGCCCGGCAAGAACGTAGGACCAACCGGACCGGTGCGCACCGAAACTCTGTTGAATCTGGTTTCCAAAGTTAAATTTGACCGGTCCATGGCTTACTTGCATTCCAGAGGAAAGGACGGACACGTGGTCAACATGGTTTGGCATCTTTATACGTGTATCTTTCGGCAGATGCCTCCCGACAATCGTCTGCCAAACAATCCCTTTGGCATTTCTTCGGTTGTGCGACTCCGGATCGACATAGTAGAGACCCAGCGCTTTCGTCAAATGTACAAAGCCCTCACCCTTTTCGGCCAGTTGTAGCCAAAAGGCGAAGTCGGCGTAGGTGCCGTTTGCATTTTCGTCGAAGTAGCCGAAGTGCTTATGCAATTCCCGGCGCCAAACAGGCATGCAATGCGGAAAGTTCATGCACTGGACGACTTCTCCGCCGGCACCGAATTGGAAGAAATCGTCGAGTTTTCGGTAGTGATCTACGTGAGCACTATTACCGAACCAGATTTCGCGTGCCATTCCATTGCGCGGGGGTGTGATGCGATTGATCGACTGTTCTATTTCCCGCTTGTCGTGGGTGATTTCGACCGCTGCGGACGCTACGCTGGCACCGGTGCTTTCAAGCAGGTCTACAAGCTGGGTGACGTGTGTGACATCGCGCCGATCGTCGAGATTGGCGTTGCTGATAAAGCGACCGCGAGCGCTGTGAATCGCGATGTTCCAGCACTCGTAGATACCCGGATCATTGGATAGATAGATTAGGCGTACGCGGCTGCTTGCCAGAGCAAGTAGTTCGCAGACGAGGTCCTGAATCAGATTGGGTTCGGGCGATACGACGATCAATTCGCTATCTGGAAATGCGGATTGATGTGTGATGTTGGCCAAGAAGCTATGTACAAGATGCTGGCCACGAAAAAGCGAGGAAATGAACGAGATGGTCGGCGGGTTAGAGGCCTGGATTTGTAGCGCAGGTCGCTTGGAAGATAGAACGGGGCCAGCTAGGTTCAGTGCGTGAATTTGCTCGGTCAACCAGACCACCCAACATCGGGCGAGGGAAGGCAGGTACCCTGTCTGCACCTTAAGTAATTCCTCCTCGGGAGCGTCTGGCTTCCCGGGATGCGTCGATTTTCCAAGATAGGCATTGCGCGCGAGTTCAAGCACTGAATCAAGAAGCGCTTCTGTAGCTCTTTCGAGATTTCCACGGTAACTCTTGCGGCGCTCGGCAATACAATAAAGTGTGTAGCTCTCAAGGCGGTGCTGATGGCGTGCGAGATTACCTGCGGCAGGTACACAGCCAACAAACGGTACGCAGCCAACGCCACCACTTTGCCAGGCGAGCGCCAGGGTCAGAATCTCGTTGAGGTAACCAAAATATGCTTCGTTACCATCGTAACCGACTAGCCCTAGAAGGTCGTCCAGGTAGTCGCGACCGATGAGGAATGACCCGTCATAGAAAAAGTTGGTGGCCAGGAGAGCGGGTAGGGCTCGCAGGTTAACCTGCGCTTCGAAGACAGTTGCGATGATCTCTCGAACCTTGGCCGATTCGGAATGCACAGCAACTGCGATGTCAAACTCAATCGGCTGCTCGATGTCCGAATTGCTATCAACCTGTATTTCGTCCCCTTCTCTGAGCAAGGTGATGTGACGGCCTCGTGAGCAGCGTACAGCACGGCGCAGCGCCTTGACGGTGGTGCCGTGATCGACCATGTAGTCGATTACACCTGCCTGGATTGCCTCACGTACATAGTCAGGCAACGCTGGCGTTAACAGGTTTGGCAACGCATTGACGTCAGTTGACGGTGGCAGCGACTCAAACAGGATGCAATGCAATGATCGACCCAAAATTGAACGTGCATTTATGACCGAGTTGATCGTTCTGGCCAAGGCAGCAGATTCTCCCTCCGTCATCAGTACGATGATGCCGAAATCATCGAGTGCTATCGAATCGATCGTTGTTGGTACCTGTTCAAAGAGCGGTACCTGGGCACGCAAATAATCGTACAGCGCACGCGAATGTATACCGAAATCGCGTGTAGAGAGTTCAAGCAGGATATCTCGCGCGTCATTCAGCCGATGCTCGCGGATCGCATTGATGCAGTTGGAAAACAATATATGAAGCATATTACACATTATCCATATTAACTCTGCCGGAAATGGAGCCTTGCAACTGAAATAATATAAATAATTTTAAGCACTAAGCTACCCGGGTTAAATGAACTGTGTGATGGGGTTAAATAAAAAAGCAATCGATTGAATAAACAGAAGGAAAGAATCTGGGAAATTATGGCTTAACCAGCTTCAAGCTAAAGGAAGATGCTAAGTAGTCATCGGGGCCGAATAAAGATTCAAGTCTGGAAACGCAAGTTTCAATGCCTGGAAAACTTGGGTGCTGTGAGTAGATCTTTTCAAGTTGCATGTTTCTGCTTGCGATCAACTTGTTGATCTTGAAATCAGAATCCTTGAATATTTTTATATAGTCTTTGTGAAAAAGCCTGTTTTGCTCTTTTGATAAATAAATGTAGTCCGAAATGCTTCTTGCGGCCACGGAAGAATAAATAGATACGAGATGATCATATAATTGATCCTGCTCCATAAGCAAGTGACAATAGGGCGGCAGGGAAGGAGGGTTCATGTAGGTAAATAATTGCCCCCCACCCGAAGTCCATAAATGATGCCCCCACATACAGGACCATATTGGTCCAAAGTCGGATAGTAATATACCTTGAGGTTTCAATAACCTGAACATCTCCTTACAAGCCTTTTCAAAGTCATGTATATGTTCGAATACCGCGTAAGAAATTATCAGATCAAAGCTCTCGTCCTCAAATTTTGTGCTGCATATATTGTCGTTAATGAAAGAAGCCTTGTTGTTGACTCGGGTGTCAGAGCCGACAATATTTATCCCTATTACCTCGTCAGCATATTGTGATAAAGCAGTGATCAAGCCATGATTTTTGTCTGATCCAACTTCCAGTATGCGACATGAATTAATGTGCGGAACCTGATCGGCAATATTTCTTGCAATGGAAGAATAGTCCTTCATGTTACATCCTTATTGATTGGTGAATGTGTACAGGTTAAGTCCACATGATGATGGGATATGCAGTCGATTCAGGAGTGCATTGTCCATGTCAGTTGTATTGCAAAGCATGGTAAAAAATAATGGAGTCTGTGGGTATCCAATTTATACTCAACGATGCGGTGATTGACATGCTAAAACCGTGCCGAACTGAATTACGAAGCTGAAATTTCGCTGAACGTATAAAGATATTTTCCAATCATCTCGTCATTCCATGAATTAAATGCGGGACATTCTAAAACATCAAATTTGTTTCGCCAAAATTCAAAAGGTGCATCGGATGCATGTTTACATAATTGTTCAAAACGAATTTTAGTGCCGCCTTCAAGGTGGCCTGCTGCGGTTTTGACTCCTGCAAGCAAAAGATTTGAATTATCTCCAAAATGATCCATGCTCTTCTTGATGGCTATGAGCTGACCGTAGCTATGATATGTTCTATTCCTTCCTGATAATCCAGGGGAGCGTCTGTCATAGATGGTGCCAACACTGCCAGAATAAATCCACCCCGCGTTACCTGCCAAGTTCATTAACCTCATCTTGAGTGACCAGTCTTCATAAATATTCAGGTCATGGTCAAATCCACCGGACTGCAGATACAAATTTACAGGAACAAGCATATCTCGAGGTACTGGTGCACTCCTTGAAAGTAGTCTCGATAAATTGTCGTGAATTGATGCTTGTGAGTATTCATGAGTGTTCTGCAAAAAGTAGCCGTTGGAATTTCTTATCAAGATATCACTGTAAACAATGCAATTATTATTCTGAATTGACTCGATCTCATGACTCAGTTTGAATTTCCAATACAAATCATCGCCATCAAGAGTGGAAAAATAATCAACATCCATATTCCTAATCGCAAGATCACGATTCTTGGCAACGCCCATATTGTGTTCTCGCTTGAATAATACGAATTTCTGTTTTTTGTTTTGTGAAAGAATTTGATTGATGATCTCTATACTGTTATCCGTGGAGCAGTCATCTGCAATGTAAATAGTATCCGGAGGTAACGACTGATTCAGAACGCTATATATTGCAGTGCCGATTGTAGAGGCATTGTTGTAACAAGTGATTAGAATACCTACAGTCGGCCTTTTGGATTTAGATGTTAAACATGCTGGTTTTTCAATTCCAATGACATTGGAAACCTCCTCCCAAACAAGCTTGCAGTTCTCCTCGGGGGTAATGATTGTTTTCTGAAAACTTGCATCAATATCATAACCAAGTATCGAAGAACTGTTGTTGGAAATTCCCTTCATGATTTCCGGAAGAAATGACATATTTACTGATTTACGTATGTCATTAATCCATGAATAGATATTGCTGGGATCAGGCCTTGACTTCCTGTTGACAAGCTTTGGATCGCCAAGAACGTAATTGCTGCTTTTGCCAGACGCGCCATAATCGATATACTTGCTATCATATTTAAGGCCGAGGTAATTAAATACTCGCTTACACTCCTTCTCTGGCGAACTCAGCAGGTCTTCGTATCGAATGATGATTTTATTCTTGAAGTCGGATTCAATAAACTCAGCGAGTCGATCGAACCCGTGCTCAATGTCGTAACGGCTGAATTTGTCATTTAATAATTTCTTGTAATCGTTGGAAAACCATGTGCTCGCATAAGAGGATACAATTGCTAGGGGGTCTCTCAGTAAAACGATATATTTGGCTTTTGGATAAATTGTTTTTAGTTCATTGACTATGTGAACATAGCGTGGCGTCTTGTCCAGGAAATATTTTGATTTAATCTTGCGGAAAACGTTTGAATAGATGGAGTCTGAATATAGTTTCTGAGCATCCAATAGGGATGAGGTACATTCGAATTCGGTGTTGAATAAGTCAAATGCCTTCCTGGACAAGTCGGTTGAGAATTTTGAATCAACCAAATTAGAATTGTAGTGACTGAGAATCGGCAACATTACCCATGGTTCGGCACAGGACTCGACATCCGGGCTCGATTCGATGATTTTCTGCAGCAATGTCGATCCGGAGCGTGGCATTGAGATGAGAAAAACCAAACGTTCTTCAATATTAGTTATGATTCTTGCGAAGGGCTGGTTGGTCGCAAGATGGTGAGCTCCTCCAGATTCTGGATCTGATTGTAATAGCGTCAGATAAAATGAATCAATTTCCTCTATGCTTATAAGCGGGTTGCTGCGTCCTCTTACAACTTGCCATCTTTCAAGAGTACGTGCCTTGAAGTCATCCGAGATGCCTGGCTTTTCCACGTCAGATACAACAACACTGGTTTCCAGAAAACTTGCACCAGAAAGATACAAATCATAAATCATTGCATAATCCGCAACAATTTTTAAACCCAGGTCATGCTTCGTCTTGGATATCAGGGATGTTCTGAAAAATATTGACTGGTGGGAGCAAATATTCCCTTTCCATAAATTTTCAATTTTCTGACATTTCCATATAACCCCAGTCTCCCTTCTCGAACTTCCATACACAACATCAACATTCTGCTTCGATTGAGCGATCGAGTTCATGATGTTTTCTATAACCATGGAATCATCAAAAGCGTCGCCAGAGTTCATGTAGATCGTGAACTCGGATTGTGCAAAATCGATACCTTTGTTCATGGCATCATAAACACCGCCATCCTTGCCTGATACTGATAATTCTATTTTGTCACTGTTTTTAGTTATGAAATCAACTGATCCATCTGTAGAACCTCCGTCAATTACGATGAATTGAATTTCGCTTCTTTTTGTCTGAGATTCTACCGAACTAATAGTTCTTTTCAGTCCCTCTATATTGTTGAAATTAATGGTAATTACTGAAAATTTGTATATTCTATTGTTCCAGTGCCGAAAATCCTCTGGAAGTGATGTGTCTAGCTTGTAAAGCAGTTTCGTGGCGCTATATGCCAACGGATAATTCTTCAACTGCTTTGATATATAATTTCGCAGTACATCGTACTGTTTATTTTTAAGAAGGGCGTTTAAATTAGTTGCCATCTTATTCACCGTGTTTGTCGAACTGATACTCGTCAATAAAATCGGCTGTTGCCTTATCCATTTCCATCCAT
>SXGT01836257.1_pt1 | contig 42316 bp, 27 predicted proteins | sample 3176221 | NCBI WGS metagenome assembly SXGT01 (sample SAMN11356862, study PRJNA531348) | freshwater metagenome | isolation source: freshwater sample F1-120 | place: China: Fuxian Lake, Yuxi | collected 2017-12-25
CGCCTGCTGCAACTGGGGAGTCATCACCAACTGCTGACTGAGCTTGAGTTGCTGTTTGATCTCCATGGCTGCCCTTCGGGGAAGTCTTCCCGAGAAAAGGGTAACAGCCTGTCGGGCGCTCGCACAGCGATAAGCGTGCCAATGGCATGGCTCGCTGCAGGGCTCGGCCTCTAGGAACCCGGGCGAGCTTCGAGGGTGCCCAGGTAGCGGCCCTTCACCAGGGGGTGCTCGCGGAACTCGTCGGGGGTGCCCTCGGCCGAGACCGCCCCGTCCAGGAGGAGCACCGCGCGGGTGCACACGCGCAGCGCCTCCTCGACGTGGTGGTCGGCCAGGAGGACAGCCACCCCCTCGTCCGCGAGGCCCCTGAGCAGATCGCCGAGGCGCCTGGCCTGGGCAGGATCCACGCCCGCGAATGGCTCGTCGCAGACCAGGACCCGGGGCGCGCCAGTGAGGGCGCGGGCCAGCTCGAGGCGCCGCCGCTCCCCTCCGGAGAGATCCCCGGCCCGCTGCCCTCGCTTCTCGGCCAGCGAGACCCGGTCCGCCAGCGCCCGGATGGCCGCTCCCTCATCGCCCCCGACCCGGGCTACCCGGTGGTACGTGCGGAGGTTCTCCTCGACCGTGAGGTCCCAGAGGACGCTCGGGCCCTGGGGCACGTAGCCCATGCCCTTGCGCGCCCGGGCCCAGAGGGGCAGCGAGGTCACCTCCTCGCCGTCGAGCGTGACCGAGCCTCCGTCCGGGGGAGCCTCCCCCACGAGGAGCTGAAAGAAGGTGGATTTGCCAGCGCCGGAGGGGCCGAGCACCCCCAGCACCTCACCGGCGTCGCACCCCAGGGTCACGTCCCGGAGGATGCGCTTGCCGGCCCGGGTGGCGCAGAGCTCCCTGGCGGCGATCCTCATCGCGCTCAGGGGCCCTTGGGGACCGGGAGCTGGCCCTTCACCTGGTTGGCCGTGACCTTGCCCGTGAGGATGTTGATCGTGACGCTCTCGGCCTGGAGCCAGCTCTGGCCCCGGGAGAGCTTGACCCCGCCCCGGAGCTCCAGGACCTGCTTGCCCAGATCCAGCTCCACGTCGGGGGCCTCCGCATGAACCCCGCGGACGTCGGCGGAGACCCCGCCTGAGCCCTTGGCCCAGCGGAGGTGGGGCGCCTGATCGAACCTCAGGTCGAGCCTGGGGCACCTGACCGTGAGATCGCCCCTGGCCAGCGAGACCTTGCCGGTGAGGACCGCCGTCTGGGCGGCCACGTCCACCTCGAGTTTGTCGGCCTCGACCCTCACGTCGCCCCCGACCTGGAGGAGAGGATCGGCCTCGGCCTCTCTCTCGCTGCCGCCCAGGCCGAGCGCGCACGCCAGCAGCACCAGGGCGCGAGGCAGGCTCCTCGAGCGCGGCGTGGAGGAGCGAGCGCTCAAGACACCCCCTGGGAGAGGCGATCGGCGAGGGCGCGCATCTCGTCGACAAGGCCGGTCGCCGAGCCCACCTCGAGCGGAGGGGTCGCGAGCGAGGAGAGGCGCTCGATGAGGGTGGTCACGGCGCTGCGGGTGAGCGGCAGCAGGGCGTCGGGGTTGCCTCCCGACGCGGCGAAGGTGCGGACCAGGGCCCGGGCCATGGGGAGGCCCTCGAGCTCCGCGCGAGAGATCTCGCGCTCGCCGTCCCATCCCAGCTGGGCAAGCACCTTGGCGAGGGGCGGGGCGAGGTGAAAGGTCGCGCGATCGACCCGGTAGCGGAGCAGGACGGGGTCCTCCAGGAGCGCCTCGGGATCCCGGCCGGTGGCGATCACCTCCAGATCCCGGTGCCAGCTCTGGGCCGCCCGGACGAGCGCGCCCGCGAGGATCTGTGCCGCCTCGTCCGCCTCTCGATCGAGCTTCGCGGCCTTCTGGGCGAAGGCCTGGGCACGGGCCGCCCGGGTCTCCTGGGCCGCGCGCTCGTCGCTCGCGAGGCGGATCGCGCGCGACGCGAGCGCGCCGACGATCCTGGCCGCGCGGCGGCGGAGCGCACGCTCCTTGAGCTGGGCGCTCTTGCCCAGGATCTGGGCGTCGAGGAGCTCCTGCACCCGGGTCCACCCCGAGGCGTCCAGGGCCTGGAGATCGCCTAGCTTTCCTGCCAGAGCCAGCCTGGCGCTCAGCGAGAGCGGCTCGCTCCAGGAGGTGAGGTGGGTCGCGGAGAGCGAGCTTCGCACCATGTCCATGACCTTGTTCAGATCTTCGGGCCTCAGGCGATCGGCCTTGTTCACGAGGATCTGGACGGGGAGCTGCGCGGCCCTGGCCTCGTCGAGCACGGCCTCCTCGCTCTTCTTCATGGGCTGGGTGGCGTCGAGGAGCCAGATGGCGAAATCGGCCTCCCCGAACGCGTCGCGGGCGGCAGCGGCGTGCCGGGGATCGGGGGCGTTGAAGCCAGGGGTGTCGAGGATCTCGACCTGGGTGAGCGAGGTGAGGGGGAGCAGGATCTCGACCCTGCGGACGTCCGCCGAGTCGAGCGACTTGAGGGCGGCGCGGAGGTCCGAGACGGGAATGATGCGATCGTCGAGCTCGGGCGCGCCCTCGCCCGGGGGAAAGAAGAAGATCTTGGCGAGCGGATCGGGGGCGTAGCGCAGGTGGTGCAGGGTCGCCGTGGTGGGCAGGACGCCGGTGGGCGCCACGTCGGCGCCCATGAAGGCGTTGATGAAGGTGCTCTTGCCAGCGTTGAACTCGCCCACGATGGCCACCCGGACTGGCCGGGTGCGCTCGATCGAGAGCTCGGCCAGGTGGGCCGTGGCCTCGAGATCGTGGAGCGTGCGGGCGTGGGCGTCGAGGCGGGCGAGGAGCCGGGGCCAGTCGGCGAGGTTGCTGTCCTCCGGCACCCAGCGGGCGGCGATGAGGGCGCGGAGGGAGTCGGCCCACGGATGGGCTCTCTCGGTCACGATGCCGCGGAGCTCGTCGAGGATCCGCTCGGCCTCCTCGGGGAGCGAGAGGCGCGCAGGGGAGGGGATCCGCCTGGCGTCGGCGACGACGGGATCCGTCGCGTCCTCGCTGAAGGTCGAGAGCGCAACCGCGAGGGACGCATGGTCACGATCGTCGAGGGCGGCGTCGAGCAGGGGGCGAGCCGCCGTCCGATCGCCGGCCAGGACGGCCTCGCGAAGCGCCGCTCTGGCCTCTTCTCGCTTGCCCTCGGCCCGAGCAAAAGCAGCCCTCCAGCGGGCGCGTGACTCGTCGGGCTGCCCCTCGATGACGATGCGGATCCGAGCCCGCATCTCCTCGGTCGACGGGATCCGTCCCAGGGCGTCGGCGAGCGCGTCCCCGGCGCCGCGAGCCTCGAGGACGAGCGCGCGAAGGAGCTGGGGAAAGGCCTCGATCCGCCCCGCCATCGCCAGGGCGCGCCCCCGGGCGAGCGCGGCCCGACCGTCGGTGGGAGGGCTTTCGAAGGTCGATAGCCAGCGGTTGGCCGAATCGAGATCGCCCTGCGCCAGGCGGGCCTCCACCCGCCGCAGCGCGACCTCCGGGGATTTGTCGTCGGCCACCCGCTCGAGCCATAGCTCGGCGCGCGCCCCGTCGCCCTGGGCGATGTCCAGATCCGCCAGGGCGAGGAGCGCCTCCCTCCTGGGCTCGCTCCCCCCCTCGGCCACCGTGAGAGCGCGCACATAGGCCTCTCTCGCGTCGTCCCCGGGCCCGTCCACGCTCTCCCGGCTACGGCCCAGGCGCACCCACACGTCCGCGCGGGACGGGACCCGTCCGGCGAGCTCCTCCAGCGTGAGGGCGAGCTCGGCGTCGAGCCTCGCAGCCTCGCAGGCGTCGGCCAGGAGCGCCAGCCCGATGGGCGATCCCGGCACCTTTCCCAGGAGAGCATGAGCATGAGCTCGAGCTCTCATGGCGTCGCCGTTCCCCAGGGCGAGCTGCGCGTCCTTGAGGTGTCCCTCGGCTCCGGCGAGGGCGACCTCGACGCGCCCCATCCAACGCTCGATCGTTTCTGCGAGCCTCACGTCCGGGAAGATACCCGTTTCGCGAGCGGGCGGTACACAGTCGAGCGCCGGCCTCTCAAACCTCCTCGCGCTCGAGCAGGCTCCTCGTGCGCGAGGCGTCCACGCGGAGCACAAGGATCTTCTCGCGATCCACCAAAACGAAGCCCGGCGAGGATCCCTTGGGCTTGCGGAGGTATTTCCTCGGCGTGTACTGGACATCGACGATCGCCTCGTCGCGGGCGTCCGAGAAGTGCGCCGCCAGGTGGGCGGCGTCGACCAGGACTCCGGGAGGGACGTCGCGCCCCTTCCCGAGCTGCACGACCACGTGAGCGCCCACGCGATCCTTGGTGTGAAGCCACAGGTCGTGAGGTCTGGCGATCCTGAGAGTGAGGGCGTCGTTGTGGGCCGCGCCCTTGCCCACGAGCAGCGGCGTTCCATCCTCCGAGGAGAAGATCCTGTAAGGGCGGGAGGGCTCGCGCCTCGCCCGGGGAGCCGAGCCCTGGCAGGTGGCCGCCTCGGGCAAGCGAAGATCGCGGGGCGAGGCGCGCCTGGCCTGCTCTGCGAGGCGCTCCACCTCAGCCAGATCGGGGGCCTTCGCCAGCGCCTCCCGGGCCACGAGGAGGGCGAGGAGGGCGTCTTCCGTGGCCGCCAGGCGGGCCTCGGCGACGACGCGCCCGAGCTTCAGCCGCTTGGCGCGGCGGAAGATGGCCTCGACCTGGTCCTTCGCTGGCTTGGCGGGATCCAGCGGGACGACGAGCGGCCTGGGCTCGCCGGTGGACCAGTCGGTCACCTCCAGCGATCGCGCGCCTCGAGGGGCCCTCGCAGCAGCGGCGATCAGCCAGGTGGCCTGCTGCGCCGTGGCCTCCGCCTCGGCGATCCGGCCGAGATCCCCGCGGATCGCCGAGAGACGTCGCTCGAGCCGCCCCTCCGCCCTGGTGAAGGCGCGGCCCAGCGCCTCCTTGCGCAGCCCCAGCCCGATCTGCCCGATCCGCCGAGCGACCGAGGCTCCCATGGCGAGCCAGCTCTGCCTGGTGGCCTCGTCGGCGCTGGCGAAGAGGAGCTCGGGCCTCTCTCCCTGAGCCCCGCGCACGGCGACGATCTTGCTGGGCCTCGCCTCGAGGCGCAGCGCCCCGCCCCCTGCGAGGAGCAGGGTCACGTGGCTCTCGCCGAGGGCCAGGAGCCTGGCGCCCACGAGCTCCTCGCCCCGCTTCCTGTCGAAGGGAACAGCCCTCGGAACGCGGCCACCCCAGGCTCCTCTTCGCGTCTCGGCGTCCATGACGAAGACGCCGCGCGTCTCCGCCAGCGAGGCGACAGCGACGATCAGCGTGCGACCGGGAACCCGCGTCTTCAGCACGCACAAGGCGTCGCCCACGTCTGCCTCCTGCACCGTCGCGAAGACCTCGCTCACGGGTCGATGTTGTAGCGCTCGGCGGAGCAAAGATCGTACTCTGATGGGAGCGCCTCCTCCTCCGAGCCGGTGGAGCCGGCGCTGCATTGGACGGCAGCGGGTGGACAAACGAGGATTTCCGCGCGGACAGACGACGGCCTCCAGGCTGAAGGCGCTCTTCTCCCGTCTCGAGGCCGAGAGGGGGCGCGCTGACGCCGAGGCCTGGCTGGCGGCCGTACGGGTGCGGCCGGAGGAGATCGAGGACGAGACACGCCTGCTCCCCCTGGGCGCGCTCCACCAGGGGCTCGTGGCCTTCGTCGCCAGGCTCTCGGAGCAGGCCATCGCCGATGCTGCGCCCTGCTTCATCGCCAAGGACAACCTCGGGCTCTGGGCGCGCTTGCTGCGCGGTACGCGCTCCCCGGAGGAGGCCTTCCTGCGGCTCGACGGTACAGAGAGCGAGTACGGCCGCACCACCGTCTGGGAGACGGTGAGCTCGGTTCCAGGGGGCTGGACCGGGCGTGTCCGTCTCGCCCATGATCCGCGCATGGAGGAGGACGGGCTCCTCGCCAGACTACGCGAGTGCGAGCTCTCGGTCGTCCCTTGCCTCTACGGCTATGGCCAGGCCGTGGTGCGGCGCAAGAGCGGGCTCGTCTCGCCTCAGGAGTACGAGGTCCGCTGGGCGCTGCCTGCCTTCGGCGCGAGCGTCGCCATCGGCTCCGCCGCGGGGATGGTCGCTGCCGTGGTCCCCGCGGTCTTCGCGCCTCCTCTGTTCGCGGCCTCCGGGGTCCTGCTGGGAGCGCTGGTGGGCGGGGCGGCGGGCACCTTCGTGGCGAAGGAACAGCGGCGCCGGATCGAGGCCCGCGCCCAGAGCTTCCGCGTGGCCGCGCTCGAGCGCAGCATCGTGCTACGCGAGCTGCGCGAGGGTTCGGCCACCGGGGAGCTCGTCGGGAGCATCGTCGCCGGGCAGTATCGCCTGGTGCGCAGCATGGGCTCCGGGGCGAGCGGAGTCATCTACGAGGCCGTTCGCCTGGCCGACGATCGACCGGTCGCCATCAAGCTCCTGCGCGCCGCCGCCGCTCACGACACAGTCGCGTCGGATCGGCTGCGTCGCGAGGCGGAGGCGCTCGGGCTCGCCTGGCACCCCAACGTCGTCGAGGCGCTGGACCACGGACACCTCTCGGACGGGACATCCTACCTGGTGATGGAGCTCCTCCGCGGCCAGTCCCTCTCCGATCGCATCCACGAGCGAGGCCCTCTGTCCGCCGAGGAGCTGCTCCACATCGCGTTGCCGCTCGTCGCCGCTCTGGGAGCCATCCACGCGGCGGGTGTGGTGCACCGGGACATCAAGCCATCGAACCTCTTTCTCGCGAGCGACGAGGACGGTGTGGAGCGGATCAAGATCTTGGATTTTGGTATCGCGCGGGTCGAGTGGGAGGAGATGCGCATCACCAACCTCGGCTCGCCGATGGGCACGCCGGGCTACATGGCGCCGGAGCAGGAGAGCGGAGGAGAGATCGACGCCCGGAGCGACCTCTTCGCGCTGGGGGCCACGTTCTACGAGTGCCTCCACGGGGAGCCTCCCTCCGCGGACGCGAGCACCCGCATGCGGGCCGAAGGGGAGCGGCCACGCCCCGTCCGCGCCGACAGCGGAGTTCACAAGGCGAGCAACTCCCTGTCGCGCTGGCGACCGATCCTGGAGCGATGCCTCACGCGCAACCCGGACGGCCGCTACCCCGACGCCCGCACGCTCCTCGGCGATCTGCGGAAGATGGCCGAGGAGCGTCCCCTGGACGAACTCGCGCGCAGCTAGAGAGCCGACCGGAAAGTCAGCGGAGCGCTCTCCTTGGCCTGCTTTCTCCCTGCAAATCACAGGGAGAAGTGAGGCAAGGAGGACTGATTTTCCCAGACTTCGACCATCCTCAAGAATTGAAGGTCGGCTCTCTAGAGCCCAGTGGTAGCGACGCGTCCTCGGAGGGCGGTGTAGAATGGAGGCGTGCGCCACTTCTTCTTCGCTTCGGCCCTGTCCATGTCCCTGGCCTCGTGCATTCCCGCCTCGTCGGGGCCCGCTCCTCAGCCGCCCCCTCAGGGGCCCTATGGCCCCTACGCCGGGCCTTACCCGCCCCCAACGGGGTATGTTCCGCAGCAGCCTCAGTACCCGCAGCCTCAGCCTCAGTACCCTCAGCCTCAGCCTCAGCCGCAGCCGCAGCCCATGCCCCAGGCCAGGCCGCTCCTTCCGCCGCTCGTCGGCTCCGAGGCCATGCACGCGGAGCTGCGGTCGATCCTCGCGGAGCTCATCGCGGTCCTGCCCCCGCAGAACCAGGTCAAGGTGCGCGGGATCCCGGTCGTGTTCGACGCTTCCTACGAGGTCAACGCTTTCGCGGGTTGCGACGAGCGAGGCTCCCCGTTCATGGCCTCGACCGAGGGCATCCTCGAGGCGATCGACGCGATCGCGCAGACCCGTGCCACGGACGAGTTGTTCGGTACACAGACCTACGAGGCTTACTGCAACGCCGTCGTCCCCCAGTTGGTGCGCTCGGAGCGGGCCAGAGCCGCGCTCCCCGCAGGGATCATCCCTGCTCAGTATGGCGCCGATCCTCGTCGCTGGTCCCGGGCTCGAGAGATCTTCGGTGACGTGGTGGCCTTCACCTTTGGCCACGAGCTGGCGCACCACTACCTGGGCCACACGGGTTGCGCCAACGGTCAGCCGATGGGCTCCGGACCGAATCCGGCGGTCCTTGGGCACCTCGTCACTCGTGTCGTGCCTGGCCTGAATCAGCCCAACGAGATCGCCTCCGACGCCTCAGGCGTGATCAACGCGCTCTCGGCGGGACGAGCGCGTCGCCCGAACTTCTCGTGGAGCGAGCAGGGCGCCACCTTCCTCTTTGATTACTTCGGTCGAATGGATCGAGCGGCGGGCGGCAACCCGCTGTCACCGGTCGGCTTCCTCCGCACCCATCCAAATCCGATCTTTCGAGCCCCGATCGTCCAGGGGGTCGCGAGGACCTGGTACGCACAGAACGGCCGCTGACCCTTCCGAGCGCCCGTGCTGCCGAAGCTTGTGCCCCTCGCTTCGACGAGGGGCTCAAGCTTCGGCAGGATAGGTGCTCAGCGGGGGACCGGCGGGGGCGGAGCGGGAGGGGGCGGAGGCGGGGCAGGAGGGGGCGGCGGCGGGTTGGCCGACACGAGCTTCTTCGTCCACTGCGCGATGTGGTTGGAGGTCTGGAGATCCTGGAAGGGAAGGAAGAAGCCGGTGTAGCTCCCGTCCTTGCCTGCAAGCACCTTGGCAGGATCGATCGCGAACATCCAGAGGAGCTGCTGCGAAGGCCCCGTCTTCTTGCGGAGGCCTGGCTCACGACGAGAGGCGACCGTGTACCAGAAGAGCTTTCCATTCCCCTGTGTGGTCTGGAAAGGAGAGGTCTTGGGGAGGGTGTCGGCGAGGTTGGTGGTCGCTCCATCCGAGACTCCAGGGCTCGCCGCGGTGGCGAGGAAGACAGGGGTCGCCCCGGCCTTGGGAGCGGTGGCCCAAGTCTTTGCGGAGGGATCGGCGTTGGCGTCGCAGTCGATGTGGGATGGATCTCCGCCTGGACAGATCGCCTCGCTGTAGAGCAAGAACGACGAGTCGGGCACGAAGGTGGGGGCGAAGCGGTTGGTCCCGGGGGTGACCGGGATCACGGTCTCGGGAGCGTTCCAGCCCCCGGCGCCGTTGGCTCTGATGACCTCGATGCCCGTGAGCGCAGGCTCCTGCGCCGTCGTCGCCTCGTTGTTGACGCGGGTGACGGCGATCATCTGGCCGTTGGGCGACCAGTCCGGGTGATCGGGCATGAAGGGGAGATCGAGCGAGCCGTTGCGGATACCGGTGTTGCCATCCATGAAGAAAAGCTTGCGGTGCCCGAGATCGGCCGGGACGTCGCTGGGTACGGGCAAGAGGTTCGGGGTGTAGGCGTCGCGGCCCACTCCCCCTCGATCGCCGTAGGCGACGACGATCCTCGTACCGTCCGGGTTGAACGACGCGAACTGGAGGCGGTTCTGCGCCGGAATGCCGGTCGCCGCGCCGTTGCGAGTGAGCCAGCCCGGCGAGCCCACAGGCTTGGTCAGATCGTTCAGGAACACCTGGCGGCCGTCCCAGCGCCCACCCACCGACGCGATCAGCTTGGAGCCGTCGCGAGAGAGGGTGTGGCAGCCGACGCACTGGTTGTCCGCCAGGCCGTCCTTGCCCGGGACGAGGAAGGGCTCGGGGTTTGGGGCGGTCCCCCCGAAGTCGAAGCGGAGCACCTGGCCGCTGCCGTTGCTCCCCTCGGGGTTCGTGGGTGGAATGACCTTCCAGTAGTAGATGCCGCCCTCGACGTTGGCCTCCGCGAACGACACATCGAAGGTCCCCGACTCGCCGAAGCCCGTGGCCAGATCGTCGGTCCCGCGGATCTTCAGCTTGGCTGTCTCGCCGCGGTTGGAATCGGCGAGGAAGTGGTAGCCGGCCTCGTCGAGTTCGAAGGCGCAGGTGCCTGCCTTCCAGGTCGGTCCTGGCGTACCGCAGCGGGAGTAGTAGGTGACCTCGGCGGTCGGGCTCTTGAAGCTGACCTCGTAGAGCTCGTTCTTCGCGTTGCCGGGCTGCCAGTGGATCTCGAGGCGGCGGAGGTTCGGCGGCAGCATGGTGCCGTTGTTCGGGTAGGCGAGCACGGGGGCGCGCGTGGGATCGGCGGTCCCCGTGAATTTGGAGCCAGGGTTGGTGGGAAGCGTCGGGGTGTTGTTTGGCGAGTCGAAGGGAGGCACCATCAGCTTCACGGTGAGGCTCGTGGTCACCGTACCGATCGCGCCTCCGTTGTTCATGGCCTGGGCCCGGACCGTGACCTTGCCGCCACGCTGCACGGGGTCCGTGGGCGAGGTCGGGAGGCGCGAGGTGAAGACCGGCTCTCCCTTCAGGGGGAAGCCGCCGACCAGGTAATTGTCGGGGACGTAAAAGACGAAGCGCGACGTGAGATCCTGCTCGACGTCCGACTTCACGAGCTTGCCGAAGACCTTGTAGGTCTGAGAGACCGTCCTGCCGAGGGAGACCTGAACGACCGCGTCCGCAGGCTCGATGCGCGCGGTGTCGAAGGCGATGTCTCCCCCCGACACGGTCGCGTCGTTCAGCGGGGCGTCGAAGACCGGGGTGGGCGGGCCAGCTTCCGGCGTAGGGAGGGCCCCCGAGTCGAATGTGCTGTCAGGGTCGGTGGAGCCGCAGGCACCAAGAGGAACCAGGGCAGCGAGGAGGAGAGCACCTCCAACGGCAAGATGTACACGCATATTAGGACTTTACAGGGGGCTTCATCTTCCAGCACCCCTGAAATGACGGCTTCGTTCATTTCAGTAAGAGAAGTACACCGCACGTCCCTACTGGTCGCTCAATTGACCACATGAGCCGGCCATCGGAGCGAGCGACCCATGGGAGGAGGGAAGAGGCCGTCCAGGAAGGACGTTCAGCGCCGCGGACGCAGATCAGGCTTCTTGTCGTGATCGTCGTCCAGCATCTCGACGTCGTCGAAATCGTCCGCGATGATCACGTCGTCGTCGTCGTCGGGCGAGGGGGCTTGGCCGATGGAGGTCATGAGCTCGGCCTCGTCGACGTCGAGCAGGTCGACCTCGGCCAACTCGTCGCTCTTGGGGCCGCGACCGGTGAGGAGGGCGTCCAGGTCATCCAACGCTGAAGCCCTGACCTCGGGGGCGGGGGCGGGGGCCGTCTCGGGAGCAGGGAGCACAGGGGGACCGCCTCGTGGCTTGGATGGCGGAACAATGTCGTCCTGGCCGTCGCGGGTGATCTCGTCCGCGAAGTCCGGAGGCTCGGCGTTGAGCGGCGCATCCCGGGCCGTTTTGGGGGTCGCCGACGCGGGGCGGAGTCGGGCGAGTGCTTGCGCTCGCGCGTCGCCGCTGTTGGCGGAACCCGCCGGAGGGGCGACCAGGTCGTCGGCCGTCTCGGAGTCGAGGGAACCAAACGCGGCTGCTCGAGGTAGGGGAGTGACGCTCCCGAAGCCAAGCGCTCCGGGCGAGGGGACCATGAACGGGGAGACGACGGACGTCATGTCCTGCGCATCGGCCTCCGAGGGGCCGGGACGCTCCGAGATCGCGGACTTCTTGGGGGAAGGAGCGTCCAGCTTCGCGAGGGCGATGTCGTCGTCGTCGAGGGGAGGTACGGCGGCTGACGAGAGTGCTTTGGGCGGCCCGCCCAGGCCGGGGGGGGCCTTGGGGCTGTCCCCTGGCCTTGGGGAGAAGGGCGAGAGAGGCCTGGGAGCAGGACGTGAGCGCTCGGGCGGTTTGGGGGCCGAGGGCTTCGCGGCGTCCGGAGGCCCGGGCTCCGAGGACGAGAGAGACTCGTTCGGCGGCTCATTGGGCGAATCGTCTGCCTTGTCCGCTTCGGCGACCGCGGGCTTGGGCTCCGACTTGCCAAGCGCCGAGACCGCCGCGAGCTTGGGCTCCGATTTGGTGATGGGCGGCCTGCCGACTGCAGGGAACCTGGGCTCCGATTTGGTGAGCGGAGGAACTCCCCTGGATTCGGGCCTGGTGATCGTGGGGGGGCTGACCCTGGCCTCGGAACGGGCGAGAGCCCCCAGCTCCGGCGAAGCGTCCGCCTTGAGGACAGGCTGAGCCTCTGGCTTGGGTTCGGCTTTGGGCTCTTGCCTGGCGCTCGGGACCTTGGGCGGCCCCCCCGAGGGTCCTGACTTGAGCGTGTCCGGCTTCTTGGATTCCTGGGGGCTCCTGGCGTCAGGACGCCTCGCTTCCGTGGTCGGGGTGCTCGGGAGGCGAGGCGGCGCGTAGGCCTCCTTGATGGTGGCCGGATCGGCCTTCTTCAGGAGGTTCGATTTTGCGCGGGCGAGGCCCTGGGTCGCCTCTTCGTCGCCGGCTTTCATGCGGAGCACGCGGCGCCAGGCGTCGGCGGCTTCGCGGGCATCCTGCAGCTGTTCTTCCCACATCCGCGCGACCTTTCGGGCGAGCTCGGCGCGGGCGTTCATGTCCTTGCCCCGGAGGATCTGGTCCTCGTAAAGCTGGACGAGACCGCGGAAGTCCGAGAGCTCTGCGAGGAGCCCCGCGAGCTCGTCGAGGACGGCCTGGTCGTTCGGAGAGAGGTCGTGTAGCTTCTTGAGATCGGCGGCGGCCTGGCCTGGCTCGTCCAAAAACTCGCGGCGAATCCGGGCGCGGCGAGCGAGAAGCTGCCGGACGAGCGGGCCATCGAAGACCTCGGAGAGAGCGTGGGAGAGCCCTCCCTCCGCGCGGCGAGGATCGCCAATCTCGAGGGCGAGACCTTCCAGGGCGTCGAGGGTCTGCGCGTCGACGTGCGACACGAGGGCGTCTGCGAGCCAGGCGAAGGCCTGATCGATGTCGCTCAGATCCTGGTGCGCGATCTGTGCGGCGCGGCGGAGCAGCGACCCCCGGGTGCGCCCGCCATCGCGGGCGCCATGACCGCCCGACGCAAGCGCCTGGCAGAGAGCCCGCCTCAAGCGATCGCCCCCCGTGTTCCTGTCTCCCTCCCTGGCGGTGGCCTCGAGGAGGGTGAGGGTCTCCTCGCTGGGCGCCCCCGCCAGCGCCAGCTCGAAGAAGCCCCGGGCGCGGTCGGGCTGGGCTCGGGCCGTCGCCACCTGCGCGGCCCGAGCAAGGGCGCGGATACGGTCCTGGGGGGCCTTGGAGCGAGAGACCTGCCGCTCGTAGAGATCGACGACCTCACCCGGCTTGGCGGCGAGGGTGGCAAGGCGCTCGAGCAGTGGCTCGACGTCGGAGGGGGCGACCCCCGGCAGACCCGCCTCGCCGTGCTGGATCGCGTCGGCACGCCCCATTCCGGCCTGGACGCGGACCTCGGCCTGCCTCACCAGCTCGCGCGCCCGGTCGGTTCCCGACACCTCTCGGGCGAGCAGATCATGGGCGATGGTCAGGGCGTCCAGATCGCCGGTCTTGACGGCGAGTTCCTCGAGGCGCCTGGCCAGATCGTTCTCGGCGCCCTTGTTGCGGAGCAGCTCGATGGCCACCGAGACCGCGTCCTGATCGCGCCCGACATCGGCGAAGCGCTCGAAGGCCCCCCTGAGGGCGCTGGTGCGCTCGGAGCTCTGTCTGGCGTCCAGCCACCACTCCTTGAGCTTGGTGGCGACGATGCCTTTCCATCCCAGCCGGTCGCCCAGCTCGATGTACGCGTCGCGGACGCCGGAGTCGCCCTGGTCGGCGAGATCGGTGAGGGCGCCGAGCGCTTCGTCACCTCGATCCAGCTTGTCGGCCAGGATCTGGGCGAGGCGCATCGTGAGGCGGCTCACCTCCTCCTCGTCGGCCTCGACCTCGATCCGCTCGACGAGCAGCTCGGCCACGCGGCCCCACTGCTCGGTCAGCTCGCAGAGCTCGCAGAGCCGGGTGAGGGCATCGAAGTCCTCGGGGTCGGCCTTGCGGACCAGGTCGAAGGCGCGGATGGCGCTGCGCGGATCGTCGAGCTGCTCGTAGAGCCTCGCCAGGCGCCCTGCGAGCTGACCACGCTCCTGGACGTCGGCCACGAGCTTGAGTTCCCGCTCCAGAGCGTCGGCCGCCTGGCCAAGCTCGCTCCGGTTCTCCTGGAGGTTGGCGATCGCCTGGAGCGCCGGGCGGCAGGTGGGGTCCAGGTCCGAGAGGATGACCTCGTAGCGCGAGATCGCCGTATCGATGTCGCCCACGCCCTCGGCCAGCAGCTCGGCCTCGCGAAGTGCCACCTTGGCCTTCTCGGCCTTGTCGACGGTGTTGGTCCCGAGGCGGCGGAGCAGCGTGGCGCCCTCCGTGTGATCGAGGCGCTCGATGGCGTCGTCGATCAGCCGCTCGAGGGCCTCCTTGTCGTCGCCGTCGTCGAGCACCTTGAGCCACAGCTCTCGCGCGAGCTCCGGATCCATCATGCGCGCGCTGCAGAGGCTGGCCGCCTGGCGGCGGAGGTTCACCCTCTTGACGCGATCGTTCATGCGATCGCCGCGGCGAGAGAGGAAGGATACCAGCTTGTCGATCTGATCGTCGGTCGTGTAGTGCTTGACGATGGACGCGGCGTAGTCGTCGTTGAGCGGATCGAGGTTGTTCGCCTCCTCGAGGCGCTCGATGGCGGTCTCCACGTCGCCCACCTTCATCAGGTAGTCGGCGGAGCGCGCGTGGCACTGCGCCTGCTGCTTGATGTCGCCGGTCAGGAGGCCGCGCTGGTACGCGGCGTTCGCGGCCTTCTCCCAAGCCTCCACCTCGGAGTAGAGGCGCTCGGCGTCCTCCCACAGCTTGCCGCTCCGCAATGCCTCGGCCGCCTCGGCGAAGGAGTCGCCTGCCTCGGCTGTCTCGCCGAGCTGCTCGCGGAACTCCGCGAGGCGCTGGAGCAGGTTGCCCTTGGCGATGGGATCTTCGAGGAAGGGGGCGGCTTCGGCGATCGTCCTCGCGGCGAGGTCCAGGCGCTCGGCCTTCTCGAAGAGCCTGGCGGCGGTCTGGATGGCGAACTCGTCGTCCGGCGTGAGCTGGACGATGCGCGACCATGCGTCGCCCGCGGCGACCAGATCCTTGCGCCTGTCCTCCTGGAGCCTGGCCAGCTTCTTCTCGAGGACGATCTTGGTCTCGACGTCGCTCTCGATGTTGGCCTCCTGCTCGAGGAGGGTGGCGAGATCGTCCCAGCGCTGGGACCTCTCGAGCAGCCGCATGAGCGCGCTGCGCGCCGCCTCGTCGGTGCGATCGATCGCGAGCAGCTGCCGCCACGCCGCGATGGCCCCGTCGACGTCGCGGAGGTTGCCCTCGCACAGCCCCGCGACCTCGCGGAGCCGCTCCTTGCGCGACTCGCGATCGATGGCGGCCGCCCGGATGCTTGACAGGAGCACGTCGCGGAGCTGCGTGTAGTCGCGCTTGGCCCTGAGGTAGTCCTCGACCCACGCGAGCGCCTCGGGGTGCGCAGGATCGTGCTCGAGCACTTCCTTGTATTTTGCAAGGGCCTCCGGCTTCTTGCCCTTGCCGACGAGCATCTGGGCGGCGTCCAGCACGCCTTGGAGCTTGTCGGCGCTGAGCGGCCCCGAGCGGCGCGGCGCCTCGACGAGGAGATCCTCGAGATCCTCGGCGGCGGCCCTGGCGGCGGCTGCGGGGCGCCCGTCGCCTCTGCCGGGCTTCGCCGCTGGGCGAGCCGCGACCGCGTCGGTGGACGGGAGAGCAGGCTCCATGGCGGGCGCGCTCTGGGCGGCAAGGTCGGGTCTCGGCCGGGCCGGAGCTCGCTCCGCCGGGCCGTCCTGGGCGAGGATACCGCCGTCGCGTGCGCTCGCGGCGACCGCGCCTCGAGCGTCGGGCGCCATGGTGCCCGACGGGTTGATCTCCAGATATGCCCGGAAGCGCGCGACGAGCGCCTCCTGGCTGTCGCCTGCCTGCGCGTAGTGCGCGAAGAGCTGCATCGCCCGGTCGTGACCTGGCTCGATGTCGAGCGCCGCGGCGGTGTAGGCGAGCGCGTGCTCGCCAGGGAACGCCTCCGCGAGGTTCACGAGCAGCTCGACGGCGTAGGCGCGATCCTCCTCGCGCACCCGCTCTCCGGCCTGGACGCGGTCGACGATCGAGGCCGCATACTCCTGCTGGAGCGCAGGATCTTCCGGATCGATCTCGCGGGCTGCCGCGAGCGCGATCGTGGCGCCCTGGAGATCGCCGGAGAGCTTGCGCGTGGCCGCCTCGTCGCGGAGGAGGCCGGCGCGTCGTGCGGGATCTTGCTCGATCTCGAGCTCGGCCTGGTAGAGCGGGAGCGCCTCGGTGTACTGCCCTTGCTGCTTGAGGAGCTCTCGCGCGTTGTAGATCGCGTACGCGCTCCGCGGGTCGAGCTCCACGGCCCGACGGAAGTGCTCGATCGCCTTCTTTGGCTGGGCCAGCGGAGGTTCGGACCACAGGCGGCCCATCTCTTCGTGGATGCCGGCGAGCTCGTCGCGCAGCTCGGGCTGCTGGGTGAGCAGCGGCGCCAGCGCCTTCGCGCGCCGATCGAGCAGTGCGACCAGGGCCTTGGTGTCGCCCTTCTCGCGGTAGAGCGTGGCGAGGCGCTCGGCTGCAGTCTGCTGGGTCGGGTCCTTGTCGACCGCCATCATCAGCAACCGGGCAGCCCGGTGCATGTCGTTCAGGGTCGTGGACCACACGTTCGCGGCCTCGCTCAGCCAGTGGCTGGCGTAGAGCGGATCGCGTGTGTCAGAGCCAACCCGCTCCAGGAGCTGCGCGTAGGCCTTCGGGTCGGCCTCCCCCTCGCGATGGGCGTAGGCGAGGGCTTCCTCGTCGTGAGGGTCCGCGACAAGACGCTCGACGAGATTGTCGATTTCAGACCGATCCATTGGGAGCGCAAGCTACACGCATCTTTCCCACTGAGCAATCGAGGAAGATTGAGGAGAGGCGGACCGTTTCTCGAACCAGAGCTCAGGGGTCGAGGGTGCCGTACTTCGGGGCTGGAGCGGCGGATGCGGCTGACGCCGAAGGGGCAGCCTTCGCGGACGTTGCCGGCAGCGGCGCCTTCCTCGAGCCACCCGAGGCCGTGGGCGGAGCGGCCCCCGGCGACGATGTCGGCGTGGCGGTCGGGGGAGATTGTCCGGTGTTGGGGGGGAGGGCGGCTCCCTTGGCGTCGACGCGAGGGAGGGCGTCCACCGAAATGGTCGGTGTCTCGGGGGAAGCCGGGGCGGTGGGGAGCTGCCTGGGGAGGTGCGCCACCGAGAGCGTCGCGGACGGCACCAGCCGGGTGGTTGGCATGGCGGGCTGTGCGTTCTGGCCTCGTACAAGAAAGAAGGCCACCACGGCCATCGCCAGGATGCCCACGGCCCCGGCGGCCATCCACAGCCTCTGCTCTCCGACCGAGACGCCGGACGCGGCGGGCGCGGCGGGCGCGATGGACGGGACGGGAGGCCGCATGGACTCGGGCACCACGATGCCGGCGGCGTTGGTGATCATGGCGCGCACGCCGCTCGTTCCCGGCATGTAGGACTCAACAGCGCGTAGGAGATCGGCCGCCATGACCTCCGCGCTCTCGGGGCGATCGGCCGGATCCTTGGCGAGGACCCTCATGATCTGCGCCTCGACCTCGGCCGGGATGCTGGCCTCGGGGCACGCCTCGCTGGGGAGCTTGGGCGCGGTCTTGATGTGCCGCGCCATCACGACAATCGCGTCGTCGTCGGTGAAGGGGGGGCGCCCCGTCACCATCTGATAGAGGATGACGCCGAGCGAGTAGAGGTCGGAGCGGGCGTCGAGGGGCTTGCCTTGGGCCTGCTCGGGCGACATGTACCGCGGGGTTCCGAAGACCGTTCCGGCCTGCGTCTCCACCACGTTCATGGGGCCGTCGCCGTCGCGCAGCATCTTGGCGATGCCGAAGTCGACGACCTTGACGATCTCTTCGTGGCGCGTGGTGGTACGGGAGTCGTCACCGATCAGCGCGCCGGAGAGCACGCGTGCGAAGAACAGGTTGTCGGGTTTGAGATCGCGGTGGACGATGCCCTTCGCATGAGCTTCGGACAGGGACCGAAGCGCCTGGCGGGTGGCGTCGATGGCGAAATCGACGGGGAGCCGCCCCACCCGGGCGAGGCGCTGACCGAGCGACTCGCCCTCGAGGAGCTCCATCGCGAGGTAGAACTCTCCGGTCTTGCTCTGGCCGAAGTCGAACACGGTGACGGTGTTTGGGGAGGCGAGCAGGCTGTTCGCGCGTGCCTCGCGGAGGAAGCGCGCCTTGGCGGACTTCTCGAGCGCCCGGTCGCTGCGGAGGATCTTGATGGCGACCTCTCGCCCCATCGTGTGCTGCTTGGCGCGGTAGACCGTGCCCATCGAGCCGGCCCCCAACCTGGCGAGGATGGTGTAGCGGCCCTCGAGGGTGCGCCCGATCATCGGGTCGTGCTCCTCGTGCTCGATTTTGTCTTGGTTCCCTCCGCCGTCGTCGATGGTCCGGTCTGCCTGAGGATGCAAGCCGCCCTGTGGCTCGGGACGAGCCACACCGTCGACCTTGCGAAGGGCAGTCTGCTGGGACACCTGTTCAGTCACTCTCGCGCCGGAACGAGCACCACGCAAGCTCCGCTTTCAGTAGTAGTTGGCAAATAGGAGGTGGTCAACGCAAGGGCAGGACGTTTCGCGGGTCGCACACGATGCTGACGCTGTCGGCGACCAGGCTCCCTCCGCCCGGGATTTTGGCGAGATCCACGCTGTCTCGCAGGCGCCGGACCTCCAGGTGGAGATGTACGAGCTCTGGCGAGCCGGTGTCGCCGACGGCGCCCACCACGTCTCCGTCGCGCAGGATGGTCCCTGGCGCGAGCCCCGGGGCGATCGATTCGAGGTGCCCGAAGAGAACGAGGTAGTCGCGGAGGCGTCCACCTTCCCGGACGGTGTGGCGGGTGACCACCGTGGTGCCGAAGAGCGCGCCGGCGTAGACCACGTCGGCCTCGCCTTTCTGGTGCTCGAGCGCGACCACCTTGACCGGCGTGCCCCGCGCCTGCGGCAGGTCGAGCCCTCCATGTCCGACGTGGCGCAAGGTGCGCCCTCGCCGCTGGGCGCTGTCCGGCAGGTCGAGATCGTAGCCGCTCACCACATATTTGCCGCCCGGCATCCCGGGAGGGATGGGGTAGCGGTAGGCCTCGTACGCGGCGGGCCTCTCGGGGAGCCGAGGGAGCTGGTCGTAGACCGCCCAGCGGCCGGAGCGCTCTCGATGGGCGTTGGGGACGGTTAGGATCGCGGCGCCCTCGGAGCTCTCGCCCTCCGGGAGGTGGACGCATGCATCGCCGTCCGGCAAAGTACTCGGGGGGCAGCCCGAGTCGCGGGGCGCTGCTCGCCGCTCGCCGCTCGCGGCGAAGGCGACACGGACACCGGCGAGGGGCCGGCTCCTGGCCCCGAGCGCAGCGATTACGATGGCGAGCACGGCCGCGACCAGCGTGGCAGGCGACGCGCGGGGCGGTCTCGGAGGCGCGTTGCGGGCTGCAGACATCGGGGAAGAATAACCCAGGACATCCCCGTCGCGTTCCGGTCAGGGGACAATTCCCACGCGGGGCCTACGGTGCTAGAGGGCTCGGCATGAAGACCAAGCTCCCCCTTCTCTTCGACGCCGAGCGCACCGTGCGTCGGGTTCATGCCGAGCTCCTCGACGGGGAGCGCGGGGCCCTTCTCGAAGCGCTTGAGGGGGAGGCGAGGACGGCTCTCGCCTCGGGCGAGGACGAGGACGCAAATACGAGGCTCGTGCGCATCGCGGCGCTCCTCGGGGATCTCGAGGGACCGCGGGTCGTTGACCTGCTCATCGACATCCTCGCTGGCGAGAGCTCGGAGGCCCGCGCCGTGGCAGGGGAGGAGCTCGAGGGCATCGCATTTGAACGCTTCAAGGAGGTCGCCTTGGGGATAGAGCGGGCTCTCGAACGGCTACCGGCGAGCAGCCTCGCGCTCCAGGAGCTCCCTTACCTCCTCGCCGAGGTCGCGGAGCCGGGCTGCGTCAAGCTCCTCGGAAAATTCTTGTTGCTCGCGGATCCCGAGGCCGTGGCCTCGGCCATCGAGGCGCTCGCGGAGCTAGGAGATCCGAGCGCCGCCCACCTGCTCGCCCCGCTCGAGCGCGACAAGCGTCAGGTCGACGTCGACGACGAGGAGGGGGGCGCCAGGGTCACCCTGGGCGAGCTCGCTCACGAGGCCCGTGAGCTCCTGTCCAAAGTCGACGCTTGCGGCGGGGAGTCGCGTTCAGGCGCCAAGAAGCGCTGATCGTGCGAGGGGCCCGGGAGCAGGCGGGCAGCGTCAGCGGCAAAAGCCGTCGATGCAGATGAGCGGGTTGTTGCAGCCCTTGTTCTGGGTGGGGTCACACTCGGTGCCGAGGTTCGCGTCCGAGCCGCAGACCGCGTAGACGCCGCTCGCTGTCGTCACCTGCTTGCAGACGTTGAACTTGTCGCTCGCTCGGCAGGCGTTGGAGGCGTCGCTGTCACAGGTGATGTAGCAGCTATGCCTTAGGCAGATGCTCCCCGGAGCGCAGGCGTCGCGCACGCCTTCCTTGGCACACGTGAAGACCGGGCGCTGGTCGGGCATGCACCCCCCGTCGACGCAGATGAGGCCCGACGGGCAGGTGTTGCCCACCCCGCACAGAGCGACGCAGTGCTGCTGGACGCATGTCGTGCCAGCCGCACACTGATTGCCGCCCTCGGTGCATGGCTTTGGATTGTTCGTGCAAACCCCCTTGGCCAGATCGCAAGCGTAGCCCGTAGGGCAAGGCTTGGTGCTGCTGCAGGAGGGAGTGCATACGCCCTGGACGCACTGCTGGGCGTTCGGGCACTGGGTCGCGTCGGAGCACTGGTCAGCGGGGGCGGCGCAGGTGCCCGACAGGCATTTGGAGCCCGGCGGCGAGGTGCAGTCGGAGTCCCTGTAACAACCCGGTCCAGGGCCGCCATCCGGGCGCGTTCCCGGCGTGCACTGAGGCACTCCGTTTTGTAGGCGGCAGATCTGGCTGCTCGGACAACCCCAGTCGGCGCAGCTGCCGGTGTGGCAGCGGTTGTCGCTTCCGCAGACCTCGCCGGTCCGGCAGTCCGTCCCGCTGGAGCAGGTACGACCGGAGGAAGGTGGGGTGGGAGAGGTCGAGCCCTTGCAGCGGTTCGTGGAGTCGCAGCGGTACCCTGACGGGCACTCGCCGTCGCTGTTGCACTGCCAGTCGACACACCTGTCGTCCAGCGAGCCGCTCGAGCAGAGGAAGCAGTCCACCCCGTCGCAGACGCGGGTGTTGCGCCCCTCGGGGTAGATGGGGCACCCGCCCAGCAGCGCGGCCGCGACCCCAAGCAGTCCAATCGACAGTGCTCGCTTCATGCGTTGACCCCAGGGAGAGTTGTTGACTCGTGCGGGGGTAGTCCTCGAGGAAGGGCCATCCGCGTCCGCGTCGAGGATAGCAACCACCGTGCCCTCCACCAAGCAGCGCAGAAAAGGGGGTGAAGGGTGGGACGGCTGCTCACCCGCTATGGCCACCGTGGACGGCGGTTCACAATCGCTGTGGACGGAGCGTCATGGGCGAGGGAGCGTTCGCTCTGGGCGCTGGCTTTCCAAACGACGAGCGGGGACGAAGGTTCACCTTCGCCGGAGCGCCATGGTAGCGTGTGCCACCCCGGAGCGTTCCCGCCCCGGCACCCGATCCACCTCTCCCATGGACGTCCAGTGCGAACGCTGCGGCACCGAGTACGAATTCGACGACGCTCTCGTCAGCGGACGCGGTACCACCGTAAAGTGCTCGAATTGCGCCCACCAGTTCAAGGTGCGCAAGGCGCTCAAGGGCGAGGACCAATGGACCCTCACACGCTCGGACGGGTCGACCTTCGTCTACACGTCGCTCCGTGAGCTACAACGCGCCATCTTGACGCGTCAGGTTGACGAGTGCGATCTGCTCGAGCGCGGCGGTGTGGCGCCTCGACCTATTGGCCAGATCTCCGAGCTTTTGCCGTTCTTCGAGGATCGGGCACGTTCGAAGGTGAGCCCTTCGTCTGCAGGTGCGCAGGAGCCTTGGACGGTGCGTTCGCTCTCCGACATGCCCACGATCGAGCGTCTCGATCCGGACCGGACCGCGGCCACTCCCGCGCAGCTACTGGAGCAACACCTCGCGGCGACACGGACGCCGATCCCACCACCTTTACCCCCACCCGTGAGGCCTCGCGTCGCGACGCGACCGGACTTCCTGCAGGTGCCCAGGGCGCTCCCGGATCTCGACGGCGAAGATCAGCCAACGCGCGTCGCCGATCCTGCGCCTCACAAGGCCCCATCCCTCTCGCCCTCCGCCCCGTCCTCCCTGCACCCACCTTCCGTCGAACTCGCACCAGGGGTGGTGGATCCTCCGCCGATGCTCGTTCTCCGGCCGCCGGATCCCGCCGATTTTTCGTCGCCGCCCCCAACGGTCCAGGCCGCGAGACGTGCCCGCGCCCTGGCTCCGACGGTTCCGATCGACGAGCCCTTTGATGTGGAGCCGCGCTCTCGACGCTCTCGCCGGCCGGTCGGGGGGTTCGTGATCGCCGGGGTCGTGGTCCTCGCTCTCGGTGGGATGGGCGCTTACTGGGCCCGGACACACCTCGGCGACAAGGCCGCTGGGATGGTGCTCGACGCGCGCACCGAGGAGTTCCTGACGGCCGGGGAGAAGGCTCTCTCGGACGGCGATCTCGATCTCGCCAAGGAGAAGTTTGACAAGGCCAGCGTGCTCGCCGAGGGAAATCCTCGGGTGCTGCTCGATCTGGCCAAGCTCGCCGCGCTCCGCGCCGACGCTTCGTGGCTGAAGGAGCTCGTCATGTCCCCCGGCGACGAGGCCGAGTTCAAGGCCACCAAGCTCCGGACCGCCGAGCTTGCCCAGACCGCTCTCCACGCCGCGGACGAGGCTCTCGCGGTGTCGGCCGACGAGCCCTCAGCGGTGCGCGCCAAGATCGACGCGCTGCGGATCGCAGGGCAGAAGGAGAAGGCGCGCAGCCTGCTGCCGAAGGTCCTCGCTCAGGGCAGCCAGTCCGAGACCGCGTACGTCCTTGCTGCGCTCGAGATGACCGAGGCCCAACCCGTGTGGAGCACCGTGCTGGAGCGCCTCCGCCTCGCAGCGTCGAGCGAGGGATCGCTGGGGCGAGCTCGCGCCGCGCTGGTCGTCGCACTGGCGCTGGCGGGTGACCGGGACGGCGCTCGAGGCGAGCTCGCGCGGCTCGAGGCGCTGGGGCGTCCCCATCCCTTGGTTGGCTCGTTGCGGAGCTATGTGGAGCGTCACGCCGTCGCGCCTCCTCCATCCGCGGCGGTGGACGCCGGGCCTTCCCCGGCGATCGACGTGAGCGCGCTCAAGGCGCTCGGGGGAGGCGCCCCGAGCGATCCGCGGGTGCTCGTTTCTCAGGCCGAGATAGCCCGGCATCGTGGCGATTTCGTGGTGGCCAAGCGGCTCTATGATCTCGCCCTCCAGAAGAATCCGACCGACTCGGAGGCGCTGAATGGCCTCGCTCAGGTGGCCCACGCGCAGCGTGATCTCGCCGCCGCGAAGGACGCGTACCGCCGGGTGCTCGCGGTGAACGGCAGCTACGTCCCTGCTCTGGTGGGGCTCGCCGATCTGGAGTGGGAGTCCGGGGATCGGGCGGCTGCGCAGAAGAGCTACCGAGAGATCACCGAGCGTTTCCCGGAAAGCGCCTATCCGGCCCGCGTCGGGACTCGAGCGCAGGCCGGCGCCTCCGTCTCGCCTCCGTCTCCGACCGTCCCGGTCGTTCCCACGCCTTCGACGGCCCCTCCGACCCTCGATCCCAGCTCCGCGCCTGGCGTGCCCAGCGCCCCGCCTCCGCCGACGCCGGCGCCAGCGCCCAAGGGCTCGAGCGACGAGGGTCCGCCATGACCGCCACCCAGCGCGCAGCGCGGAGAAGGGATGGCGCCTTGAGCAGGAGAGCCTGCGCCCTGTCGCTCATGGCCTTGACCTGCACATTGACGGGGGCCCTGGCGTTCGGCTGCGAAGGGAGGCCCAGGCCTTCCGGAGCCGCGCCCTCGTCGTCCAAGAGCGGGCCGGCCGTCACCGTGCTCGATCTCACGGGCGGCCTCTCCGAGCAGGAGGAGCCGGGTTTTTTCGGGTTCGTGGCTGGAAGAAGGACAAGCTTTTACGATCTCCTCGTCGCCATCGGCGGAGCGCAGAAGGATCGTAAATCGAAGGGGATATTCGTTCGCTTCGGCGGGGTCAACATCGGCGCGGCGCGCGCCGAGGAGCTCGGCGACGTCCTGCTCCGGATGCGACAGGCAGGCACGCCGATCTACTGTCACGCGGACGGCCTCTCCAACATGACGATGATGGCCGCCGCGCGGGGGTGCACCAGGATCTACGTGTCGCCCGCTGGCGAGGTGGAGACCATCGGCCTCGCGGCGCAGGTGATCTACCTGCGCAGGCTCCTCGTCGAAAACCTCAAGCTTTCGATCGATGTCCTCCAGGTCGGCAAGTTCAAGGGAGCCGAGGAGCCTCTGACCCGGGACGGCCCGAGCGACGAGGCGAGGGCGTCGCTCGAAGGGGTGCTCTCCGATCTGCGCGCGACGTGGCGGGAGCGCGTGAAATCGGGGCGCGCCAAGGAGGAGACGGCCGAGGCGATCGAGGATGGTCCCTTCACTCCCGTCGCCGCCAAGGCGCGTGGCCTCATCGACGGCGTGGTCTACGCGGATGACGCGCTGAAGGAGCTCGAGAAGGAGGCTGGCGCCGGTCGGCATCGGATCCGCTTCGGCGCTGGCTCCACGGGGGGGGGCGACGAGGAGCTTGGCGATCTCGTCCGCGCTCTCGCGGGCGAGGGCGGGGAACACGGTCCGATCGCGCTGGTGAGGGCCACGGGCAGCATCTCGATGAGCGGTGGGAGCGGCATGTTCGGAGGACGCGGCGGGATCACCGAGAGGGGGCTTTCACGGCTCCTCGCCGAGGTCGAGAAGGACGACGACGTGAAGGTCCTGGTCCTCCGCATCGACTCGCCCGGTGGCAGCGCTCTCGCGAGCGATCTGCTGTGGCATCAGCTCATGAAGATTCGGGCAAAGAAGCCCATCGTCGTCAGCGTTGGCGACATGGCCGCGAGCGGCGGCTACTACCTGGCATCCACGGGCAACGTGATCTTCGCGGAGCCAATGAGCATCGTCGGCTCGATAGGCGTCGTTGGAGGCAAGGTCAGTGCGGGGACGGCCTTGGAGCGCTTCGGGGTCCACGCCGAGACCTTTCCCGCCGCCAAGGAGAAGCCCGGAGCCGCGTCGCGCGCGGCGTATCTCTCGTTCCTGTCCACCTGGGACGAGCCCACGAAGGGGCGCGTGCTCGAGTCGATGAAGGGCATCTATGACCTCTTCCTCGCCCGCGTCGCAGAGGGCCGGAAGACCACTCCGGACAAAATCGCGCCTCACGCGGAGGGGCGGATCTTCAGCGGTCGCGAGGGAAAGAACCGTGGGCTCGTCGACGAGCTCGGCGGGCTCGGCGCCGCGATCACGAGGGCGCGGGAGCTCGCCAAGCTGCCGGCAGATGCGAGGGTCACGGTGATGTCCGGACGGTCTTCGGTCTTCGACAGGTTGGAGGACGGGGGAGGGGACGAACAGGCTGCTTTGAGGCAGGCCGCCAGCGGTGATCCCCTCGATTTTCTCCGGCGCGCCGCTCCTCAGGTGATGCCGTTCTTCACGAGCATGATGCCGCTCGCGGAGGACGAGAAGGTCGTCGTCGCCGCGCCCTATGCGCTGCTCGTGCGGTGAGCCGTTCATGACGACGCGAGCGGACGACGCCAGGAGTCACGATGGTGCAGAGCGAGAGGGAGGCGAGGCTACCCTCCCCCCCCCCGACTTCGTCGGGCGCGCCGCGCGGCGGGTCACCGAGCCACCGCCCGCCCTCAAGCGCAGGACCGGCAAGGTCGCGAGCGAGGCCAAGGCGATCCTGCGCATGGCGCAGGCCCAGGCGAAAGGCGACGCGGATGGAGAGAGGAGCGCTGCCCTCGCGCTTGCCGCTCTTCTCGAGGCGCAGGATCGTGAGCTGGGTCGGGTCGCTGCGCTTCTGGGCTGTGCTCTCTCGCTGGGCGGCGACGATGCTCTCAGGGATCGGCTCGCCCGCGTCGAGGAGAAGCTGGGGCGGCTCGATCGCGCGGCCGACGCGCTGGTCGGGTCGAGGGCCGGAGGGCGCCGGAGCACGCTTGTCCGCGTCGGGACCTTGCGTCTGCGCGCGGGTGACGCCGCCTCGGCGAAGGTCGCGCTGAGCGAGGCGCTGGGGATCGAAACCGACGCCGGAACGGCCGAACTCTTGGCGAGTGTTGGGTTTTGGTCCGAAGAGATCGGCGAGCGGATCGCGGCTGCGCGTCAGTACCTGGAGGCCGCGGAGCTCGCCAAGCGCGCCGGGTCGCGTGATGGCGAGCTCGAGGATCTGGCGAGAGCCCACGAGCTCGCGGTGGATCGGCCCGAGGTCGTCCGTCGGCTTTTCCTCGCGCTTGAGGAGCGAGGGAACGACCGGGCCGCCGACGAGCTGCTCCGGCGTCACGCAGCCCGGGTGGACCCCGCCCATGCCCGGAGCGTTCATGCGGAGCGTCGGCAGAGCCGCCTCGCGCGGGGTGATGTGGGCGGTGAGTTCGTCGCCGCCATCGAGGAGGGGCTCGGAGCCGAGCTCGCTGGCGAAGGCGCTGATAGCTTCGACGACCTCCTGCTGCGTGGCGGGCTCCTCGAGGCGCTGGCGGCTCGCCTCGCTCTCCGGGCCGCCGCGGCGAAGGGCGAGGAGAAGGTACGGTTGCTCCTCGAGCGGGTGCAGCTCTACGCCGGACCGCTCTCCGATCCGGTGCTCGCGGCGCTTGCGTCGGCCGATGTCCTGACCGCCGATCCCGAGAACCGCGAGGCCCTGTGGCGGCTCGGCGTGCAGAGCCGAGCTGGCAAGATCGACGACGCCGTGCTCGCCGTGCTCGTCGAGGCGCTGCGCGGCGATACCGACGCCCGCTCTCTCTCCCTGGCCAAGCTCGTCGCCGAGGTCGCGGAGACGAGGGGCGACGCGCCCCTCTTCGCCTTCGCTCTGCGCCGGATCATCGCTCTCGAGCCTCGCTCTCGGTTTGCCTCGTCCCTCGCTGCCGCCGAGGAGCGCGCCGCAAAGGCGCTCGCCCCTCCGGCGCGGGGCGCTGGAGAGGCCTCCGAGACCGACTCCTCGGAGCTCAGCGAGTGGGCCAAGGTCCTTCGATGGAGCCCCGATCATCGCGAGCGCGTGCTCGCGCTCCTCCGCACGCTCGGTGAAGCCGGAGTGGACGCCGCGCTCACGATCGACGTCGTGCGGCGTACCCTCGTGGCGGGCGACATCTTCCTGACGCATCGGGGCGTCTGCTCGACCGACGCCGAGCGCTGGTCTCGCGTGCTGGTCAAGAGGGCCCGGAGCTCCCAGGAGCGGATCGCCGCGCGGCTCCTGCTCGCACGCGCGCTGATCCTTCGCGGTGCGTTCGAGCAGGCTTTTGACGAGCTCGTGCCGCTCATGGACGAGCGCGAGCTCGATCGCCACGCCGCGGGCTGGCTCTTTGCCCTGGGAACCATGGTCCCGAAGCGGGCCGGGGTCGGGCGTATGGGAGAGCACATTGCCGTCGGGCTGAAGAGCTCGATGGCCGCCAGCCTCGGAGCCTGGGCGGCTCGGTGTCACCTCGCGGCGGGAGCCATCGTCGATGCGCGCCGGGCCGCGGGGGACGCTTGCGACAGGGATCCCGTGGACGCTCGCGCCATCGCCGTGCACGCCGACGCGTGGCGCGCGGGCTCGGTCGACGCCACGCTGGAGAGCGTGGTCTTCGCCGCGCTCGAGCGGGCGTCTCGCGCTCTCTGGCCGGATGGGGGTTGGCTCGCCGATCTGGCGAGGCTCGCCGGCAAGCTGGGTGACGGGGTCGCAGCCCTGGCGGCAGGCCAGCGCCTGGCGACGCTGCGACCAGGCGATCCCGAGGTGCTCCTGGTGCTCGTCGACGCCGTCGTCGACGCGGGGGATCCTGCGCTGGTCGGCGAGGCCGCGGCCTGGGTGCTCTCGCTCGTCCAGCCGCTCGATCACCTGGCCCCGCCAGTGCTGCGAGCGCTCGAGGCGCTCCGTCTGGAGCCCGAGCGCGCTCTCGGCCTCGCTCGGCAGGCGTTCCAGGTGATGGGGCCTCATCCATTGCTGACGCAGGCGCTCCTGGAGGCTGGCCGGGAGGCGGACGACAGCGCGTTCATAGCCGTCGTGCTCGAGCGCTCTCTCTCCGTTGGCGAGGCGCGAGGAGAGGCGGGCAACGGGCAGCTCGAGCTCGCGAGCCTGCTCGCGAAGGCCGGGGATCGCGAGGGGCAGGCGCGGGCGTTGCGCTCGGCGGTGCGTGAGGGGGCTGACGTCGTTCCGCTCGCGACGCAGATATCGACGCTCGCCGCTCAGCCGCTCTCTCCCGACGGCGAGCTGTTGCTCCTCGAGCTCCAGGCGGAGCTTGCCCAGGCGCTCGGCGGAGGGGAGGAGGCGTTCGCGCTCCGCGACCTGGGAGCGGCGCTCTGGGACATGGTCGACGATCGCGCCGCGGCGGTCGCTGCCTGGGTCGAGGCGGCCCGGAGGACGACCTTCCGTCCTTACACCACCCTGCGGCTCGATCTGGTGATCTTCGCGGGTGCCGAGGACACGCTGGGGTGCCTGATCGCGCTCGCGGAGCAGGAGTCCGAACCTGCGCGCGCAGGCGCCATCGCCGCCGAAGGCGCTCGCGTCGCCCTCGCTCTGGGCGACACGAAGGGAGCGTTCGACCTGGCCAAGCGCGCCCTCGAGCTCAACCCGACCCATACAGGCGCGCTGGCGACCGCGGAGGCGGGGGTCACCGACGATAGCCTCGTGCCTTCGATGTCCGAGCTCTACGAGCTGGTCGCGAAGCGGGCGTTGGGACGCTTCGGGAGGCGCGCGGCGCACTACCGAGGTGCCCGCTTCCTGGAGTCCCGGGCCGCGGACTCGCTCGCCATGCGGCACGCCGCCCAGGCCTTCCTCGCGGTCCCGTCCGAGGGCTCCACCTTCCAGGTCCTCGCTCGCACCGCCGCTCGCTCGGGCGACCGCGCCACCGCCGTCCAGGCCGTGGAGCAGGTCGCCGACGGATATGCGCGCCCCGCGCTCAGGGCGGGCTGGCTGATACGTGCCGCGAGCCTCGCGGACGACGACGCGGATGGACTGGCGCAGCGGATCGACGTGCTCGTGAGGGCGCTCGTGCTCGCGCCGGAGCCAGCCACGCTGGAGCTCCTCGGTGACGCGTTCGTCCGCCTGCTCGCGCTCTCGCCCGAGGAGGGCGAAGCCCTCGTGCTGCGGCTGGAGCGAGCTGCACGCTCGGTCCTCAAGAAGGTGGACGGTCCGGACGGAGCGCGGGTCGCGCTCGGCCTTGCCGAGCTCGCGTGCGACGTCGGCCGGGATCCCGCTCTGGCGTGGGCGTGCATCGAGCAGGCGCTCGCCTGCGACGGAGGCATCGACGAGTTTCGTCGGATTGTGCGGCTGGTGCCCGGCCTCGTCGTGGACGCGGAGGCACGACCCGCGTTCGAGCGGGCGCTCGCGCAGGCCGAGAAGCCCTACTCGAGCGTGGGCGTGCCCGCCCTCGTGTTCCTCGTCGCGGTGGCGAGCGCCCTGTCCGAACCCCTGAGGAGGAGAGATCTCCTCTTGCTCGGCGTGGAGCGCGAGGACGACGACGAGCTCGTCCTCCTCGCACACGAGGCGCTCCGTGAGTTCCCCGATCCTGCGCTTGCTGCTCGCTTTGCGAAGCGCGTCAGCGAGGAGCGGTTGGCCGAGGTGCAGGCGCGAGGCGCGAGGCAGCCGTCGGAGCCGCCCCTGCCCGAGAGCGCCGAGAGCGCCGAGAGCGCCGAGAGCGCCGAGAGCGCCGGGGCCTCCCCGCCGGACCACGACTGGGACGCCTCGGTCGATACCCCGGTCCGCCGTCACGTGGAGGCCGAGGCGCTGGCCCCGGATCTCCGGGCGACGGTCCCCAACCTCCAGCTCGAGCCGCTCCTCAAGCAAGCCGCGGACACCCCAACGGAGGAAGGGGAGCAGATCGCGGCGCTGAAGAGGCTCGCCCGCCTGCGGATGCAGGCAGGGGAAGACCTGACCGCCGAGGCTGCCTGGAATCGTGTGCTCGAGCTCGCTCCCGACGACGAGGACGCGGACTATGCGCTCGAGACCATCTACGTGACGCGCGGCGCCCACGCCAGCATCGCCGAACAGCTTGCGCGGCGAGCGCTCAGGCTCGCGGGGGATCCTTCGCGGCGCGAGAGCCTGAAGGCCGTTCGCCTGCGACGAGCAGCGCTGCTCGAGCAGCGCCTGGGCCGCAGCGACGAGGCCTGCGCGGAGCTCGAGAGGCTCCTCCATGAGGTGCCCGAGAGCGACAGCGGGCTCCGCTACCTCGCCGATCTCTACGAGCGCGCGGGGGAGCTCGATCGAGTGATCGAGCTCCTCCAGCGCCTCGCCGCGCTCCACACCACGGACCTGGAGATCCGGGACGACGTGGAGATCCGGATTGCTCGGGCGCACCAGGCCAGCGGGCGGTTCGAGGCGGCCCGCGCGGCGGCGATGCAGGTGCTCACCCGCTCTCCGGAGAGCGTGGAGGCGCACCAGCTCCGCGTCGATCTGGCCCGCGTCGGCGGAGACGTGGGCGAGCTCGGAGACGCGCTCTTCGATCTCGCCCACGTCTCGCCCGACGACGCCCACGCCCGCAGCGCTCTCCTGGTCGAAGCTGCCCAGGCGGCGGCGCGCGCCGGCGACGTGGACGCGTCGCTCCGCCGAGCCCAGGAGGCAGCGCGCGTCGCGCCCACCGTTGCGTCGGCGCAGCTCTTCGCTCGAGGGCTGGAGTACCGCCTCCGCGGGGCCGGGACGCGGGTCGAAGCCCGGGAGACCGTGGAGGCGCTGAGCGGGATCCGAGGTCCTCTGGCCCCTGACGATGTGGCGCTTCGAGCCTTCCTCACCGCGGAGGCGCTGAGCGTCGTCGATCAGCCGGCGCCTGGCCTGGCGCTCCTCCTCGAGTGCAGGGCGCGCATCGGGCCGCACTCCTTGCTCGCGCTGGGCATAGCGGAGCGGCTGGCGGCCGAGGGCCGTCACGGCGAGGCGCTCGAGGCCTTCATCGAGGCGCGTTCCGGGCACCTCCTCGGACTCCGCCGCCCCTCCGAGGTCTCGCTCGCCGCCTCCTCGGCGGCCTCGCAAGCAGGTGATTTCGCGAAGGCGCTTCGCTTTGCCGAGGAGGCAGCGAGCGATCCGGACGCGCGGATTCGAGCCCTCGAGCAGCAGCGAGACGTCGCGCAGATGGCGGGCGACGTGGCTCGCTATCGGGCGGCGCTGCGCCAGCTCGAAGGGGCCCAGAGCGGGATCGCGCGCATCGAGCCGCTGAAGGCGCTCGCGATGTCGCTCCTCGGCTCGCAGGTGGCGTCGGAGGTCGAGGAGGGGCGCGGCGTCCTGCAGGCGGCCCTCGATCTCGCGCCTCGCGGCACCGAGCAGGCCGACGAGCTCCGTGAGTGGCTGAGGTCCACCCGCAACGAGTTCGCGTCCGAGCCCTCCCTCCGGACGGTCCCTCGGCGCTCCGAGCCTCGCCTGCGCGCTGCTTTCTCCGAGGAAGAAGCGGAGATCAGGGACTCCGATATCCTCGAGCTCGACGAGGACGACGTGGACGAGCCCATCCCCTCGCTCCTCCCGAAGGTGCTCGAGGCGGCCCGGGTGGGGACCGTCCCCGTGGCTCGGCTCTCGGCGAAGGTCGGAGAGGCGCGTGCGCTGCTGACGGCCCGGGATCCCGTGAAGGCCGAGGCCATTCTCGCCGACGCGCTCTCGGAGGGCTCCCTGGAGGCCGCGGAGATGCTCGCCAACATGCTGTCGGCGCAGCCCGAGCGCTCCTCGCTCTACGTCAAGGTGAGGCGCCTCGCGGCGGAGCTGGCGCCCGGCGATCTCGGGCGCCTCGAGGCGCTGCGTCGGGCGGCGAACGCGGACGGGAACAAGACGTACACGGCCGCCCTGGAGCACCTGCTCTACACGTTCGACGCGAGCGCTCCGCCTCCTCAGCCGCCGCCGCTCGACGCGCAGAGCCCGCGGTCCTGGATGATGGGGCTCCTGACGCACCGCTCTCGTGGCCGCTTCGGCGAGGCGTTCGCGCTCGTCTCGGAGCATGCATCGGCGCTCCTTGTTCGCGTTGCCCTCGCGACGATCACCGGTCTCGAGCGCGTGACGCCGAGGTCCGAGGCCACCCTGGCGCGCCTCCACGTCGCGGCGAGCCGCCTCCTCGACGTGGCGAGCGTCCCGATCTACGCGCGTCCTGGCTCCGGTCCCCCGGGCGCGGAGGTCGCCATCGGGCACCCTCCGGCGGGCATCGTCCACGGCGACCTCCGCCAGGATCGACCCGAGCTCCGCTTCGCGCTGGGCGAGGCCCTGTGCAGCGCGCTCCCGTCCCACGCCTTGCTGCTGGGCGTGGCTCCCCAGGACGCTCAGGCCCTCTGGCGGGCGATGCTCGCGGCCTTCGGACCGCCGGACAACGCTCGGACCATCGATCGAGCCGCAGCCGCGCTCGGCGAGGGGCTCTGGCAGACGCTCCCGCCGAGGGCTCAGCGCCGGCTGTCCGAGCTCCTCGCCACGCCCGAGGAGGTGGCCTTCGAAGAGCTGCTCGCTCACGCGACGCAGAGCGTCCGCCGGGTCGGGTTCTTCCTCTCGGGCGATTTTGGAAGGACCGCTCACTCCCTGCTCGCCGACGTGGGACGTGATCCCCGCGCCGTCGACTCCCCGGGCGCCCTGGTGCACCTCTGCAGGGAGCTCCCCGAGCTCGCCGACATCTACCGGCTGGCCATTCGCCCTGACTACGCGGATGCGAGGTGGCGGCCCGGGGCGGCCCCCCTGGCGGGCGTTCCATCGATGAGCGTGTGATGGCCTCTCGGCGGGCGCAGCGGATGCGTGTTCTACGCGCGACGTCCGGTACATGGGCGCTCGTGGCCGCCGTCGCGGCGAGCTCCTGCGTCATCGCAGAGTCGCCCTCCGACCTCCCGGTGCTTCCCGATTTTCGTCCGACCATCTTGCATGGCTCGACCGTGCCTTCTTCCAGCGCGGTGCTCGGCGCCTTCCCCGATAAGTTCGTGGTGCCGGTGGAGCTGGTGGATCCGACGGTCCCCTTCGATTACCGGTCCTACATCGACTACAACCCGATAACGGGGGAAGGGAACGTCCAGGAGGCCTCGGGTACGTCCTTGCCCTCGGGGGTCAGGGCTCGCGTCCGCATCCTCGAGGTGGGGATGACCCCGCCCGCCGATCTGGACCGCTGCCATGTCATCGAGGTGCTCGTCGCGCTCCGCTTCCGCGACACCATCGGGCAGAGCAGTCATACGCCGGTGGAACCTGGTGGCGACAGCGTCACCTGGATCTACAGTCCGACGGGGGATCTCCGGGGATGCCCGGTGCTGGATGCCGGTCTGCCTCCGCCGGTGGACGGGGGGCCGGGCGGCGACGCGGGGGGCTCGTGAGGCTCCCCCTCGCCGCGGCGCTGCTCGCGCTCGGCTCGTGCGAGCCCATCGTGGGACAACCCGCGTCCTCGGCCCCGGTGAACAGCTGCGAGATCAGCGCCTGCGATCTGTACAGGCAGCCGGAGGATCCGTCGCGCGCAAGGCCGATCTGCGCCAAGACGATGCGCTGTGAGGTCGCGAGCTCCCCGCCGTACAAATATGTCCTGGCCGTGGCGGTGCCTTACACGTCGCGCTTCGCCCCGGGGCGCACCTACCTCCTCCGGAGCCAGGATCTCAAGACGGACGACAGGAGGTGCCAGAGGGACCCCTGCATCATCCTGCCTCTCCTCGTCGAGGTGCGAGGCGAGTACGCGGTCTCCGCCGACGCCGCGAGCACGCTCGGCCGTCCGGTGGGGCAGGGCTCGCCTGCGCTCCCCGCGCGCGTCGCGTTCTACCCCGAGATCGCCGTCGACGACGGCGCCAAGGGCGCTCCCGTCGACGCGAGCGCGGTCGGGCTCCCGGCTCCGCCCATGTTCGCGGAGCTCCTCTCGGGGGACGTGAGCGGAGCTCCTGGGAGCCGCGCCATCTATCGCGCCTTCGTGCCCGTCGGCTCCTACCAGCGCATGGCCAACCCCGCTTCCCCGTTCGACGAGCCGTTCCCCCCGCTGATCGGCTCTCTCCTTGTGCGAGACACCCCTCCCTTCTTCACCGACGCGTTCGTGGTCGGCGTCGCGCCGACCGAGCTCGACGACCCCTCCGGCGCGTCGCGCACCGCGACGGTGTCGCGCCGGGAAGGCCTCGAAGGGTTCCGGGTCTTCCTCCGTGATCGCGCGACCGAGCGGCGGATCTCGCCGCTGCGCGTCCTGTCCGGGACCGAGCGCCGGGCGAGGCTCGACACGGTCGGCCAGAGTGGACCGCAGGGGCCCGCCCTGCGCGACGGGGTCGATATCGTCGTGGCGCCTCCGGAGGGCTGGCTGGGGGTCCCGACCCTGGTCGATCGTATCCTCGCAGGCGCGCTGGTCCGCCTCGAGTACCCGCCGCTGCCGCCTCCTTCGGCGGTGAGCGGTCAGGTGATCGCCGATCTGCCCGTCGCCTCTCGCCTCGTCTTCGTGAGCACCGAGATCGATCGTGTGGGTGGTCCCCCGGTGCCGCTCCTCCAGTACCGCGCGACCGTGGACACCGACGGGGAGGGCCGCTTCTCGACCCTCCTTGCGGCGGGTCGCTACGAGGTCTTCATCGAGCCCACGGGGGGGGCGGGGCGCCTCGGAAAGACCCGCCTGCGCTTCGAGGCCGCGAAGAGCGACCCGAACGTCAGGCTGTCCCCTCAGTTCAAGGCGCGCGTCACCGGGCGGCTACGCCTCTCGGATGGCCGTCCACTCTCTGGCGCGGAGGTGGTGGCGTCCCCTGCGGCCGCGCGCCGGCCCGAGCTCCCGCCCTGGGCCCGCCCTCGCAGCGCGAGGACGGTCTCCGGCCTGGACGGAGGATTTTCGTTTTATCTGGACGAGGGCGAGTTCGATCTCACGGTCATGCCGGAGCCAGGGACGGGCTTTCCCTGGCTGGTCTCGCCAGGGAGGCCGATCGGCCCCACGGAGTCGACGATCGACGAGCTGGTCGTTCCCGTGCCCACGCGCACCTCGCTGGACCTCAAGGATCCGGGAGGTCAGCCCATCGCCCGCGCCGTGGTGCGCGCTTACACGCTCGCCGCGGGGACGACCACCTTCGTCGAGGTTGGGCGCGAGATCACGGACGAGCGGGGGCATTTCGACATGCTCCTCGGGCCCCAGCCCCGCTGAGCCCGGATCTCTCCGCCCTGCTTGCGGAGTGCGTGAGCGTGCATTCCTTGCGCCGCCCAGCGGCGGGCTCCGGCTGGGTACGCGGGGCTTGCCTATCCATCGTCCCTTGGCCATGATCGCGGGGCCGATGGATCCCCTGGTCGAACGCGCTCAAGCGGGTGACGCTGCCGCGCTCGAAGAGCTGCTGGGGAGCGTCGCTCCGTCCGTTCGGCGCTTCGGCCAGCGGATGTGCAAGAACCCGCAGGACGCGGACGACGTACTCCAGGACACACTCCTGTCGATCGCGACGCACCTGCGCGATTTCGAGGGCCGCTCGTCGCTCGTGAGCTGGGTCTTCGCGCTCGCCCGGAGCGCGTGCGCCCGCCGCCGCCGCGGCATGAAGAACCGACCGCCCGTGAGCGACGCCGCCGTGGCCGAGCGAGGAGACGAGGCCCCGAACCCCGAGGAGCGCGCCGCGGATCGCGAGCTCGGCGCCGCGCTCACGAGGGCGCTGGAGGAGCTCTCGGAGGACCACCGCGAGGTCGTTCTCCTGCGCGACGTGGAGGGGCTCACGGCCCCGGACGCCGCCGCCGCGCTCGGCGTCTCGGTGGAGGCGCTGAAGAGCAGGCTACACCGCGCGCGGGAGGCCCTGCGAGCCTCGCTCAAGCCGCTGCTCGAGGCCGGCGCTCCCGCGCCGTCGTCCTCCTGCCCCGACGTCGCTGCCCTCTGGTCCAGGAAGCTCGAAGGGGATCTCAGCCAGGGCGACTGCGCGTCGATGGAGAGGCACCTCGCGAGCTGCCCCGCCTGCGGCGCGGCGTGCGACGCGCTCAAGCGGGCCCTCCTGGCGTGCCAGCGCTCGGCGACGGCCCAGGTGAAGCCCGAGGTCCAGGCCCGCGTCAAGGCGGCGGTTCGAGCGTGGGCTGCTCGGGCAACGCCCTGATGAACCCTTCCGATCGACGCGTGAGCTAGGGGCTCGCCGCGAGGCTGTCCAGCGCGCGACGAAGCCGGGCTTCGGCGTCCTCGGCGATCGGCGCGAGCGCGGCCCGTCGGCTCTCGTCGACGACCGCGAACATCGCGCGAGGGGACGCGGCCGAGACGACGACGTCCTCGCCGTCCTGAGCGAGGACGAGGTTGCAGGGGAGCAGCAGCCCGATCGCCGGCTCCTCCGCCAGGGCTCGATGCGCGAGCTGCGGGTTGCAAGCGCCGAGGATGACGTAGGGCTCGGTATGAACGCCGAGCTTCTTCTCCAGCGTCTTCTGCACGTCGATCTCGGTGAGCACCCCGAACCCCTCGTTCTTGAGGGCGTCCAGCACCCTCTCGCGCATCGCGCCCAGCGACGCGCCATGGAACCGCCGGCTCATCCCGTAGGAAACATCGAAGTTCATTCCTCGCTCCTGTCTTTCCAAGCGCTTCATGATCGTCGCCAGTCACTCGGCGTGCCAGGCGCTCCTCGTGTCCTCGCCGGTCAGCGCTCGACGACCAGCCTCGCCTGATTCCACGCGAGCATCCCCCCGACCACGTTCATCGGACGCCGGAAGCCCATTCGCGCGAGGAGCGCCGAGGCGCGCGCGGAGCGCCCGCCCGAGCGGCACACCAGGACGATCTGCTGCTCCTTGTCCCAGGTCCTCGCGGCGCTCTCCAGCGCGCCGAGCGGGACGAGCTCGGCCCCGGGAGCATGGCCGAGATCCCCCGTGAACTCGGGGGGCTCGCGCACGTCGACGACGCGCACCTTGCCCCTTGATTGCGCGACCAGGATCGGATCGACCTCGCGGTAACCGCCGGGGTGATCGCTCGCGTTGTCGTAGAGGTTCATCGCAGGGCTCCGTGAGGACGGGTCTTCTTCAGAGGGGGTGAGTGCGTGGCCGGTGAGTCCGGTGGGCGACGGCGCGGGCGATGGCGTGCTCGAGCAGCATCCCCGCCGTCATGCCGCCCACGAAGACGAGGGCGCTCGCGACGCCGCCGGCCGCGGCGACGAGGCCTGGCCCGGGGCAGAAGCCTCCCAGACCCCAGCCGACGCCGAACAGCGCGGCGCCGAGCACGAGCCGCAGATCGATGTCCTTGCGCGTGGGGAGGTGGAACCCGGCGTCGAAGAGCGGCGCCGCTCGCCGCCGGATGAGCCGGTGGGCGACGAGGTGCACGGCGATGGCCCCCACCATCACGAACGCCAGGCTCGCGTCCCACGCGCCGGCGAAGTCAAGGAAGCCTATCACCTTGGAAGGCTTGGTCATTCCGGAGATGGCGAGGCCGACGGCGAAGAGCGAGCCGGCGCCGAACGCGGCGAGGTTGGCCTTCATTTTCCACCCCCGAGCAGGTGACGCACGACGAGCACCGTCGCGGCCCCGGCGGCCATGAAGGTGACCGTCGCGATCAGCGACCTCACCGACAGGCGGCTGAGCCCGCACACCCCGTGTCCGCTGGTGCAGCCGTTCCCCAGCTGGGTGCCGAACCCCACGAGCAACCCGGCCGCGAGGACGACCGGCAGCGCCGCGCTCCAGGTGGTCGCAAAGGCGCCGGGGAAGAGCGCTCGGACGAGCAAGCCGACGAAGGCGAGGCCGGCGATGAAGGAGAGGCGGAAGCCTCGGTCGCTCGTGCCTCGGCGGAGCACGCCGCCGTAGAGGCCGCTGATGCCGGCGACCTTGCCGTGCGTCAGGAGGAGCAGGGCCGACGCGACTCCGATGAGCGCGCCGCCGATCAATGCGAAGATGGGAGTAAAATTGTTCATCGGGGCAACGGGGAGGATAGTGGTGTCAAAGATGATCCGGGGAGCGTTGAGCAAGGGGGTGTGACCCCTCGGTCGTCGTCGACGGCGAGAGGTTTTTCCTGCGGGTGAGGAGGACAGCCAGCGTGGTGAGCGCCACGGCGGCGATCGCCGCGGGGGGCGGGAGCTGCTTGGCGAACATGAACAGGCCCGTCGCGATGACCAGCCACGCGAAGGAGCGGCGGAGCCGCAGCGGAGGGATCCTCTTGCCGACGCTCGCGCCGACGACGCTGCCGACGATGGCCGCGGCGGTGATCCCGAGCACGAGCGTCCAGTCGAGGCTCACGTGCGTCACGTGGCCGGCGAACCCGGCGAACGACTGGAGCGCGATGACGAACAGCGACGTGCCGATGCTCTCTCGCATCGCGAGGCCTCCGAACAGCGTCAGCGCGGGGACGATGAGGAAGCCGCCGCCTGCCCCTACCAGACCGGAGAGCAGGCCCACCGCCGCGCCGAGGCCGAGGGTGCGCCCGAGCCTGCGCTCGCCCGGCCTTCCCTGGGCCTGCCTTGGATCGCGCAACATCGCGATGGCCGTCACCACCATCATGACGCCGAAGAGGACGAGGAGGGCCGCCGCCGGAACGAGGCCGGCCAGGCGGCCGCCGGCGAACGCGCCCGCCATCGCGGCGAGCCCGAAGACCCCTCCCTCCTTCCACCGGACGTTGCCCGCGCGCGCGTGGACGCTGGCCCCGACGACGCTCGTGGCTCCGACGACGAAGAGCGACGTCGCGATGGCCGTCCTCGGCTCCACCCCGACCGCGTAGACGAGCATGGGGAGCGTGAGGATGGCGCCGCCTCCGCCGAGCATCCCGAGCACGACTCCGATCACGAGAGAGAGCGCTGCAGCGAGGGCGAGCATCGTGGTCTCGAACATGGTGATGCTCCTTGCTTCAGCCGGCGAGCTCGTCCTCGGCGTCGCGCTCCTCGCGGGTCGGCTCGGCCTCTGGCGACGGGGAGCGTAGGGTCACCACCGGCACGGGGGCGTGCCTCACGAGCTTCTCGGCGACGCTGCCGAGCAGGAGGTGCGACAGCCCAGCGCGGCCGTGGGTCCCGACCACGAGCGCGTCCGCGCCCAGATCCTGGGCGGCGCCCAGGATCTCGTCGGCGACGTCGCCCGTGACGGCCCTGGTCAGGACGGAGAGCCCCTCGCTTCGGAGCGGCCCGGCGATCTGCTCGAGCCGCCTCAGGGCGCCGCGCGTCGCGTGCTCGGTCGCGGGGAGCGCCGAACGCTCGCCCGGGGGCAGGACGATGGCGTCTCTCGCCAGGTTCTCGGGGAGGTCGGAGACGTGGAGGATCGATAGTCCGGCGCGGTGGACCCTCGCGAGCTCCACGGCGAGGAGGAGCGCGCGGTCGGCGCAAGGCGAGAAGTCGTGCGGGACGAGGATGTTCTTCCACATGGTAGGTGAGCTCGCATGTCTGCGCGGAGGTTTGCAGGTGAGAGCCACGCCGGCGACGAAAGGGTTCAACGTTCTCTCGAGAGCGCTCGGCGGGTGGACGGACCCCTCGCGGCGCGGGTGTCGGAGCGCGGGTCGCCACCAGATTCGTCGGAAATATTCTTCATGATCCTCACCTGCTCCTCGTGAGGCCGCGCCGAGGTGGCGAGCCGCGCGCCCGGTACGCCGCGCAGGCCGAGCGGCTCTGCCGGTCGTACTTTTTTTCGACCTGCTGCTGGTAAGCTTGGGCCCGATGAGCCCCGAACTCTACCTCGCCCTGGCCCGCTACAACCGCTGGATGAACGAGAAGCTCTACGCCGTGGCCTCCAGGCTGAGCGACGAGGAGCGCAGGCGCGATCGGGGCGCCTTCTTCAAGTCGATCCACGGGACGCTCGATCACCTGCTCGTGGCGGACCGGATCTGGATGGGGCGCTTCGAGGGGGCGGAGCTGCAGGGCGCCTCCCTGGACCAGGAGCTGTATCCCGACTTCGAAGAGCTGCAGAGAGAGCGAGCCAGGACGGATCACGATATCGAGTCCTGGGTGTCGGCGCTGAGAGGGGAAGAGCTCGCGGCGCCCCTTCGCTACTCAAGGAGGGGCGTGACCCACGAGAACCCGCTCTGGTGGTCGCTCTCCCATTTCTTCAACCACCAGACCCACCACCGGGGGCAGGTGACGACCCTGCTCATGCAGGCGGGGCACGACCCGGGGGTCACGGATCTCATCGCCATGCTCCGGGAGGAAGCCGCGGGGGCTCCTCCGACCGCGCCGAGCGTCTGATTGGTTCACGTACCTCGCGCCCGCTCTCCACTTGGGGCTCCGCGCCTCGCCCGAGTGACTACTTTGCCACTTGACGTACCAGGGTTCGGCGCGCCGGCCACTGTGCGCGTGGTCGTGGCGATCTCGGTCTGCCCGTCCATGATAGGCACGGTCGCGCCGGTTGTGGAGAAGGGGAGCCCCGGGCCGTGGACGGGCTGGCTAATGGCGCCGTCACCGTTGGAGTGGCGATACTTCGAGGCTTTGGGGACGCTGGCCGTGCGGCCCACCGGGGGGGTGAGCACGGCGGTGACGGTTTGCCTCATGCCGGCCAGCGGGTGCGACAGGCAGTCGAGGAAATGATTCTCGACGCCTCCGTAGAAGTTCGAGGTACCGAATATGCCGGTCGCGGAGCGCTGCGTCTCGAGCTTGTCGTCGATCCCGTCCTGCCTGATGCTGCGGAGCTGGCTTACACGACCCGGTGTCGTAAAGGTGTAATAGATCCTCCCGCGCGCCATGCTGATGTCAAACCCATCATCGACGATCGCGCTCAGGAGGGGGCCTGTCGTGCAGCCCGAGATGCTGCATGTGTGGATGCGAGTGGGGTCCGAGCTCTCCCGGTAGGCGAGGGTGTTGCCCTCGAAATCGAAATCGACGAGCCCGACGATGTCGGCCAGGGTCACCGGGACGGCAGGAGCCGCGTCCACCGAGGCGTCGCCAGGGGCCGAGTCGGCGTCTTCCGCCGCGTCCGGCGTGCCCGGCCCCGCGTCGCCAGGGTCGGAGTCTTTGGGGCTGGAGTCGAGGACGCCGGAGTCGAGGACGCCAGAGTCGGCGGGACTCCCTGCGTCCGTGGTCGACGCGTCGGGGCTGGAGCCGCCCCCGCTGCACCCCAACCATGTCAACGAGAGGCCTGCCAGTCCGGCGAACAGCGTTGAGCGAGTCATCAAATTCCCCTCCTGCGCCGGCCTCGTTCGGCACAACTTGACACCAAACGAAGCATTGCATCCTCGAAGGCATCAGTCCGGCTTCACTGGCCACTGACATATGTGCTAGCCGATGATGATGAAGCGAGCATGGGTGTGGGGGCTGGCCGGGTTGGTCGCGATGGGCTACGGCACCGAGGGCCCCGTCGGTCCAGATCCGGACGGGTCCGTCGCGCCGCCGCCCGCGACCGGGAGCCCGATCGCGACCTCGCCAGCGTGGTGTCGTTCAGCGGCGGCCTGCTCTTTCCGATCGCGCCCCCGCGCGACGCGTCCACGGCCCGCTTCGCCGCGCTCAATTGGCAGCCAGCGCCCGTCCGCGCGAGGGGCGTGACGGTACGGCTCCTCGCGCTCGTGGCCACCCTCGCGGCCTCGATCGCCTGCGGGCTCACGTTCGCCGAGCCCGCGCCCACGGAGTCCCAGGCCCCCTCCGCTGCGGACACGGGGCCCCCCGGATCGCCGGCCGACGCCACCGACACCCGCGACTCGGGCGACGCACGGGGAGCAGGCGACTCGGGCGACGCAGGCAACGCAGCCGACGCAGCCGACGCCGACGCACGCGACGCAGCCGACGCAGCCGACGCAGCCGACGCAGCCGGGTCCGTGCTGTGGCCGCTCAGCGGGAGCGCGATGCCGGACGCCGACGAGGTGCGCGCTGCGTACGGTCCGCGCTTCATCGGGCGTTACGACTTCCATGCGGGCGTCGATCTCCCCGCGCCGGAGGGCACGCGCGTGGGCGCGATCATGGCCGGCACAGTGATCCGAGCCACCCCGTGGGACGGCTCCAGCACCGCGGGGAACAGCGTGCTTGTCGCGCACTCGGACCGCCGGTTCACGGCGTACCTCCACCTCAGCGCGATCGCCGTGTCCCTGGGCGACGTCCTGCCGGCGGGCGGGCTCGTCGGGACGGTCGGTCGAACCGGCGCCACCTACAGTCACCTGCACCTCACGTACATGCGTGATCTGCCCGGGACAACAAGCGACGAGCGCAAGAGCCGCAACCCTCTCGAGGTCCTCCCGCACGGCCCCGAAGCCGCGCCCGTGGCCACGTTCGACCCCATGGGGGTCGAGCTCGATCTCGCCAGTCAGGTGATGACGATCCAGTCGGTGACGCTCGTCGGCGCCGGGGTCACGCGCACGGTGAACTACGCCGACATCGTGGCGACGGGCTCGATCGCGCGGGACGCCCCGATCCAGTTCGGCGTCGCGTTCGGCGCGACGGGGCCGATCGCGGGTCGCTACACGGTGTCGCTCGCGTTCGATCCTGCGATCGGTGTCGCGACCGATCAGATCACGCTGACGACCTTCGACGGGCGCACGCTCCTCACCGCGTCGCGTTGACGGCGAGCAGCTTATCCGTGGGGTGTGGACCACGGACGGTGACGGCTCGAAGCCCGCGCGCCCTCACCCCCCACGCGTCACACGCAGGTGCCGCGTACCCCTCGCCCTGGGGCGAGGGGTTTACCCTCTCGCGAATCCACGTGGACGGGTCGCCCCTCTCCCC
>SXGT01569106.1_pt1 | contig 42291 bp, 39 predicted proteins | sample 3176221 | NCBI WGS metagenome assembly SXGT01 (sample SAMN11356862, study PRJNA531348) | freshwater metagenome | isolation source: freshwater sample F1-120 | place: China: Fuxian Lake, Yuxi | collected 2017-12-25
ATACGCTCCTTGACCTGATCGAGGCCGTAGTGGTCCTCGTCCAAAATGGTGGCGGCATGGTGGAGATCGAGATCGTCCTCGGTCGAGACCGCCCACGGCAGGTTCGCCAGCCATTCCAGGTAGGTACGGACGACCGAGTGCTCGGCCGATTCGGGTGGGATGATCGCGAGACGGCCCAGTTCGTTGTCGGCGGCCTTGCGCGCGACCTCGGGCAGGTGGGCGTCGTCGAGTCGAGCACGCAGCTCGTCGATCTCCGCGCCGCGGCTCTCTCCCTCGCCGAGTTCCTTCTGGATCGCGCGCAGTTGCTGACGGAGATAGAACTCCTTCTGATTCTTGGAGAGTTCGCTCTGGACCTGGCTCTGGATCTTCGAGCCCAGCTCGAGCAGCTCGACCTCGCGGTTCAGGATGGTCGACAAGCGGCGCATGCGGGCGCCGACATCGAGTGTGTTCAGGAGGTCCTGCTTCTCCTCGAGCGAGACGTTCAGGTTCGACGCGATCAGATCGGTGATCTTGCCGGGATCCTTGATGTTCATGACGACGAGTTGAAGCTCGTCGGGGAGATAGGGGATCATCGACACGAACCGCGCGAATTGATTGACGAGGTGAGCCTGCAGGGCTTCGAGATCCCGCGACGCTTCGTACTGGTCGAGCAAGGGGCGGACGTGGCCGGTGAAGAACGGATCGACGGTGGCGATCTCCTGAATCTCGATCCGGCGCAGGCCCTGGACGAGAATCCGAACGCTCTGGTCGGGGTACTTCAGCATCTTGAGGAGCCTGGCGGCGCAGCCGCGGCGGAAGAGGCCGTCGGGTTCCGGTTGCTCGTCGTCCGGATTCTTCTGGGCCACCAGTGCCAAGAGCCGGTTGCCCGCGAGACAGTGCTCGACCAGGCGGAGCGAGGGCTTGCGCGAGATCGGCAGCGGCAGGATCGCGGACGGGAAGAGCACCACACCGCGCAGCGGCAGCAGGGGCAGGACGCCCGGAAGTTCGACCTGCCCCGGCTCGTCGTCGAGTGCGGGCGAGGCCAGACCAGTTTCCGGTGCGGCGGTCTCGGCGTCGTCGCGCAGGGGCTCCTCGAACTCGTGCATAGTGGAATCTCTCAGGCCTCTCCCGATGTCCCGGCGCCGAGAGTATCGGGTTGTGCGCGACGGTGCGAACCGTCGCTGTTCAGGGCGCGTCTCGGGGCACGTCGCCCGAGGGGCTTGGCGGCGCGTCCGCTTCCGGGGCATCGGCCCGACGCGCCAGTTCGCGCCGGTCGGGGGGAGGCCACGCGCCCTTTCTCTCCGCGGCCAGTCGCCAGGCGAGCGTGAGGAAGCCGGTATGGGCGACCATCCGGTGGTCGGGCCGTACCGAGCGAGCGGTGACGTGCCAGAAGCGCTGCATCAGTTCGAAGGTCTGCGCGGCACCGAAACAGCCACTCTCTGCGAATGCGGCCTGAATCGCGTAGAGCTGGAGCGTTGTCGGCACCCAGCAAGTGAGAATTCCGCCGGGGCGCAGCGCCCGAGCGGCCGCCGGAATGACCGCGCCCGGGTCGGGCACATCGAGGAGCACCCGGTCGGCGTCAAGCCCAGGCAGGGCATCGGCCGCTTCGGCCACGATCGTTTGCCAGCCGGGGGCATCGCCGTGGAACTGCCGCACGGTCTCGCGGGCCATCGCCACGTGGTCCTCGCGTCGATCGATCGAGATCAGCGAGCCCGTGGCCCCGAGCATGCGCAGCAGAGCCAGCGTGAGGGCCCCCGGCCCGACGCCCGCCTCGACGACCCGAAGGCCGGGACGGATGTCGGCGTAGACCAGCATGGCGCCGGCGTCCTTGGGATAGATCCCCTGGGCACGGCGCGGCAAGTTCGGGATCAGGCGGCCGTAGGACGGGCGGAGGACGAGGAGTTCGCCGCCTGAGTGGGTGCGGATGATCGATCCCTCGGGCTTCCCGATCACGTCATCGACGTCGAAAGCGCCGTTGGCGAGAGAGAAGCGTCGGCCTGGCCGCAATTCACGCAGCCACTCGCGCCCACGTGCATCGAGGAAGAGCACCGTCTCGCCGGAAGCGAGTCGGGCCCGGATCTCACCGGCGCCTTCGGATTCAGCCATCTGCCCGCCTCGTTTCTCCGCGCGCGGCGCGCCGGCGCTCGAGCTGCGCCCGCAGCGAACAGAAGCCGCAGATCTCGCCGAAGGAGGGCTGGCCGCAGCTCGTACAGACACCGGCACTGCGATCCGCTGCCGACTTCTCGAAAAATGCCGCGCCACGTTCCACGAAATCGCGGACGAAGAAGAGCTTGCTGCCCGGCGACGCCGCTTCGATCTTGTCGAGCGCGGCTTTGTAGGTGAGCTGGGTCGCGCCGACGGCGTTCGGGCATTCCTCGACGACGTAGTCGTAACCGCGCATGAAGGCCCAGGAGGCCGTCTCGAGTTCACTGGTCAGAAAAAGGGGCTTGACCTTCCTCACGAAGCGGGGGTGGGGCGGCGGCAAGACCGGGCGCTGGCGCGCGAGATGATCGGTCTGCCAGTGCATCAGGTTGCCGAGCAGTCGCGCGGCCTCGTCATCGAGGTTGTGACCGGTCGCCAGCACCGCACAGCCGTGGTCGAGGGCGGCCTGATCGAAGAAATGCCGCTTGGCCGTGCCGCAGGCGGCACAGGCGGGGCGACGCGCGGCCCACGCGAGATCGGGCACGGCAATGTCTTGCGCGCGCAGATCGGTGACCTCGAGTTGGAGCCCCCGCTCGCTGGCAAAGCGCTGGCAGGCCTCGCGCGAACGCGCCGAGTACTCGCCGATGCCGAGTGCGAGGTGGAACCCGACGGTGGCGTAGCCGTGGCGGGCGAGAACGTCCCACAGGGCCAGGCTGTCCTTGCCGCCCGAGACGGCGACAAGCACGCGTTCTCCGGCTTCGATCATCCGCCCCCGCTCGATGGCGCGCAGGACCCGGCGCTCGAAGAATTCGAAGAAGCAGGTCCGACAGAAGGCGGCATTGTGGGCCCGGAGCTTGAGCTCGGCCGAATCTCGACAGCGTGTGCACTTCATGGGCGATCCGCTTCTCAGCCCCCGCTGACCACGGAGCGGATCTCGATGGTCTGGTCGTCGGCGAGCTGCGAGTCCGTCGTGAGCAGAGCTTCACCGCGGATCACGAGCACGGTGCCTTCGAGCACCCCAAGGTGGGCGAGGAGTCCGTGTACGGTACGGACGCCTGTGACTTCGATCTCACGACCCTGTGGAGTGATCCGGACCTTCACGGCAGGGCGCTATCAGACGGTCTCCAGAGGAGCCACCTTGCATCCTCGGATCCGCTGCCGGATCATTCTGCAAGCTTGCGTCGGGGGAGGACTCGTGGCTCGTGTGACCAGGAAGAAAACCGGAGAAGTATCCGCGGAATCGGGCAAGTCGGCGACCAAGGGGAAGCGCTCGGGCTTCAAGCTGCTGGACGAAGGCCACGGCCGGGGCGAGTCGGCGGCGGAAGAACTGCCGCGCGACGGCGCCGGCCGGCTTCGCATCAAGCGTCAATATGAAGAGCTGCTGGGCATTCGGATCACCAAGCTCGTGGGGCGCATCCTCAACCGCGAGCGGATCGACAAGACCCAGGAAGGGATCTACTTCATCTGTGCCGCCTGCGGAAAGGTCTGCCACAATCTCGACGAAGGTCTGGTCGAGGACGTGCAGAACCTGAACAACCGCTGTCTGGGTTGCGCGGGACCCGGAGCGGGCGCCAGCGGCTGACCGCAACCGCCGGCTGACTCAGCCGCGCTGGTGCAGCTCGGGGACGACGGCCTGCCACCAACCGGGTACGGTCTGGGCGACGTCGACGCGCTCGCCGGTGGCGGGATCGGGCCAGTTCAGCCGATGGGCGTGGAGCAGGAATCCCGGCCGCGCGGCAGGCAGGGCCGCCCCGCCGTAGCGCGTGTCGCCGAGGATCGGGTGCCCGAGACTCGCGAGGTGGACCCGTATCTGGTGGCGGACGCCGGTCGTGGCAACCACCTGAATCAGTGTGTGACCGACGCCGAGGTGGAGGGGCTCGACCCGGCTGGTGGCCCCGCGGGGGGCCCACGCCGACGCGTGGCGACGGCTGACCGGTCCCGGCGCCGATTCGAGGCACGGCAGCGTGCCGGCTGTGGTTTCGACCGTGGTCGCGGCGGAGAGGCGGCCCTGGACGACGGCAAGATAGGTCTTCACGACGTCGCCGGCGCGCAGGGATCGCCTCAGGGCGGTCGTGGCGTCCTCGGTTCGCGCGACCAGCAAGAGTCCACTGGTCCAGCGATCGAGGCGTTGGACCAGGCCGGACTCTCCCGGCTTGCCCAGAGCTTCCAGCTCCGGGAAGCGCAAGGCGAGACGCCGGGCGAGGCAATCCTCGGCGCGGTCGAGCGGCGAGGGCAAGGTGGGGAGGCCGGCTGGCTTGGCGACGACGAGGACGACTTGCGTGGCGAGGACGAGGTCGGCATCCGCGAGCGCCGTGTGGCTCGCCTCGGCGGGGACCGGGATCTGGAGTTCCTGGCCAGCTCGCACCACGGCACCCTTGTCTGTCCAGCGCCCATCGAGTCGGACCTCGGCGGCCAGTCGCATCGCGGCGCGTCGGCCGAGACCGAGACGGCGGCTCAGAAAGCGATCAACCCGCAGGCCCTCCTCGGCGGGTTCGACCCGGAGCACATGCGCTTGTCGAGTCGACGCGGGCAGTCGTGCGTCCATCGGGCATCAGGTTAAACTCGCCGGCATGTCATCCGCCAAGCGGGAAGGATCGCCCGAAGGTTCGCTGTCCCGCGATTGGAGGTTCTCCTTCGGCCTGACATGGAGCGACGTCGACCAAGCCGACTTGGGCTGTCTGGTGGGCACGCTCGCCTTCGCTCTCGGGGCAGAAGAGGATTGCGCGTGGTGACGGCACGAGAGGATACGCCCACGGCCTGGTCGGGGCCGGGCATCGCCGACCGTTTCGGGCGCTGGTTGTGCGCCCCGATCGACGTCGCAGCGGACGATCTCGCCGTGCTGCGAGCGGGCGCCGCCTCAGCCGTCACGATCTACCTGCTGCATCGCCGCTCCTTTGCCGACTTGATCGTGCTCTCGAATCTCCTTCTCCGTACCGGACTGCCGCGCCCGAGCTTCGTGGCCGGTTTCTCGCGGCCCACTCCCGGACCGCTCGGCGCTCTTGGGGATGCGCTCCATGTCCGGATCCACAAGGGCGCACCCAGCGTCCGGGGCGAAGAGGAAGCGCTGTGCGCGCTTGGGCCGGGCGACTCGGCCGTGCTCTTTCTGCGGGCGCCGACAGGGCGGGCGGTGACACGCCGGGATCGTATCGACGCGGCTCGGCCGGCGGCACGGCTGGTCGCGGAACTCGTCACCGCGGTCCGGCGCGACGGGCGGGCGGTGCGTCTGGTGCCCGTCTCGGTGGCCCGCGGTCGTCTATTTCCCCGCCGGACGGCGAGCGCCACGGCAGCCTACGCCCTGCACAAGAGCCCCGGGGATCTCCGGCGCTTAACAAGCTACGTGTTTGCACGGCGCGACCTCCATGCAGCCTTCGGCCGCCCGATCGATCTCGGCTCTGCCGTGGCACGTGGCCGGGACGCGGGCGCCGAACGCCTGGCGCGGCAACTCGTACGCCAGGCTCAGACGGAACTGGCCCAGGACCAGCGCCGCCTCCTCGGTCCCGTCCTGCAGCCGCGCGATGTTCTGGCGGAGGGCATCTTCGAGAGTCCTGATTTCAAGGTTGTCCTGCGTCAGGTCGCACAGCAGAGGGGCGTGCCGGAGCGGAAGGTTGCGCGTGAGGCGCGTCGCCATTTCTGGGAGATCGCCGCCAACCCGAACGGCTTCGCCTTCGGGCTCGTGGAGAGAGTCTTCCATCAGATCTGGAAGCGGGCCTTCAGCGGTCTCGAGGTGCGGGGGCTCGACCGGGTCGAGGAGTCCGTTCGCCGGCATCCGGTGGTGCTCGTGCCCTGTCACCGCAGTCACTTCGACTACATGGTGCTGTCGTATATCTTCCGCGAGCACTTCCTCTCACCGCCGCACATCGCGGCGGGCATCAACCTGTCGTTCTTTCCGATCGGGTCGCTGCTGCGCGGAGCGGGCGCGTTCTTCATCCATCGATCCTTTGGTAGCGACGAGCTCTATCGGCTGGTCTTCGATCGCTATCTCGGGGCGTTGATCCGGGAGGGCTATACCCTCGAGTTCTTCATCGAGGGCGGGCGATCGCGGACGGGCAAGATGTTGCCCCCGAAGCTCGGAATGCTCGGCGCCATCGTCTCGGAGTTCGCGCGCAGCGGGCGGCGGGATCTGCACCTGGTTCCGGTTTCGGTTCATTACGGCCGGATTGCCGAGGAAAGCGCCTATGGCGCCGAGCTGTCGGGTGAGACGAAGCCCAAGGAGAACTTCGGGGCACTCCTGCGTGCCCGCAGCGTTCTAGAGCAGCGCCACGGTACGGCCTACGTCACTTTCGCCGAACCGATCTCTCTGCGTGACGAACTTGGCGAGCGGCTGGCGCCGTGGGTCGCGGGAGCCCCGGGTGCCGAGACCGAGCAGAAGCGCTTCGTCCAGAAGCTGGGCCTGCGTTTGCTGCGTGAGGCGAACGCCGTGGCCGTGGTCGGTGCGACCTCCCTCTCGGCGACGGTCCTCCTCTCGGCGGGCGGCGGCCGGCTGTCGCTCTCTGATTTCAAGTCCGAGGTGAGACTTCTGGCCGAGGTCCTGCGGTGGCAGGCGGTGAGTCTGACGCCCGCGCTCGAGCGGAACCTGGGAGCCGCCGATTTGAGCGAGGTGACCGCGTTTCTCGAGTCCGCCGGGTTGGTGGAGTCGCTCGTGACGGGCGATCGCGAGGATCTCCGGGTGCCGCCCGCGAAGCGCGCGGCCCTCGACTTCTACAAGAATAATTGCATCCACTACTTCCTCGTCCCCGCCGTGGTTGCCGATGCCTGGCTGCGCCGGGTCCCCGCAGAGGCGCTCGAGGCTGAGGTCGGCTGGTGGCTCGATCTCCTGCGCTGGGAGTTTCCGCTGCCGGAGAAGGCGGCCGCCGGAAGCGAAGTCGCGCGCATGGCCGAGTATCTGTTCGCCCATGGCGCGAGCTTCGAGGGCGCACGCACGGCTGTGGTGCCGCCGCTGGTGAAGTCACTGGCGGGAGTCCTCGAGAATTTTCGCGAGGCCTACTGGATCGCCGCCCGCACGGTGGCGCGACTCGATGTCGAGAGCATTTCCGAGGCGCAGCTCGTCGCTCGGATGAAGCGACACTTCGAGGCGGCCCGGCTGCTGGGTGAGGTCGTCCGGGTGGAGGGGGCGACGACGGCAGTCTTCGGCAACGCCATCGCGCGTCTCCTGGAGATCGGTGCTCTCGAGGTCCGTCCGGGGAAGTCCGGGCGCGATCGCATCCTCGGTCCTGGAGCCGAGCCCGCGATCATCGAGAGGGTGAGTGCGCGCTTGAGCGAAGCGATTGGATCGCTCGAGAGGCAGGCCTCGGTGTCGGGGAGGCGTGGCCCCCCACCTCCGATGCGTCTCGGCGTTGACTCGGCGGCCACGGGAGCCTAGCCGCGAGGTGAGGGCGGGCGCGACGGGTGCGGGCGCACTGCAGGGAGGGCCACCAGGGATGGCAACCGATTCGGTCGAGGATCGCGCGGCGGACGATCGTATCGCTGCGCTCGCGCGCGAACTGGCTACGGCAATCAAGGAGGAGCGCCGCGGTGGGCGTGGTGAACTGCGCGACTACGCGATCGATGTCTTGCGCGAGTCGGTGGCCGAGGACGCAGGCGAAGCACAGCCCGCACTCGCGACCGTCGCGGCAGTCGCGCCCCTCAATCCGTTCGGACTGGGGCTGCCGCTGCTTCTGGCGGGAGCGGTACTGGCGGGGATTTTCCCACCGGTGGGTCTGCTCCTGCTCGCGGGCGGCATACTCGCCTGCGCTGCTGGCGTCGTGATGGCGCTGTTCGGGGCGCGCCGTCGTGCCCGGACGGGAATGACTCCAACAGACGGGAGTGAGACGCCGGCAAGCGGTTGCAGCATGGAGCAGGGGCGCTAATGGAACACCCGGCGTTCAATTCATTTGGCCTTCTTCATCGCGGATCGCTACGGTCCCGAACGTTGTGCGGAGATCTGAGCGAGGGCGGCGGTTGGTGCTCGCAGCGCTGGGGGGCTCGTGGCTGGTAGTGCAGAGTTGATGGACGAGGGCTCGCGGGTCGCAGAACGTCGGCGGTCTGAGCAGCTTCTCGAGCGCGCCAAGCGCGAGCGAGAGCGGGCCGCGGCCGGGGGGCTCTGGAGCCGGCGCGATGTGGCCGGCCGGCTGGCGTGGAGTCTCTTCGGGATATTCTCGCTGACGACCCTGCTCGCCGGACTCCGTTCCGCATTCCCGCGGGTGCTCTTCCTGCCGCCGAGTTCCTTCAAGGCGGGGCTACCGACGGACTTCGCCGTGGGCGAGGTCAGCGAGAAGTTCAAAAAGGACTACCGCGTCTGGATCGTGCGCGAGCCCGATGGCTTTTACGCCCTGTGGGCCAAGTGCACCCACCTCGGCTGCACTCCGCGCTGGCTCACCACCGAGCAGAAGTTCAAATGCCCCTGTCACGGCAGCGGCTTCTACCGCAGTGGCATCAACTTCGAGGGCCCTGCACCGCGGCCGCTGGAGCGGCTCAAGATCACCGTTGCGGACGACGGTCAGCTCGTCATCGACAAGAGTGTCAAATTTCTCTTCGAGAAGGGCCAGTGGGGCAACCCCGGTTCCTTCCTGAAGGTCTGACTCGCCGCTCGCGTATCCGCGACGGCCGGAATTCAAGGGGAGTCCCGTGAGCTGGTGGGACGAGATTAAGCAGCAAATCACCGAAACCCAGGCCTGGAAGTCGATCTTCCGGCATGGCTACGAGGACACGCCCAGAAACCGGGTACTGATGGTTTCCGGCAACGTGTTTCTCCATCTTCATCCCTCGAAGGTGCGCCGACATGCGACCCGGATGCGCTTTACCTGGTGCATGGGGGGCATCACTTTCCTGATGTTCCTCATCACGGTGGTGACCGGCGTTTACCTGATGTTCTACTACCGCCCGGTCACGCAGTACGCCTACGCGGACATGAAGTATCTCGAGTTCGACATGCCTTTCGGCATGGTGATGCGGAACATGCATCGCTGGGCGGCCCACGGGATGGTCATCGCGGTGTGGTTGCACATGTTCCGGGTCTTTCTCACCGGATCATACAAGCCCCCACGCGAATTCAACTGGGTCGTGGGCGTGATCCTGCTGGTCTTGACCTTGCTGCTGAGTTTCACGGGCTACCTGCTGCCCTGGGATCAGCTCGCGATCTGGGCGGTCACGGTCGGCTCGAACATGGGGCGCGCGACACCGGTGCTCGGACACGAGGGCCCCTTCAAGGAGTTGCTCGGCGCGAACCCGATCTACGACGCACGCGCCTTCCTCTTTGGCGGTGGCGAAGTCGGTCCGGCGACGCTGCTGCGCTTCTACATCCTGCACTGCATCTTCATCCCGCTGGTCACCAGCCTCTTCCTTGCGGTGCACTTCTGGCGGATTCGCCGCGACGGCTTCTCCGGCCCGGCGCTCTAGGGGATTCGGTCGCAATGCGAGTCTTCGTCATACCGATATTGTTCGCAGTGTTGATGTACGGACTTTGGGGCCTCGCAAAGCCCCGCGGTCTCTAGGCGCAGTCGGCTCGGAGGGGTAGACGAGAATGGCGATGACGGCGGCTCCCGGCGGGGGGGCAGGCGAGCGGGTCGAGGTTTCGATCCGCAAGGCAATCGGTCCGGGGGACGACAAGGTCCACACCTGGCCACATCTGGTGCGGCCGGAGTTTCTCTGCCTCGTCATCGTGCTGATCGGCATGATCATCTGGTCATTGACGGTCGACGCTCCACTCGAGGAGCCGGCCAATCCGTCGCGGACGCCGAATCCCTCGAAGGCGCCGTGGTACTTCCTGGGCCTTCAGGAGATGCTGGTCTTCTTTGATCCGTGGCACGCCGGGGTCGTTCTGCCGAGCCTGATCATTGTTGGATTGATGGTCATTCCCTATATCGACATCAATCCGGCGGGGAATGGCTACTACTGCTTTGAGGCTCGCAAGTGGGAGATCCTGACCTTCTTCTTCGGCTTCCATATCCTGTGGGTGTCGCTGATCGTGATCGGGACCCTTCTGCGTGGCCCCGGCTGGAACTGGTTCTGGCCCTGGGAACACTGGGATCCGCATCGGGTCGAGGCTTTGACCAACGTCAACCTGCCGTATCTCCTCGGGATCCGGGACTACTTCTGGTCGGCGATCTTCGGGCTGGTCTCGATCGGCCTCTTCTTCGCCGTGGGGGCGGTCGCGATCTACGCGTGGGTGGTCTGGCTCAAGGGGCCCGACTTCATCACGCACTGGGGTTGGGCGCGCTTTGGCCTGACCACATTCCTGATGCTGAACATGATTGCCACCTTCGTGAAGATGGTCATGCGGCATCTGTTCAATATCAAGTACATCATGGAGACACCCTGGATCAACATCTAGGGGGCGTTCGGGGCGGAATCGACGTGAGAAACCTGTTCGCACGCGGACTGCAGCTCGCCGGAATGGCGACAGTTGGCCTCGGTCTGATCCGCGGCGTGTTGGATGAGGATGGACTGCGGGTCGAGCTCGAGATGCTGCTGCTGGGTTCGGTGGCATTTGCGGCGGGACGGCTCCTTGGGGGGAATGCTGCGGCCTGAGGCCGCGCACGGGGAACATGGCACGACGCGATCTCAACCAGGAAGAGGAAAAGCGGAGCTACGCGGGGCTCTGGGTGCTCGGCGCCGCCCTGCTCGTGGCCGGCGGGGTGTGGACCATCGTCGATGACACCTATTTCCGGCGGCCCTGGAAGGGCTACCAACACGAATTCGCAGCGCTCGAGAAGAGCCAGGAACTCGCGAAGCTCGAGAAGGAAGAGGCCGCACTCGCGGCGAAGCCCGAGGTTGCTGAGCTGAAGGTGCGACTTGCGGCGGCGCAGGCGAGTCTGGCGGCCCCCGAGGCGCAAGCCAGGTTGCGGGATGCCCGCTCGCGTTACGCCGCGGCGGATCTCGACGAGGACGGTGCCGATATCCAGGTCCGTTTCGTCAAGAGCGAGCTCGAGGCGTCGAAATACGAATATGACCACGCCCTGGAAACCGGTGGGGATGTCGCCGGCGCCCGTGCGCGCCGGGACGAGCTCGAGAAGTTGAAGCTCGCCCGCGAGGCCGAGTGGAAGCAGAGCCAGGACGTGCTGACGCGCATTCAGGCCGAGATCGATGAGGTTGAGGCGCCGACGAAGGGGATCGAGGCCGAGGTTGCGAAGTTCGCGACCGAGCGGGACCGCCTCCAGGTTCGCATCGACCAGATGAAGTCGGTCGTGGGCTTGGTGGAGTTGGAACCCATTGCCACGATTCAGCAGATCGTTCTGCCCGATTTCGACATCAACGCCTTTGATCAGCCCGTGGATCGGGTCGATCGTTGCACCAGTTGCCACCAGGGCATCGATAAGCCGGGTTTCGAGCAGGCGGCTCAGCCGATGACGACGCACCCCGATCGCGGCCTTCTCCTGGCGAAACATCCGCCCGAGAAGTTCGGTTGCACGGCTTGCCACGACGGTCAGGGCGTGGCCGTCAACTCGGTCGAACAGGCCCATGGCAACGTGCATTTCTGGGAGGAACCCCTGCTCGAGGGCGAAGAGGAGCAGTCGCGTTGCCTCAACTGCCACCGCGATGTGTCGCGGCTCAAATACGCGGATCACCTCGCCCAGGGCGAGCAGCTCTTCGAGCAACTCGGCTGTCACGGCTGCCACCTGGTCGAGGGCTACGAGCACCTCCCGGCGGTGGGACCGAATTTGCGGCGCATATCGGCCAAGCTCGATCCGGACTGGCTTGTCGGATGGATCAAGGATCCGCAGGCCTTCCGGCCGCGCACCAAGATGCCGAACTTCGGCTTCAGCGACGACCAGGCAAAAGCGGTCGCGGCCTACCTCTGGACGTCGAGCCGTGCCGATGGCGAGGCGTGGCTCGGCAACCGACCGGAGCCGCAGGGGATCTCGGCGACGGATCCGGCCCAGGTGAGTCGTGGCGAGGCGGTCTTCAACGAGGTCGGCTGCCGCGCCTGTCACGCCATCGAGCCGGGTGCTGTCGCGACGCCGCTCGGCGCCAGCAAGGACTGGGCGCCGAATCTCTCGGACCTCGCGACGAAGACCAGCGCACGCTTCGTCTATTACTGGATTCTCGAGCCGCGCGGCTGGAATCCGCATACCCGGATGCCGAGCTTGCGGCTCAGCGAGCCCGAGGCGCGGGACGTCACCGCGTACCTGATGAGCAAGGGAGCCGCCGCGCCGGCGCAGGCCCCGATCACGGCGACTACACTGGCTGATCCTGCGCTTGCGCAGCAGGGCGAGGCGCTCGTGCGCAAGTACGGCTGCTACGGCTGTCATGCCATCAACGGCATGGACGATGAGTCTCGCATCGGCGTCGAGCTCTCGACCTTCGCGGTGAAGCCCCTCGAGGAACTCTTCTTCGGCAACAATGCCGAGATTCCGCATACGTGGAACGACTGGACCTACAACAAACTGCTCGACCCGCGGGTCTACGCGACCGAACACGTCGAGCAGTTGATGCCCAATTTCAGGCTCGCCGAGCAGGATATCCTGGACCTTCGCACCTGGCTCCAGAGCAGGACCGGCCACCTGCCCCCCATGAATTACCGCCAGCCCGGATTTGACGATCGCTGGCTGACGGTCAAGCGGGGGCGTCAGGTGGTCGAGCAGTACAACTGCATGGGTTGCCACGAGATTGACGGCAAGGGTGGCTTCGTTCGCAAGCTCTACGAAGACAACCCGGAAGGCGCCCCGCCGATCCTCTTCAAGGAGGGATCCAAGGTTCAGCCCGAGTGGTTCTATGGCTTCCTGCAGGATCCCTCGCGCCAGCCGCTGCGTTTCTGGCTCGAGATCCGCATGCCGACGTTCGGCCTGAGTGTCGAGGAGACGACCTCCGTCGTCAACTACTTCACTGCTCTTGCCGATCTGCAGGATCCCTTCTTCTTCTGGGATCCAAAGCTCGATTCGACTCCCGAGATGGTGTCGGTGGGCGAGAAGCTGATGTCGCCGGAGTATTTCAGTTGCTTCTCCTGCCACGTCCGCGGTGCCGAGACGCCGCAAGGTCCGATGTCCGACTGGGCACCGAACCTGGCCTACGCTCACCAGCGCTTGCAGCCCGATTGGGTCCTTGGCTGGATCAAGGATCCCCAGGCTCTGATGCCGGGGACCAAGATGCCGGCCTTCTATCCCGGCGGTCCGCCCGACGTCTTCGAGGGCAACGAGGACCGCCAGATCGAGGCGATGCGCGACTACATCATGTCGCTTGGGGTGGCCCCGAGCGGGGCGAGTGCCGCCCCGGCGGGGGGTGCTGCCGCGGCGACGGGAACTGCGGGCGCCGATCAGGTCTCGTCGGTGGAGCGGGCGGTGCGGGTCGCATCGCGGATTCTGGCTGCGCACGGGGGTTGAGGCGCCGCGGGCGGTCGTCTACGGGGTTCAGGGCGGGCGCGGAGAGCGCCTCCACGCCAGGAAGGACGGGAGATGCCTCGCAAGGTCGTCGTGTTCGTTTTGCTCGGGATTCTTGGATCCGGCTGCTCGGCGAGCAAGCCCTGGGGGCAGGGTTCGGTCGTTGGCGCGTTAGCCGGAGCGGCAGCGCTTGGGACGGCCGGTGGCATCGTCGCCAACAACGTGACGCCACCGTTCGAGAACAAGGACGCGGATCGCGGGGCCGGCGTCGCAATCGGGCTCTTTACCGGCGCGGTCGTGGGTGCGGTCGTGGGCCACGTCTTCTTCGATCCCGAGGTCGTGGTGGAAGCGCCTGCCGCAGTCCCGGTCGAGCAGGAAAAGATCGTCCTCCACGGGGTGGAGTTCGACTTCGCTTCGGCAACGCTCCGTGCCGGCGCTAAACCGATCCTTGAACAAGCCGCTCAGTTGCTCGCAGAGAGCCCCGACGAACGGGTGGAGGTGCGGGGGTACACGGACTCGGTCGGGAGCGAGGGCTTCAATCTCACGCTCTCGCGTCGCCGGGCTCGGGCCGTTGCGACTTACCTCGAGTCCGCCGGTGTGGGCGCGCAGCGCCTGTCGGTCGAGGGTTTCGGCATGGCCGATCCCGTCGCGGACAACGCCACGGCGGAGGGGCGAGAGCAAAATCGCCGCGTCGAACTCGTGCCCCTTGACTGAGGGACCATCGGCGCCGCCCGCGGCGCGCCCGGTGGGCCCCGACTGGATCGGCCCCGATTGGCTTCTGCGGACGGTTGTCGGCGGGCTGTTCCTGCGGCCGCAGGTTTACCGCCGCGTCGCGGATGAGGCGGCGTCTTGGCGCATTTGTCTCGCCTGTCTCCTGCTCGGCCGGGCCGGGCGAGGCGCGGCCGCAGCCATTGTCAGCGGCATGTCCGCCGGGATTCCTGTCCTGATCGAATTGGTGCTCGGGGCGGCGCTGCTGCTGCTTGAGAGTGGAATCATCCTGCTCTGTGCCCGAATCTTCCTGCGGCGTTCGGAGCCGCTCTTCGGGCGGATCCTCCGGGCGGCTGCTCTCGCTCGCCTGCCGGAGGTCCTGGCGCTGCCCGTGGCCGGACTCCTGATGGGCGGTGAGGCTTCACCGCGGTTCCTTGAGCTCGCGCTCGAGGCGACCTGGGCGTGGCAGGTCGTGGCTCTGGTCGTGGCGGTGCAGGCTGCTCTCGGAGTGCCCTGGCTCGGGGCCGCGGGGCTGACCTTGCTGGTGGGCGTCCTCGGACGGCTGTTACCGGTGGGCTTGGAGTTCGTCCTCCTTCTCCTTGGGGCTGCCTGAAGCGTCTCGGGCGCTCGCACGGGAACGAGGCGACGACGCACCGCCGTGCTGTCCGAGACGCTGCACGATGTGGTAACGGAAGATCCGCGACGACCTGCTAGAAAGCCAGCAGTAGGACGTGGCGCGGCTCCGCGTGCTGCGCCTGAGGGGGAGCGTGGTGGGAGAACGAGAAACGGGGCGAGAAGCGATGCGGCTCCGGGGACACCTCGTGCAGTATCCCGAGGATTTGCGCGACATCCGGCGTCTCCAGCGGCGGCTTGGTTTGCGGCCAGAGGTGGTGGCACGGATCCTCGCGGAGATTCTTCCGAGCACCCTCGCTGAACGCCGACGTCCTCCGCGAACGGGGTGGCATTGAGGTCGGCGATTGCGACGGACGCCGCAGGCTCCCCTGGGCCGCGCGTCGCACGGGTGCAGGATCGAGCGCCGGGGGATCCGTCCGCGCGGACGAAGATCGAGGTCCGAGGTGTCGACTTCTTCTACAGCGAGAAGCAGGCACTCTTCGACGTCACTCTCGAGATTCCGGAACGCCAGGTGACGGCCTTCATCGGGCCTTCCGGATGCGGCAAGTCGACGCTCTTGCGGCTCTTCAACCGGATGAACGACCTCGTGCCCGGAACCCGCCTGCGCGGGCAGGTGCTCCTCGAAGGCGAGGACATCTATGCGTCCGAGGTCGACGAGGTGGAGCTGCGGCGGCGAGTCGGAATGGTCTTCCAGAAGTCCAACCCCTTTCCCAAATCGATCTATGAGAACGTGGCTTACGGCCCTCGCGTCCACGGCGAGCGCAACCGGGCCCGCCTCGATGAGATTGTCGAGGAGACGCTCAAGCAGGCCGCGCTGTGGGATGAAGTGCGTGATCGCCTGCGCGAATCGGCGCTCTCGCTTTCGGGCGGTCAGCAGCAGCGACTCTGTATCGCGCGCGCGCTCGCGGTCCAGCCGGGAGTGCTGCTCATGGACGAGCCGGCATCGGCCCTCGATCCCCTGGCGACCGCGCGGATCGAGGAGTTGATCCACGAGCTGAAAGTGCAGTACACGATCGTAATCGTCACGCATAATATGCAGCAGGCCGCGCGGATCTCCGATCAGACCGCGTATTTCTACCTCGGTCGTCTGGTCGAGACGGGGCCGACCGGCGAGATCTTCACGACGCCACGCAAGCAGGAAACCGAAGACTACATCACAGGGAGATTCGGCTGAGCCGAGAATCATGAGCGAACATACCGACAAGCGGTATGAGGAGGACCTCACACGTCTCCGCAGGAGCCTCGTCGAGATGGGCGGGCTGGTCGAGCGGCAGATCGGTGATGCGGTTCGGGCCTTCATTGGTGGTGATCGTGCGCTGGCGGAGAGCACCATCGAACGCGACCACGAGGTCAATCACTACGACGTCGATGTCGACGACCAGTGCCTGCGGCTCCTGGCGTTGCACCAGCCGGCGGCAAGGGATCTGCGCTTCATCACGACGGTGCTCAAGATCACGACGGATCTCGAGCGGATCGGCGATCTCGCGGTGAACGTCTGCGAGCGGGGCCTCGAACTCGCGGGCTCGACCCAGGAACCGGCGCTCGACCTCCTGCCGCTGGCCGATCTCTCGCGGCGATTGCTGCGCGAGAGTCTCGATGCCTTCGTTCGCGAGGAAGTCGATCTGGCGCTGAAGGTCTGTCAGGACGACGACGTTGTCGATGCCATGCACCGGCGGATGGTCGAGGACGCGCTCGCCGGGCTGCGTCGCGGCTCGGAGGGCGCCATCGAACTCGTGGCGCATCTCTTCGTTTCGAAATATCTCGAGCGCATCGGCGATCACGCGACGAACATCGCGGAAATGGTGGTCTTCCTCGTCAACGGGCGGAGCATCCGACATGTGGCGGTGCCGGGCTCGAAGTCGGGGGGCGAACGCGGCGATGGCTGAATCTCGCCGCGAGCGCCGCAAGGTTCTCGTGATCGAGGACGAGCGGGATATCCGGGAACTGCTCCGGATTGCCCTGGAGGCCGAGGGCTTGCAGGTACTGGCTGCCGAGGACGGGGAACTCGGGTTGGCGCTGGTCCGGCGGGAGCGGCCGGCGCTGGTGGTGCTCGATCTCATGCTCCCCGGCGTGGGAGGCTTCGAGATTTGCCGGCGGATTCGGGCCGAGGAGTCCATGACGCGGGTTCCGATCCTGATTCTGAGTGCACGCTCCGGCGAGCCCGACAAGATCGTCGGGCGCGAGCTGGGCGCGGACGACTACGGCACCAAGCCCTTCAGCCCCCGTGAGCTGGTGGCGCGTGTCCGGGCGCTCCTGCGGCGGGCCTGGGGAGACCCCGGCGAGGCCCCGAGCGAGATCTATCGGAAGGGGAGTATCGAGATCGATTTCAGCGCTTACGAAGTGCGCATCGACAACCAGCGTGTGGAGTTCTCGCTGCGCGAATTTGAACTGCTGCGTTTCTTCGTCAAGCATCCCAACCGAGTCTACGAGCGGGGGCAGTTGCTCGAACTCGTGTGGGGCCCCGACACCTTCGTCGAGCCGCGGACCGTCGACGTCCATGTGCGACGGCTGCGCCGCCGGATCGAACGCGACGATGCGGATCCCGAGTTGATCGTGACCGTGCGCGGCGTCGGCTACATGTTCAACGAGCGCTCCCTCGAGGCGCGCTGAGCACCGGTCGTGGATCTCTTGCCCGCCGGCTGGCGGACTGCGCTCACGCGAGCGTTCTTGCCCGTCGCTGCCACGCTGGTCGTGCTTGCCCCGGCAACGGGTGCGGGCACGGTGCGCACTCTGCTCTCGGTATGCGTGGGCTTGAGCGTGGCGCTTGGGCTGGCCTGGGAGAGCCGGCGGCGTCTCCAGCACTGGCTGGGAGAGTTCGAGGCCGGCGACGGGGGCGGCCGGACCACGGTGGCTGCGGGCTGGGGTGGGCGGGCGGAAATCGACGAACTCGGTGAAGCCGCGAGCCAGGCGCTCCGCTGGCAGCGTGCCGAGCGAAGCCGGCTCGTTCTGGAGCGGGATCGGTTGGAGGCGATCCTGGCCGAGATGGCCGAGGCGGTGGTCGTGCTCGATCGCACCGGTGAGATTCTCCGGACCAATACCCGGGTCACGGCTTCCTTCGGACTGGATCCGGGCGAGCAACTGGTCGGACGCCGGCTCGCGGAACTCCTCCGTGATCCCGGCCTGCGCGATCTGTTGCGGACGGGACTGGCGGGCCACGAGACGGTGCGTCGGGAGCTGGTCATCGATGCCGGCGGGCTGCGCCATCTCGAAGTCTCGCTTGCTCCCACCGGCCAGGGGAGTACCTGGGTCCTGCTCGCCCGGGACATCTCGGAGACACGCCGGTTGGAACAGGTGAAAACCGATTTCGTCGCGAACGTTTCCCACGAACTTCGCACGCCTCTTACCGCGATCAAGGGTTTCGCCGAGACGCTGATTGATTCTGGCACTGACGATCCGGTCCGCACGCGGATGCAGCTCGAGATCATCGACCGGCACGCGGAACGGCTCGGGCGGCTGATCGACGATCTGCTCATCCTGAGTGATCTCGAGATGGGTCGGATGCCACTGCGCGCTCGTGACGTGGACCTCGCCAGCGCGGTGGCCGACGCTCTGGCCCTGCTCGGACCGCGTGCTGCCGCGCGCGGGGTTCGGATCGACGAAGAGAATGTCGCCGGGGGGCGTTTGCACGTCGATCCCGATCGCCTCTCGCAGGTACTCATCAATCTGGTCGACAACGCCGTCAAGTTCAGCCCGGAGGGGGGCACGGTGGTGATCGCTGCGGCGCCTTCCGCCGCAGCCGAAGGCTGGGTGGCGCTCCGTGTCTCGGATCGTGGCCGGGGCATTCCGCAGGCGGAGATCCCGCGTCTTGCCGAGCGCTTCTACCGGGTGGATCGGGCACGGTCGCGCGAACTCGGGGGGACCGGACTCGGGCTCTCGATCGTGAAGCATATCGTCCGGGCGCACGGCGGCAGGCTCGCGATCGAGAGTGAGCTGGGCCGGGGGACGCGCGTGACGGTGGAGTTCCCGGGGCGAGCGGGGCTCGCCCCCCTGCCGGACCCCGAGCGTTGTTGAGGATTCGCCTCGCGCCAAGTCATGTTCGGATCGACGCAGGCAGCCCCGTGGGCAAGCGGTCGACGTCTCTCCTGAGGATTCGTTTCGTGCGAAATCATGGCGCTCGCGGCCTGCGCCAGCGAGTCCGAGCGCGGGCGCCGGGGGCGGGTGAGGGCGCGGTGCCCCGGCCTACGATTCCGGACCTTCGCGCAGGCGCCGCAGCAGGCCGTGGTCTGCGAGCTTCTTGCGGAGCGTGTTGCGGTTGATCCCGAGCAGCTTGGCCGCACGGACCTGGTTGCCCCCCGAGCGGCTCAGGACGACGTCGAGAAGGGGAATTTCGAGTTCGGCGACGAGCCTGTCGTAGAGATCGACCGGGTCTCTCGGCGAGGGTTCTTCAAATAGACTATCGACTCGACTCCGGACGGCGTCGGCCAGGGAACGCGGAACCGTGCGCTCGACGTCGCGGGATGTTTCGAGCGCGAAGTCCGAGGGCACGAGGATCGAATCCCGGGCCACGACGGCGGCCCGGATCAGCGCGTTCTCGAGTTCGCGGACATTCCCCGGCCAGGAGTGGCTTCGCAGCAGGCTCTCGGCTTCCTCGCTGATGGCGCGGACCTCGAGCCCCATATCCCGCCGCATGCGCTCGAGAAAATGCGCGACGAGCGTGGGGAGATCGCCCGGCCGCTCGCGCAGCGGAGGCACGCCGATCCGCACGACGTTGAGCCGGAAGTAGAGATCCTCACGGAACTGGCCCGTGCGCACCGCCTCGGCGAGATTCTGGTTGGTGGCCGATACGATCCGCGCATCGACCCGCAAGATCTCGCGCCCCCCAACCCGCGAGAACTCGCGCTCCTGAAGGACCCGCAGCAGCTTGGTCTGGAGTTCGATCGGCATGTCGCCGATCTCGGCGAGAAAGAGGGTTCCGCCCGTGGCCTGCTCGAAACGCCCCGAGCGCCGCTCGATGGCTCCGGTGAAGGCGCCGCGCTCGTGCCCGAAGAGTTCGCTCTCGAGGAGTTCCTTGGGGATGGCCGAGCAGTTGACGGCGACGAAGGGCCCCTGCCAGCGCGGCGAGTGGTAGTGGATCGCTTTCGCGATGAGTTCCTTCCCCGTCCCACTCTCGCCCTGGACCAGGACCGTTGCCTGACTGCGCGCGATGCGGCCGATCAGTTTGTAGATCTCCTGCATCACGGCCGAGGTGCCGACGAGATCGACCCCGATTTCGTAGCGCCGCCGCAGCTCACTTTTGAGCGTGTCGACGTCGGCCGAAAGACGGCGTGCATCACCGACGCGCCGCACGAGCAAGCGCACGACGTCGAGATCGAAGGGCTTGGTCAGATAGTCGTAGGCCCCTCGCTTCATCGCCTCGACGGCGTTGGCCATCGTGGTCTGAGCGGTCATTACGACGATCGTGGTGTCCGGCGCGATCTTGCGTGCTTCGTTGACGAGGTCGAGCCCGCTCGCATCGGGCAGGCGGACGTCGACGAAGGCCACGGAGTAGGTCCCGGTGGCCAGCTTGTCGAGGGCTACACTTGCGCTCTCGGCCTCGTCGACGACGTGACCATCGGCGGTGAAGGCCTCGCGCAGGACCCAGCGGATCGAGGCCTCGTCATCGACGACCAGAATTCGCTGTGGTGCGCCTTCAGAAGTCATCGCCATTCCTCTCCAGGGGTAGAGTCACGACAAACACCGAGCCGTGCGGCTGGGCGGGGCGCACGCGCAGAGTGCCGCCATGGTCGGCGACGATGCGCCGCGCGACGGCGAGCCCGAGTCCGGTGCCGGTGCGCTTGGTCGTAAAGAATGGTTCGAAGATCCGATCGGTATCCTGCGGGCTCACGCCAGTGCCCTGATCCGCTACCTCGATCGCGAGATGGCGGCCCCGGCTGCGCGCGGAACTGCGGAAACTGGTTTCGAGGCGCGTCGTGACCGCAATCTCGCCGCGTTCGGGCGAGGCCTCGGTCGCGTTGCGGATCAGGTTGAGGAGGAGTTGGGTGAGCCGGGCGCCATCGCCCGGCACTGGAGGCAGGCTCGGATCGAAGGCGCGGCGGACACGGAGGTCGGGCCGGGGACCGGTGGACTCGATGGCCAGCACGTGGTCAAGCACCTCGTGGATATTGACGGCCGCGACGTCGAGCCGGGGGGGCCCGGTCAGGTCGAGGAGCTGACCCAGGAGACCGTTGAGTCGGTCGATCTCCTCGATGATGATGCGGCTGCACTCGCCGAGTCGCGGCCCCGGCGCGGTGCGATCGGCGAGCAACTGGGCCGCACCACGCATCCCCGAGAGCGGGTTCTTGATCTCGTGCGCGAGCCCCGCCACCAGGGTCTCGAGGTGCGAGAGCCGGGCGAGTTCCGCCGCGCGACCGCCGAGCTCGCGCAGGGGAGACACGTCCTGCAGCAGAACCACCGCGCCATTGGGCCGATGCGTGGCGTCGCGCAGCACACTCGCGCTCGCCAGAACGGCCAGAGGATCGCGCCCCCGCCGATGCAGGGTGTCCTCGCGGCGTGCCCGGCGGAGCCCCCCGGTATGGGTCGCCTCGACCAGGTCGAGAATCCAGTCATCGGGGTGGACGATGGCGGCCAGCGGGGTCCCCGGAGTGAGGGTGCGAGAGTGCCCGAACAACTCGGACGCTGCCTCGTTGGCGAAGGTCAGCGCGAGTCCGGCGTCGACCGTGAGCAGAGCGTCGTCGAGGCTCTCGATGATCGCGACCCAATCCTGGACGGGGGCCGGCGTCATCGTTCGCCCACCTCGCTGGCGTGTCCGATCGGACCGGTCTGCTCCCCGCGAGAGAGAGGACGTGCAGTTGAAAAATGGGGCATCTGGTCAACTCTTGAGCATGAGGCACCCGGACTTGCCAGATTAGTGGGCAAGTCCGGGGCCTCTCCGATGGACCACAGCAAGACCGAGGCCTTGACCACTCTCATCCCGGCCGCGATGGTCCCTCGATGATCGGAGTCGGCGAGGCCCTCCGGAGTGTTCTTGCTCGGGCCATGCCGCTTGCCGCCGAGACGCTCGCCCTCGCGGATGCGGCGGGTCGCGTGCTCGTCGAACCGCTGGTCGCGGCCCGCGACGTGCCGGGCTTCATCAACGCCCAGATGGATGGCTGGGCCGTGCGAACGGAGGATCTCACCGGGGCGTGTGCCGCAGTACCGCGGCCGCTGCGCGTGGCAGGCCGCGTCGCCGCCGGCGGCGGGCAGGACCTCCCCACGCTTGCGCCGGGTGAAGCCGTTCGGGTCTTCACCGGAGCGGCCCTGCCGGCGGGTGCCGACGCGGTCGTGAAGCAGGAGATCTGCCGGCTCGAGAGCGCGGCGGGCATCGTCTGGATCGGGCACGAGCCACGGCCCGGTGAATATGTCCGCCGTGGTGACGAAGACCTCCGGCAGGGCGTCCCGGTGCTGAGTCCGGGCACGGTGCTTGGTCCGCTGGAGATGGGTCTTCTGGCGTCGCTCGGCGTCGACTCGCTTGCGGTTTGCGGCCGGCCACGCGTCACCGTGATCACCACGGGAGACGAGCTGGTCCCCGTCGGGACGGCGCTTGGCCGCGGCCAGGTCCACGACTCCAATGCATGGGTTCTGCGCGGATTGGTGGCGCAGCACGGCGCGACGCCAGTCGCGGGGGGCATCGTCCGTGACGATCCGGCCGAGACCGAGGCCGCGTTCCGGCGCGGGCTCGGCGGCGACGTCCTGCTCACGACCGGAGGCGTCTCGGTGGGCGACCGCGACCTGGTCCGGCCGGTGCTCGAATCCCTGGGCGTAGAGCCTATATTTTGGAGGATTGCCCAGAAGCCGGGCAAGCCTCTCTGGTTTGGCGTCCGCGAGAACACGCTTGTCTTTGGCTTGCCCGGCAATCCGGTATCGGCGGTGGTCTGTTTTCTGCTCTACGTCGCTCCGGTCCTGCGCCGGCTTGCGGGGCGGACCGATCTGTTCCTGCCCTCGGGTTCTGCCGTCGTGGGGCACGGCTTCGAGAGCCCGCTGGGGATCTGTGAGTTTGTCCGCTGCCGGCGCGAACTCGCGGGGGCATCGCCCACGCTCGTTCCCGCGGGCACGCAAAGCTCCGGCGCACTCTCGGTGCTTGCCGCGGCCGACGCGCTCGCCATCGTTCCGCCCGGGCGCTCGCGGGTGGTCGCGGGAGACGTGCTCGACGCGCTCTGGCTCCGGCCGGGGGAGGCGTGGCAGCCTGGGTTCGATGTCCGTGTCGAGTAGCGGCGTGCCCGCCGCGGCCCTGCGCCCCACGCTGGAGGGTGGGCGTGGGGCGAGGGACGGCCAGGGCCTGGCGCAGATACCGGCGCTTGACGGGGTGCGGGCCCTCGCAGTCGGTGCGGTCCTGCTCTTCCACGGCGACGTCCCCTGGATGCGCGGGGGGTACCTCGGCATCTCGACCTTCTTCACCCTCTCGGGCTTCCTGATCGCAGCTCTGCTGGTGCGCGAGCTCGACGCCACGGGAGGGCTCGCGCTCGGGGAATTCTGGGCAAGGCGGCTGCGCCGCCTGTTGCCGGCAGCATTGCTGGCGCTGGCTCTTTGCGGGGTGCTCGGGGCGCTGGTGGCCGAGCCGAGTTCGCTGCCCAGTGTGCGCGACGATGCTCTGGCCACGTTGTTCTGGCTCGCCAACTGGCGCTTCGTCGCCAGTGACCTGTCCTACCTGCGTATCCTCACTGCGCCTTCGCCCCTGCAGCATTTCTGGAGCCTTGGGGTCGAGATGCAGTTTTATGTCTGCTTCCCCCTGTTGCTTCTCCTGCTGGTTCGTCTCCGCTGCGCAACGTCGTCACGTCTGCTGGCTGTATTCGGCGCTCTGGTGCTCGTGTCGGCGGGGCTCGCGGCGTGGCTCCTGGATTCGCCGGAGGGATTCAGCCGCGCCTATTATGGTACGGACACGCGCGCGGCCGAGCTTCTCGCGGGCACGATGCTTGGCGTGTGGTTGGCGCGGCGGAGCAGACCTGAATCCGGGGAGATCGCCCCGGCAAGTGACCGTCGCCGCGCGGTTGCGGGCGCTCGGGCGGGGCCACTCTGGCCGGTTCTCGGTCTGCTCGGCCTGGGCGTGTTGGGTGTGGCTTGGTTTGCCATGCCGGAAGGGGCCGGGGGCTTCTTCCGCAGTGGGCAGATCCTCTACTCGCTGGCCACGCTCAGTCTCCTGCGGGCGGTGATCGATCCGGGGCTGCTGGGGCGCTGCCTCGCATGGGCACCCCTGCGTGCGGTTGGGCGCGCGTCGTATGGCCTCTACGTCTTCCACTGGCCCTTGTTTTTATGGCTCGACGAGTCTCGAACGGGTCTCTCGGGTCTCCCTCTCCTCAGCCTCCGTTTGCTGGTGACCGGGCTCGTTGCGGATGATCGAGGAGCCCGTACGGCGGCGGCGCTGGTTCGACGGGGCGCGGGCCGGGGTGGCGGCCCTCGCCGGCGTCGCCGCGGTGGCGGTGCTTCATGTGCTGGTGGCGGCCCTCCTCGCGCGCCCCGGCCTCGATACGGCCGCCGAGCCGATCCCCGAAGCAGCAGCCGCTCGCGACGGCGAGCGCACGGTTCTCGTCGTGGGCGACTCGGTGGCGCGCAATCTGGCACGAGGACTGGCGACCTGGGGAGCCGGCCGTGGCTTGCGCGTCGTGAATGGGGCCTTTGTCGGCAACGGTCTTGCCCGCGCCGAGGGCCGTCGCTTTGCCGGGAACATCCAGGTCGGAGCCGGAGCGGCGGAGCGCATGGAGATGTGGCGGGAGCAGCTCGGGCAAGAGCGGCCCGAGGTCGTGCTCCTGCTTCCCAGCGTCTGGGACCTGGTCGAGCGGGAGTTCAGCGATCGAGAGGGGGTTCTCGGTCCGGGTGAACCCCTCTTCGACGACTGGCTGGTGGCGGAATACAGGGCGGTGTCGGAGCGCTTCGCCCGCGGCGGGCGTCTCGTCCTCTGGCTCACCTTTCCCTGCCCGCGAGAGCAGAATTGGCCCGGACTCCTGCAGGAGAGTGCGGCGCTTAGGCCCCAAACGATCGATCACCTCAACGACGAAATTCTGCCGCGGGTGATTGCCGCCCGCCCGGAGAGTTCGGCTCTGTTGCCGCTTGCCGAGCATGTCTGTCCGGCGGGCCGCTTCAGCTCGGACCTTGCGGGGCGCTCGAATTTTCGGGTGGACGGTCTCCACTTCCGCCCCGCCGACGCGGACTGGGTGGCCGAATGGCTCGGACCGGAGGTGGAGCGTCGAATGGCACTGGCGCGCGCGGCGGCGTCGCCCGACGTTGGGCCGGCCGGGGATGCGTCGGCTGCCGCGTCGGCCCTCATGCCGGAGCGGCGCTGAATCCCTCGGCGTCCCGGCGCAGCAACATCTCCTTGTTGCCGAGGCGGGTCGCCAACAGGACGGGCCGGCCCCAGAGCCGGTAGGCGTGGGCGAGCGTGTGCTCGGCATATTCGAGATGCAGCTCACGGCCGTCGTGATCGTGGTGCAGGAGCAGCGTGCGGCTTCCCCCGTGGTCGGCATCGACGACGCGAATGACCGGGATCGTGGCCGATCCCACGTTCTGCAGCAGCGTTGCCTTGACCGCCTCCCAGTCGTCCTCGCTCGAAACCTTGCTGGCAACCCGTTGCTCGCCACGCTGGTCGACTTCGAAGAGATCCAGCTTGCGCATGAGGTCGGCATCGAGAAAGCGGCGCAGGAACGAAACGTCACGCTCGGCGCGCCGTACCTCGAAGAGGAGGCTGCGGTCGCCGACGCAGCGGGCGTCGAGGGTGTCCCAGATCTCGAGGCCGAGATGATAGGGGTTGAGACCTCCGGGGTGGGGTCGCACGACCTGATTATGGTGCACGAGGAACTCCAGGTGCAGCCCCGGAGGCAGCTCGAGAGCCCGCAGGATCTCGCGGTGCCAGAATGAGGCCCAGCCCTCGTTCATGATCTTGGTGTCGATCTGGGGCTGGAAGTAGCGTGCTTGCGCGTCCACCACCGTGAGGAGATCTCGCTCCCATTCGGAGAGGTAGGGGTTGTTGTCGCGCACGAAGAGCAGCAGGTCGTCCACCGGGCTGGGCGGGTTGCGCTGGAGATCGGGCATGACCACCGGGTGGGGCTGGTGGAGCGAGGCCCACGGATCCGGTGGCGCTACCGCATCGCGCAGCAGGCGTTCGCGTTCCTCTCCCGGTCGCAGGCGAGGCACGCTCGGATTGCGGTTGATGTGGAGAGAGAGTCCGTGCGCGGCATCGAGGAAGGGCTCGACCCGTTCGGCGCCGATGGACGGATCCTCGACGTAGCCCCGGACCCGGCGCGCCGCAGCCCGGAAGCTCGACAGCGCATTGGTCGCGTCGGTGGCGCGAAAGTAAAAGTTTTCGCGAAAGAAATCGCTGTGTCCGTAGACGTGGGCGATGGTCAGGATCTGCAGGCAGAGCGAGTTGTCGCGCATGAGGTAGGCAATCGACGGATTGGCATTGATCACCATCTCGTAGGGGAGGCCGGACACGCCGTGTGCGTAGAGTGTCCGGAGCTTCTCGAATGCCTTGCCGTAGGACCAGTGGCCGTAGTGGGAGGGGATACCCGAGTAGGCCATGTAGCCGAGCATCTCCTCGGCGTCGCTGATCTCGAAATCCTGCGGGTAGGGGTGGAGCCCGAACGCCTCGACCTTCGCGCGGATCCGCGCGTCCCAATCCTCGAGGTCGGCGATGGTCCAGTCGCCCATCGGGCCGCCTCAGTCCCGGGCCTCTTCCGAGGGGAGAGCGGCCCGATCGCGTGCGAGGAAACCGCGGAAGGCGGGCCATACCTCGGTGCGATCCGTGATGACCAGAGCCTGGAAGTTCGAGGCATCGAGGCGGCGAAAGAGGTGCAGCATCGAACTCTCGTAGCTGCGCTTGCCGCCCGGCTTGATCTCGCCGTAGCCAAATAGATTTGCCACCGCTGCGAGCCTGGTGGCGCACTCCAGCGCGCTCGGGTTGTCCGATTCGAAATTGTCGCCATCGGAGCAGTGGAAGACGTAGATGTTCCACAGTGAGGGATGGTATCGCGTTTCGATCGCCTCGAGTGCCTTGCGGTAGCCCGACGAGATCATCGTCCCACCCGATTCGCCGCGGTGAAAGAAATCGTCCTCGCTGACCTCACGCGCCTCGGTGTGATGGGCGATGAAAACGATCTCGACGGCACGGTAGCGGGTGCAGATGAACCGGTGCAGCAGGAAGAAGAAGCTCCGCGCGAGGTACTTCTTCAGCGTGTCCATCGAGCCCGAGGTGTCCATGATGCAGATCACGACCGCATTGGAATCGTCGCGCGGCGTGCTGGTGACGTGGCGGAAGGTCAGATCCTCGCGGTGGAAGGGCAGGCGCTGCTCGGGGGACGCGAGTTCATTGCCCGTGCGGCCGCGGTGGACCACCAGGCGTCGAATGCGTTCTCGCGCGGTCCGGCGCTTGTCGAGTCGGATGCGGATTCCGACGCGCCGGTAGCCCTTTCTGCGGGCTGCGTGATCCGAGACGATCTCGCGCATGGCGCGGCGCTCGAGATCGGGGAGTTCGAGATCCTCGAACATGATTTCGGTCAGTTCGTCGAGCGAGATCTCGGTTTCGTAGGTCTCGTCTCCGGGAGCGTCGCCCGCCGGACCGGTGCCTGGGCCACTGCGCTGGGCCTGGCCGACCACATCGCCTGGTTCGGTACTGCCATCGCCTTGGGCAACTCCCGGCGTGTTGTCACCGAAGACGAAGCGGAACTCACGGATTCCCCGGATCGGGATCTTTACCAGCCGGTCGCGGTCGCGCCCGATGATCGCCTCCTCGGCGATGATGTCGGCGATGTTTTCGCGGATCGAGGCTCGCAGTTTCTCCCTGTGGCGCTTGCGATCGGTCGCGCTCCGGTCGCTGCGCTCCCCATCGGAGGTGCGCATGGGGCGGAAGATTGTCCGTGTCGACAACTCAGTCCTTCCACAGATTGTTGGCTGCGTACTTCAGGACGACATCGACGCAGCTCGGGCAGTAGCCGTGCGAGAGGAGGTTCGAGACCATGGACTCGTATTTCTGGCCCTGCTCCTCGTCACGCGTCCGCGCCTTGGTGATGATCCGCGAGATGTCCCGGACCGAGGTCATGAGCTTCTTCTCGATGGCCTCCTTGAGGGGTTCGTAGCTCTGATAGCTGATACGTTCGCCGCGTCGTGAGGCCGCCCAGAGGTAGGCGATCACCTCCTGACGGAAGCCGTCGGCCGACGTCCCGATGATGGCGATCTGTTCCTCGATCGACTTCAGCAGGCCCTCGTCGGGCGGCAGCTCCTCACGGGTGCCACGGTCCTTGACGCGCGTCTTGTTGACGTAAGCCTCGGCGTGGTCGAGATAATTCTGGAAGAGCGCTTCGGCCTGCTCGCCGTAGGAGTAGACGAAGGCCTTGGTGATCTCCTTCTCCAGAATCTCGAGATACTGCTTGTGGAGCGTGTCCTGGAGGAGTTCGAGGAGGCGCTTGCGTTCGTCGTCGGCGAGGTCGGCCTCCTTGGTCATGGTGATGAGAGCATCGCGGACGGTGATGGGGTTGATGCAGTTGCCCTGGGTATTGTCGGAGAGTGCGTTGTCGAGCGCTTTCATGATGAAGCGCGTCGAAATGCCGGTCATGCCCTCGTGCTTGGTCTCATCGCGCAGTTCGCGAACGTCGAGCTTCTTGGTCTTCCCCTTCTCGACCACCTCCTCGCCGTTGTAGAGCCGCAGCTTCGTCACCAGATCGCATCTGGGTGTCGGCTCGAGGCGGGAGAGGACCGCGAACATCGAGGCGATCTCGAGAGTGTGCGGCGCGACGTGAGCGTGGAAGTCGGAGTGGCGGATGATCTTCTGGTAGATCTTCACCTCTTCGGAGAGGCGGAGGTTGTAGGGGACCTTGACCACGACGATACGGTCGAGGATCGCCTCGTTGGTGTGATCCGCCCGGAACTTCTGCCACTCGGCCTCGTTCGAGTGCGCGATGATGACCGTGTCGACGAAGACCATGCCGTGGCGACCCGGCGCCGGGATGACCTTCTCCTGGGTCGCGGTGATCATGGCGTGGAGGTACTCGGTCTCGTTCTTGAAGACCTCGATGAACTCGGTCACACCACGGTTGCCGACGTTGAGGGCACCGTTGAGTTCGAGGATCCGGGGATCGCCCTCCGAGTAGCGATCCAGCTTGGAGATATCCTCGGCGCCGATCAGCACCGAAGTGTCCTGGTTGTTGGGATCGACCGGCGGCACGACGCCGATGCCCACGCGGTGCTGTTTGGAGAAGCGCCGCAACGTGACCGGGAAATCCTCGTAGCGGCCCCCGAACTCCGTCTTGAGACGGTGCGCGGTGACGGGGGAGACATCCCCCTCGACGTGAACCCCGAGCATCTTCTCGAATTCGCGCCGCAGGTGGCGCGGGATCAGGAGGAGGGGCTCCTCGTTCATCGGGGAGTCCGCCACCGCGAAGAAGGGCGGCGAATCCTCGAGTCCGCGCTGGATCTTCTCGACCAGGGAACTCTTGCCCGACCCCACCGGTCCCATCAGGTAGAGGACCTGGCGGCTCTCCTCGCCCTTGAGGGCGGCGGAATGGAAGTAGCGCACGATCTGCGCGATGGTTCGCTCGATTCCGAAGAACTCCTCGCGGAAGAAGTTGTAGAGCTTGAGCGGCTCGTCCTTGTGCAGGCGCTTGAGGCCGTCGTCGTCGCTCTCGGCGACGGTGATCGCGCCCTCGCCGACGACCAAGTCGTAGACCCGGGCGTGTGCGAGCCGGGGGATCCCCGGTTCGTCTCTCACGCGCTCGAGGTAGTCGAGCAGCGTGCCGTGCCAGTCGCCGGATTCGTGCGCGGCTCGGTCGTCAGCAATCAGTTGCGCAAAGGTCTCTCTGTCACCCGCCATTCGACGTCTCCCCGGAGTCCGAGGCTGCCCGCGCAGGACGCGGTCTGGTCGGTCGACGCGGGCCGCGCCGTCTGATTTTCCTACTTCTCTTTCGTCCCGTCTCCACCGAAAGTATAGGCCGATGTCACAGGGCTTCCAAGCTCACGATGGATTGCGGCACAGCCCGCATGTGGTTGAACGGCGCGGTCGGGTTCGGGGCAGGCGAGATGAGGCGCGAGGGCAGGCGTGAGCAGGGGCCATCATGGTCCCGGCGGAGTGGTGCCGCTCGAGCGCTGGCGATCCTCCCCTGTGCGTTGGCGCTGGCGTGGGCTGCGGCCTGCGCACAACCCTTGCCCGATGCCACGTCTCCGGGCGCACGCATCTACGTTCAGGAATGCGGCGGCTGTCATGCCGCGTACCCGCCGGGACTGCTTACGGCGGCGATGTGGGAGGTCCAGGTTGGCCGCATGGACGAGGTCCGCCGCCGGCGCGGCCTGCCGCCTCTTGCCGGAGACCGTCGCAGCGCGGTTCTGGGGTATCTGACGCAACACGCGGGTTGAGGACGCGAGGAGGTTCGCTGGTGAAGATCTTGACTGAACGGGTCCCGGCGCAGCGCGCGCAGACCGGGTTGCTCGTGCTGGCTTTGCCAGCGGGCGATTCTCCGGCCGATGTCGCCGCGGTGGACCACGCCAGTGGCGGGCGCCTCCTCGCCGAGGCGCGGCAGCGGCTTGACGACCCCACCCGGCGTGGCTCCGTCTTTGTCTTCCAGAGCCACGGCATGCTCGCGGCCGAGGCGGTCGCGCTCGTCGGCATGGGCAGTGACGATCTGACAGCAGTGTCGGCCTGGCGGCGCCTCGGTGCGCAGGCGACCACGCTGGCGCGCAGCCATCGCTTGAGCCGTGTTGCCGTCTCTCTTGCCGCAGCCCCCGCTGGCGCGGCGCGCACGAACGCGGCGGGCGCTACGGCCGAAGGTGCTTTGCTCGGGCTCTCGGGGGTTCGCTCGCGGCGCTCGAAGCCCGAGCCGGCTGGTCCCGAAGAGCTCCTGCTGGTGGGAGTCGGACCGGGGCCCGCCGTGGAGCGCGTCCTCAAGCGTGCACGTGCGGTGGGCGAGGCCACCTGGCTCGCGCGAGACCTGATCGCGACGCCGGCGACCGAGCTGCCCCCTGCGGAATTTGCCCGACGAGCCCAGGCGGCGGCTCGGTCGGTCGGTCTCGAAGTCCGCGTGCACGGCGAACCGGAGCTGCACCGCCTCGGCATGAACGCGATACTTGCTGTCGGGCGCGGCAGTGAGCACCCCCCTTGTCTCATCGAGCTCATCTACCGCGGGGGGGGCAAGCGACGCCGGCCGCTCGGGGCGCGCCACCTGGCCTTCGTGGGCAAGGGGATCACCTTCGACTCCGGCGGGCTCTCGCTCAAGACCCCGTCGGGTATGGAAATACAGAAGCGTGACATGGCCGGGGGCGCGGCGGTACTCGGGGCGATGGTCGCGATTGCCCGTCTCGGCCTGCCGATCGACGTTCGCGGCGTCATCCCGGCTGCGGAAAATATGCCCGACGGACGGGCCTACCGCCCCGGCGACATCCTGACGATCTTTGGTGGAAAGACGGTCGAGGTCCGGAACACGGACGCCGAGGGGCGCCTGGTGCTGGCCGATGCCCTGGCCTGGGTGTCTGCGGGTGCGGGTGAGCCCGAGAAGCCCCGATTTGTGGTCGATCTTGCGACCCTGACCGGGGCGGTGTCGGTCGCCCTCGGACGTGAGGTGGCGGCACTGCTGGGGACCGATCGCGGTCTGATCGGCGACCTGCTCGAGATCGGGCGCGAGACGGACGAACGTTCGTGGGAACTGCCGCTGATCGACGAGTATCTGCCGGGGCTGCGCAGTGACATCGCCGACCTGAAGAATACCGGCGACGGCGGGGCGGGAACGATCTTCGGCGCGCTCTTCCTGCGCGAATTCACCGGAGGTCTGCCGTGGGCCCACCTCGATATCGCCGGTGTAGCCTGGGCCGACAAGGCGCGGGCGTGTACGCCCCGCGGTGCCGCGGGCTTCGGGGTACGGACGCTGGTCGCGCTGGCGGAGCGTGCGGCTCACCGGCGCAGCCGCACGGCGACTCGTGCCCGCGTCAGTCCGTCCCCCGCAGCGAGAGGATCGAGTCGAGGTCCTTCGGGGCGCCGGCGGTAAGGACTTCGCAGCCGGTGGCCGTGACCACCACGTCGTCTTCGATGCGCACGCCGATGCCTGCCAAGCTTGGCGATGCGCCTCTCGCTCCAGCCCCGAAGTAGAGGCCGGGCTCGACGGTCAGAACCATTCCCGGTTCGAGCGGACGCGCCTGTCCCTTGACCTCGTAGGCGCCGACGTCGTGAACGTCGAGTCCGAGCCAGTGGCTCGTGCGGTGCATGTAGAACGGTTTGTACGTGCCTTCGGCGATGACCGACTCGACCGTTCCCTGAACACAACCGAACGAGAGCAGGTGCTCGCACAGGACCTCGAGCGCACGGTGATGGACCTCCTCGAGCGTTGCTCCCGGACGCACCGCAGCGATGCCCGCGAGCTGGGATTCGAGCACCGCGGCGTGGACCCGCTGCTGGGCGGGGGAGGGCTCGCGCCCGATCGGCCAGGTGCGCGTGATGTCGGAGCAGTAGAGGTCGAGGTCGCAGCCGGCGTCGACCAGCAATAAATCTGCACCATCGAGCCGACCATCGTTCGCGGTGTAGTGTAGCACGGTGGCATGGGCGCCCGCCGCGACGATCGAGGGGTAGGCCCAACCCCGAGTCCCGGCGCGGCGGAACTCGTAATCGAGCAGGGCTTCGATTTCGTGTTCCCAGCCGCCGGGCCGTGTCTCGGCCATGGCCCGGCGGTGCGCTGCAGTCCCGATCACCGCCGAGCGGCGGAGCCACTCGATCTCGGCGTCCGATTTCCGCAGGCGCATCTCGTGGATCAAGGGCCTCGGGTCGAGGATCGAGCGCGTGCGCCCGCTCTGGTTGCGCGGCCGCCGGTCCCAGGCCGAGGTGGCCAGCCCGAGCAGATGGCGATCGAACTCCTGGTCGTGGCCCAGGGAATAGTGCAGCGCGCCACCGTTGGCGATCCGCTCGCTCAGGTGGGCGTCGAGTTCGCTGACCGGGTAGGCCGCGTCCGCGCCGTAGCGCTCGACCGCGCCCGTCACGCCGGCGCGGGGGCCGGTCCAGGTCTCGCGCTCGGGATCGAGCGGCTGGACGAAGAGCACGAAGCGCTCGGTCGGCGCACTGCCGTCGAAGAGAACCACCGCATCCGGCTCCGGGAAACCGGTCAAGTAGTAGACGTCGGCGCTCGGGCGGTGCGGAGCCTCGACGTCGTTGGCGTGAACCCGGAGCGGTGGCGCGCGCAGCACCAGCAGCCCGTCTCCCAGCGCGTGGAGGAGTCGAGCGCGGCGGTCCTTGCGGTCGAGCGGGGGCAGGTCGTCGTGCGGGGTTGTCATGGCTTGTCGGTCTCTCCTGAAGAGGTGTGGACGGGTGCCGCGATGGAGCGGGCCAGCGGCGGGCTGCCGGGCTCCAGGACGATCAGCACGCCCTCGCCGCGGCGGAGATCGGCGGGCCGGAGGATTGCATCGCCGCGTCGAAAGCGTGTCGTTGCTTGCCAGCGGACGGTGGTCCGGCGGGCACCATCGAGGAGCACGAGACGTTGCGCTCCGAGATCGATCTCGCGCACCAGGCCCGCGAGCCGGCGGGGGGGCTGCGGCGTGGGATTCGCCAAGGGCGGGCTGCAGGCGGCGAGCGCCACGAGGAGGGCTGCGGCCAGCCGCGGAATCGCTCTCGACCGGGCCACGTCATCTGCGCCCTAGCACAGGGCGGCGGAACGCCAGCCTCCGGGAGTTCGCTCCAGTGCCCGTGGCGGCGGCGGGGGCAGGTTTCGAGAGCAGCGGTGGTGCGCTACAGGGGCGGCCGATGAATGGCATCACCCTCCTCGACCTGCTCTGGCAGGGCTACTACGCGACTCTGCCCCTGCTTCTGTGCTCGGTGCTGGCGGTTGCGGTGGCCGCCGAACGGCTCTGGTCGTTGCGCGGGGTTCAGGGCCGGACCGAATCGGTGGCACGTCAAGTCGCCTACCTGGCGGGCCGTGGGGATCTCGATGCGGTCGCGACCTTGCTGGCGAGCGACGAGCACGATCCCCTCGGCGTGGTGCTGACGCCGCTGGTCGAGCGGGCCCGGTCGGCCGGGATCGACGAACTGCACCTGCTGGCCGAGGGCTTGCGCATGGACGCCATGCGCAGGTTGCGCCGGGGCGTGTGGCTGCTCGGCACGATCGGCAGCGCGGCACCCTTCATCGGTCTCTTCGGTACCGTCGTCGGCATCATGCGCGCTTTTCACGACATGGCCGTGGCCGGCACCGGCGGCTTCGCCGTGGTGGCCGCGGGCATCTCGGAGGCGTTGGTCGCGACCGCGCTCGGGCTGGCCGTCGCGATCGTGGCCGTTGCTCTCTACAACTACCTCCAGGTTCGTCTTGGGGAACTGACCACGGCGCTGCGCGTGGGCGTGGTTCGCTTTCTTGACGGCGTGGCGGCCCATCGGAGCATGGTGCATGGCGGTCGGTCGGCTGCCTGAGGCGGCGGGGGAGGGCGACGACGGAATCGTCGCCGAGATCAACATCACCCCGCTCACCGATATCTTTCTCGTGCTGCTGATCATCTTTATGTTGACCAGCACCGCTCTGATCGAAGCGGGGCCCCGGGTGCGTCTCCCGGAGGCGGCCGAGACCACTTCCGAGAGCCAAGGAGTGGTCGTGACGGTCGACTCCGCCGGGCGGATCTTCCTCGAGGGGAACGAAGTGGCCCCCGCTGAGCTTGCCGGGGTTCTCCGCGGCGCGCTCGCAGGCAGCTCGAGCAAACGCCTCGTACTGGAGGGCGACCGCAAGATGGTCCTCGGCGAGGTGGTGCATATTCTCGACGAAGCCCGCCAGGCTGGTGCCGAGGAAGTTGCGATTGCCGCGGAACGGGGGAGCTGAGCTTGCCTCATTCGCGACCACGATGTCGGCGCGCGGTTCGAACACGGGCCGGGTCGTCGAGACCGCGAGCGGTGCACCTTCCGGGAGTCGCGCCGACGCGCGCCGAAGCGTAGGAGCCCTCCGATGGCACGGGAAGATCTGCTGCTTGCCCCAGAGGGCCTCGAATCTTTGCGGACAGCGCTCGGCGGCCTTCTGCCGGCGCTCGGCGCGGAGCATCGGGCGCGGCTTGCGGCGATCGGGACGACTCTGGATCTCGCCATCGCGGCGCGCGCCGATGGTGACGCCGCGCGTGCGCTCGAGAGCGTCATGCAGGCGATGCGCCAGCTGGCAGCACTCGGCGATGTGCTCGGTGGGAGCGAAGGGCAGATGATGCGCGCGGTCGCCGCGACCTTCGAGGGTGCACTCGCCCGCGGGGATGGCGCGGAGGCTGCACAGATGGTCGACACGATGCGCGAACGCTCGGGCGCTCGCCGTCGTCGGGACACCGTGCCCGATCTCTAGCGGGACTGGGGGAGCGAGATGGCAAAGGCGAGTGAGCGCAAGGGGATCCGGACAGAAGAGTACGATTGCTGCCGGCGGACACGGGAGCAGGTGCGGGAGACGATTCGTCTCAACTACCGGAGCTTTCCCGTGATCCAGAACATCGTCTGCCGCACGTGCAGCATGGTGTTGAACATCCGGGTGTACACCCGAGAGGAGTTGGAGCAGGCGTGAACCGGCCCCGCTTGCGCGGCGCGGCTCTGGGCACGCGTCGCGGGCATGTCGGCGCCTGATCCGTCCGACGTCGCGCTGCTCGCCCTCCTGGTGGGCGATGCCGACGCCGTCTCTGTCGAGGCGCGCGAGACGCTGGCTCGCGAGGGCTGGATCGTGCAGGGACCGCATGGATTGCGCCTGAGCGCTACCGGCCGGCTTGCCGCGGGAGCTGCCGCGTCCGCAGCGGGGGCGGCAGCGGGCCGCACGGCGCGCGCGTCGATGGCGACTTTTGAGCGCCTCGACCGGGTCTTGAAGGACTGTGTCCATGCCTGGCAGTGTCGCTCCAGCAGCGGCGTCGATGTGCCCAACGACCACGGGGATCCTGTCCACGACGCGAGGGTGCAGGCAGAGCTTGCGGCGTGGTTGCTCGACGCGTTGGCGTGGTTCGAGCGGGCGGCCGAGTGGTGGCCGCGCTTTGGCCGCTACCGCGAGCGTCTGCTTGCGGCGCATCGCCGGCTGGTCGCGGGGAATCGCGCTGCTCTCGCGGGTCTGGAGAGCGACTCGATCCACACCCTCTGGTGGCAGGCACATGGCGAGATGCTCGCTCTCCTTGGCCGGGAGCGCGCAGGTTGAGCGCAGCTTGGGCGCCTTGCGGGACCGCAGGGCGCGTGGCAGGCACGAACCGATGGATACGGCGGTTCGTGCGGCGCTCGAAGCCGATGTCGAGGTGACTCATGGGCGCTTCGTTGCGGCCATGCAGCGCCGGCTCGGCGAGCTGGAGCCCGAGACCCTCGAGCGGTACTTTGGCACCATGACCAAGCTCGTCGCGCGGCTCGAGGACCGGGCACTGCCCATGCAACGGGTGCTGGCCGAAACCGTCAGCGAGGTCGGCGCTCTGGTCATGCTGGAGTTGCAGCGACGCGCGTGAGCGGGGCCCCGCCCCGAACCTCCAGCGGAAGACGCCAAAAGCCATGTCTGCATCGTTCGTTTCGAGAATGATCAACGGGCCCTTCGGGGATCCCGGTGTGCTGGTCGATATGCGCTGGCAGGGCACCGGCGTGCTCTTCGATCTCGGCCGCAACGATGGCGTGCCGGCGGGGGATCTCCTCCGGGTCCGGTACGTTTTCGTCTCGCATACCCACATGGATCATTTCGTCGGCTTCGATCGGCTGCTGCGGCTCTTTCTGAGCCGGGATGAAACAGTCCGGTTGTGGGGACCGACCGGCATCGGCGACTGCGTCGAGGGCAAACTTCGTGGTTACGTCTGGAACCTGACGGAGAGCTATCCCTTCAGCTTCGATGTGACCGAGGTCGCCGAGACGGGCCTCCGGCGCTGGGTGTTTCGGGCCGCGACAGGGTTTCGGCGCGAGGAGATCGAGCCCCTCGTCAACGCGCCGGTCGATGATGGTGGGGATCCCCGCCGCACGCCCGTCCTCTGCGACGAGGGCAGCTTCCGGGTTCGCTGCGCCATTACCGACCACCGGATCCCCTGTCTCTCGTTCACGATCGAGGAGCCGACGCATCTCAACGTCGATCCCGTGGTCCTGCGTGAGGGTGGTTTGCAGCCCGGCCGCTGGTTGCAGGAACTCAAGCGACTGATCCGGGACGAAGCCCCGGACGAGAGTCCCCTCGAAACTCAGCGGCTCGACGGCTCGACGGCGCCAGTACGGCTGGGTGAGTTGCGCCCTCTGGTCCGCATCACCACTGGACAGAAGCTCGGCTACGTCGTCGACACCCGGTTCATGCCGGAGAATCTGGCGGTGCTGCTGCCCGTACTGCACCGGGCCGACGTTTTGTTCTGCGAGTCGCCCTTTCTTGACAGCGACCGCGACCAGGCGGCCCGGCGCTACCACCTCACGGCCGCGGAGGCGGGTGCGATTGGTCGTCTGGCGAAGGTGCGGCGCCTCAAGGTCTTCCACTACTCGCCCCGCTACCAGGGGCGTGGTGATCTTTTGCGCGACGAGGCCGAGGCCTCGTTTCGCGGCCGGATCGATCCGGGCGTCCTGGCGGAGCTGGACTGGGCTGCGGGCTGAGCGCGAACCCGGTCTGCGCGCCGAGTCGCTCGGGCGAGGTCGAATCCCTGTCCTCGCGTCTGGGGCACTGCTGTGCGGATTCGGTCGCAGACCGCGTCCCTCGCGCACGAGCCCGGGGCGCCAGCGGCGGCTCGGATCGGACTACCGGACCGAAGTCCCACGCCGATTTGCGACTGGAGTCGATGGACCGGCGCTCTGGCGGGCGCGCCACTCGCGCAGCCGAACGCTCTGCTCGATCTCGGCACCCTGGTCGCCGGGCTCGAAGAAATGGCGCCCGGCAAGCGCGTCAGGCAGATGATTCTGAGCGACATGATGGCCTGGGTGATCGTGCGGGTAGAGGTAACCGGCGCCGTGTCCCATGGAGCGTGAGAGGGCCGTGGGCGCGTTGCGCAGGTGGAGCGGAACCTCGAGCGCTCCGCTTGCCCGCACTTCCGTCAGCGCACGCTCCAGCGCTGCGTAGCTCGCGTTCGATTTCGCGGCGCAGGCGAGATGGGTCGCGCCCTGCGCCAGCGCGATCCGGGCCTCGGGCCAGCCCACGAATTGGACCGCATCCTTGACGGCGATCGCGAGCGAAAGTGCTCCGGGGTCGGCGTTGCCCACGTCCTCGCTGGCAAAGATGACCATCCGACGCGCGATGAACAGGGGATCCTCGCCCGCCTCGACCATGCGGGCAAGCCAGTAGAGCGCAGCATCGGGATCGCTGCCGCGAAGGCTCTTGATGAAGGCCGAGACGACGTCGTAGTGCTGATCGCCGCTGCGGTCGTGTCGGATCCAGCGTTCCTGAGCGGCCTCGTCCACTCCGGCCGCGTCAATGGTGTCGCGCCCCGCCGTGCGGGCGAGTCGTGTGGCCACTTCGAGGATGCCGAGGGTTGCGCGCGCGTCACCCCGGCCGCGGGCGACGATCCGGTCGCGGGCCTCGGGTTCGAGGCGCAGGTTCTCTCCACCCAGCCCCCGCACCGGGTCGGCCAGCGCGCGCTCGACCAGTGTGGTGAGGGCCGCGTCATCCAGCGGTTCCAGGCGCAGCACGCGCAGGCGGGAGAGCAGGGGCGAGATCACCTCGAACGAGGGGTTCTCGGTGGTGGCGCCGTTCAAGGTCAGCACACCGCGCTCGACGTGCGGCAGCAGGGCGTCCTGTTGGGCCTTGTTGAAGCGGTGGATCTCGTCGACAAAGACGATGGTCGGTCGTCCCGAGCGGGCGTGCAGCGAGGCCTCCTCGGCCACTGCGCGGAGTTCCTTCACTCCCGAGAGCACCGCCGAGAGGGCTACGAACCGCACGCGAAACGCACCGGCCAGCAGCCTTGCCAGGGTCGTCTTGCCGGAGCCGGGTGGTCCCCACAGGATCAGCGATACCGGGCGGCCGTCGTCGATGAGCGAGCGCAGGATACGGCCGGCGCCAAGGAGGTGGTCCTGGCCCACCATCTCGTCGATGCAGGTCGGCCGCATGCGCTCGGGCAAGGGCGCTTCGGGGGCCGGCGCGCGAGGGGCCTCGGGTGTCGCGAGGGGATCGGGCGGGGCCGGCTCGAACAAGAGATCGTGCTGGCTAGCCACCGCGCGAGTTAGACACGCTCTTCCCGCCTATGCTAGCCCCGAGCCGCTGCATGGCGATCTTGGGCCTCGTCCGAAAGCGGAGCGATCCGCGCGCCCACGAGGTCGCGCTGCGGGTCGTCAGTTGGGCACGTGATGCGGGCGTCTCGGTGCTAGCCGAGCACGAATGTGCCGCCGAACTGGGCACTCCGGGCGCGACCAAGCCCGAGATGTTCGAACGCGCCGCCGCCATCGCGGTGCTCGGCGGAGACGGCACCTTTCTCGCCACCGCCCGGCTGGCCGGCGCACGCGAGACCCCGGTCGTGGGCGTCAACCTGGGCGGCCTCGGCTTCCTCACCGAAATTATGCTGGACGAAATCGAGGAAAGCCTTGCCGCGGTGCTTGCCGGCCGGGCCCTCGTCGAACGTCGCGGGATGCTCGAGGCGACGGTCGAGCGCGCAGGCGGCGGTCGCGAGTCCTTCCAGGCGCTGAACGATGCCGTGCTGAGTCGTGGCTCGCTCGGCCGGACCGTAGACATCGAGGTCCGCATCGACGGCTCTCTCCTCGGCCGTTTCTCGGCTGACGGCCTGATCGTGGCGACGCCAACCGGCTCGACGGCGTACAATCTCTCGGCAGGTGGTCCTGCCGTCCATCCCTCGATCCGGGTCCATCTTCTCTCGGCCATCTGCCCGCATACCCTCAGCGTGCGACCGGTCGTGGTCGATGATGCCGCACGGCTCGAGTTTCGTCTCGGCCCGCCTCGCGAGCAGCTTCTGCTGACGCTCGACGGTCAGGAGACCGTACGGCTCGGGCCCGAGGACAGGGTCGTGGTCACTCGCGCGGCACATCAGGCGTTGATGGTCCGCTCGCCGCGGCACGATTTCTACGACCTGCTTCGCACCAAGCTCGGCTGGGGCCGGAGCTGAGGCGTCATGCTGGCACGGATCCGAGTCGCCGACTTCGCTCTGCTCGAGGACGTCGAGATTGAGCTTGGCCCCGGACTGAACGTCCTCACGGGTGAGACCGGTGCGGGCAAGACGCTGCTTTTACGTGCGATCGATCTCGCGTTCGGCGCGCGCGGGGCGGGAGAGGTGGTTCGGGCCGGACGGCCGCAGTCGCGCATCGGAGTCACCGTCAGGCTCGACGGCGGCGAGATCGCGCGGACCGTACGCGGGCTCGGCTTCGAGCAGCGCGAGCTCACGGTTCAGCGCGACATCACAAAGAATGGCCGTGGCCGCGCGACCATCGACGGACGCGTGCTGCCGCTCGCCGCACTCGGCGATCTGGGCCGGGCGGTGCTGCGACGCCAGGGGCAACACGCGGCTCTCGAACTGGTGCGTCCCGAGGCCCACGTCCGCTTTCTGGACGAGGCCGCGGACCTTGCTTCGGCGGCCGCGAGTTATGGCGAGGCGTATGAGCAGGTCGTCCGGCTGATCGGGCGCATCGAGTTGCTATCGCGCGGGCGCGAGGAACTCGCGCGGCGGCTCGAGAGCCTGCGCTTCGATCTCGACGAACTCGATGCCGCCGGGGTGGACGATCCCGAGGCCATCGAGACGCTGCGCTGCGAGCGCGAGCGTTTGCGTCACATCGACCGCCTGCGTCGTCTCGCGGCCGATGCTCTCGAGGAGCTCGACGGCGGCGAATCGCCGGCGGTGGGTCGGGTCGAGCGGCACGCGCGACGAATCGTCGAGGTCGCAGCACTGGACAGCGAACTTGCCGCGGTCGCCGAGTTGCTCACCGAGTCCGCGACACCTCTGCGCGAGGCGACCCGGATGCTGCAGCTCTGGGCCGAGCGAGACGAGGATGCGCCCGGCCGCCTCGACGAACTCGAAGAACGTCTCGCGCGGCTCGAACGTCTCGCCCGCAAACATCGTGTTCAGGGACCGTCGGATCTCTCCGAGGTGCGTCGGCAGATCGCGCGCGAACTCGATGGCATCGGCCGCGAAGCGAGCGATCCCGAGGCGATGGCGGGCGATCTCAGAGTGGCGGCCGACGCCGCGTGGGCCACCTGTGGGGTGCTCGAGAAGGCGCGTCGCAAGGCCGCCTCCCGATTCGAGGTCTCGGTCTCGGACGAACTCGGACAACTCGGGATGGTGGGAGCGGGCTTTCTCGTTCGCTTTGATCCGCTCGCGGCCGAGACTGCCAGCGGCCCGCGCGGCGTGTTGGTGCGCGATGGACGCCGTCTCGAAGCAGTCGGTTCCCATGCGGTCGAGTTTCATCTCGAGGCCAATGCCGGCGAGGGCGCGCTGCCCCTGGCTCGCTTCGCCTCGGGCGGCGAACTGTCGCGCGTCATGCTGGCCCTCTCGAGCCAATCGCCCGGGGAGAGCGGCGGAACCTTATTGCTGGACGAGGTGGATGCCGGCATCGGCGGTGAGACCGCCGATGCCGTGGCGGCTCGTTTGCGCGGTCTGGCCCGCGGCCGGCAGGTGATCTGCATCTCGCATCTGGCGGCGATCGCTGCCGCGGCCGATGTTCATCTGGTGGTCGAGAAGTCGACGCGAGCCGGCCGGACGAGCAGTCGCGTGCGACGTCTCGAGGCCGCCGAGCGCGGGGGCGAGATCGCGCGCATGTTGGGTGGTGGCGAGGCGGCCCACGGGCTGGCCGAGGCGTTTCTGCTTCGCGCCCGGCCCGGGGCGCAGGTCAGTCCGGCCCGAGGGCGTCGGAAGGCGGGGGGAGGACGGGGCGCATGAGGTTGATCGAACGGGTGGCGGTCGTCACCGGAGCGACGGGGGACATCGGGGCCGCCGTGGCACAGCATCTGGCCGCCGAGGGGGCAGATCTCGTGCTCGTGGGACGGCGCCGCGATCGCCTCGAAGAGGTCGCCGAGGCGGCGCGCCGGGTTGGCCCGCGCGTGCTCGTGGCCGTGGCCGACCTCACGGTGGAGAACGAGGTTCGGGCCCTGGTGGCGCGCGCTACCGAGGAACTCGGCCGTGTGGACGTGCTGGTCAATGGCGCGGCCAGCCCCGGAGCGGAAGTCACGCTGGCCAATATGTCGCTTGAGGCTTGGCAGGCCACGATGGACGCCACACTGACCTCGACCATGCTCTGCACGCGAGAGTGCCTGATCCGCTCGATGCTGTTACGCCGCTCGGGGGCCATCGTGAATCTCGCCTCGACTGCGGGCCAGATGGGCGTGGCCGGAAAGTCGCATTTCAGTGCCGCCAAGGGCGCCGTCCTGCGCTTTACCGAGGCCGTGGCAAAGGAGGTCGGGGGGCACGGCGTGCGTGTGAACGCGGTGGTGCCCGGACCCGTCGCGACGCGCCGACTCGAGCAGTACCACCGCCGCATGTCGGCCGCGCGTGGGCTCGACTACGATCGCATCGTCGAGGAGACGTCCCGCACGATCGCGCTGCGGCGCCTCGTGACGGTCGACGAGGTCGCGTCCACCGTGGTCTTTCTCGCGTGCGAGCAGGCCAGTGGGATCACCGGTGAGACGATCACCGTTTCCGGGGGCTGAAACGGCCGTCGCCACTCCACCTCGGACGTTGCCGCGCCTCCGCTCATCCCCTAAGGAAGGCGTCTTCGAGGGGCCGTAGCTCAGGTGGGAGAGCGCTTGAATGG
>SXGT01369501.1_pt1 | contig 42281 bp, 33 predicted proteins | sample 3176221 | NCBI WGS metagenome assembly SXGT01 (sample SAMN11356862, study PRJNA531348) | freshwater metagenome | isolation source: freshwater sample F1-120 | place: China: Fuxian Lake, Yuxi | collected 2017-12-25
CAGCTACTACGACTACGACCCGCCCGAGGCGTACAGCCCGCAGCGGGACATCTACATTGAGAAGGACGCCTCGATCAACGATGACATCGATCGCCTGAGGCTGTCTGCGACCAGCGCCCTCATGTCCCGTCGGGACGTCATCATTGTCGCGAGCGTCTCGTGCATTTACGGTCTGGGCGACCCGGACGATTACAAGGCATTGCTCGTTGTCGTGGAGCGGGGGGCACGGGTGGACCGGGACGATTTGCTGAGGAAGCTCGTGGATATCCAGTATTCCCGGAATGACCTGGAGCTTCTGCGCGGTAATTTTCGCGTGCGGGGCGATGTCGTCGAGATCTTTCCGGCCTACGAACAGACCGCCTATCGTATCGAGATGTTCGGTGACGAGGTGGAAGCGATCCTGGAGATCGATCCGCTCACCGGCGAGGTGAAACAGGATCTGCAGAAGGTGACGATCTATCCTGCCAAGCACTTTGTCATGAACCCCCAGAAGGTCGAACGCGCCGTCGACAGCATCCGCCAGGAGCTTCGAGAGAGGCTCGATGAGCTCGAGAAAGCTGGCAAGGCGCTCGAGGCGCAGCGACTCCGGTCACGTACGAGATATGACTGCGAACTCTTGCTCGAGATTGGCTACTGCCCGGGCATTGAAAATTACTCCCGCCACTTCTCGTCTCGCGCTCCGCAGGAGAGGCCACACAACCTGTATGACTATTTCCCCGAGGACTTCCTCGTGGTGGTGGACGAATCGCACGTAACGATTCCGCAGATCGGTGGCATGCACGCCGGCGACAAGTCTCGCAAGCAGAACCTCATTCAGTACGGATTTCGCCTCCCTTCGGCGCTCGACAACCGCCCCATGCGATTTGACGAGTGGGAGTCGCTCGTGAAACGCGCGATCTTCATCAGCGCCACCCCGGCCGAGTATGAGCTCAAGAGATGTAAAGGAGAGGTCGTGGAGCTCATCAACCGACCCACCGGCTTGCTCGATCCGGTGGTCGAGGTGCGGAAGGCCACGGGGCAAGTGCCCGATCTTCTCGCCGAGATCAGAAAGGCCGTCTCGCTGGGCGACCGCGTCCTCGTTACAACCCTCACAAAGCGCATGGCCGAGGATTTGCATGAGCACCTCGAGGAGTCGGGTATCCGATCGCAATACCTCCACTCGGAGGTGCAGACCTTTGAGCGAGTGGAGATTCTGCAGGACCTGCGTCGTGGACGGCATGAGGTGGTGGTGGGTGTGAACCTGCTTCGCGAGGGGCTTGATTTGCCCGAGGTGTCACTCGTGGCAATCCTCGACGCCGACCAGGAGGGCTTCTTGCGGTCTGAAACCTCGCTCGTCCAGACGATTGGCCGAGCAGCCCGGAATGTGCGGGCTCGGGTCATCCTCTACGCCGACAAGATCACCCAATCGATGGCGCGCGCAATGAGCGAGACAAGGCGACGCCGGGAGATCCAGATGGCCTACAACAAGGATCACGGGATCGAGCCCAGGAGCATCCAAAAGCAGATTCTGCCGGGTATTGAGCAAGAAATTCGCGCGGCGAAGGTGGTCCGGGCTGCTGTTCGAGAGGATGAATCGAGATTCAACCTGCGGGAGCGAGTCCTGGCCCTGGAGAAGGAAATGCTTGCGGCGGCCGAGCAGCTCGACTTCGAACGCGCGGCAGAGCTGCGCGACGTGATTCAAGGCCTCGAGAGCGGCAAGGTCGAGTCGGCGGGGCAGTTGGCCGGAGAGCCAAGCGCCAGCAGGTCGCGCCTCAAGGCCCCGGGGCGGCGAAAGTAAGCGTGGGAAGCGGGTTCCCTCTTCGGGTCATTTCCTCGGTCCGCAACTCGTGAGCCGCCAACAATATTTCTTGTGACACTCCGTCGCTTTGGGGTACTGGCACTAGAGAGTTGCTCCAATTGGACATCAGAGCTCTTTTGAAGCTGCTCCGGAGTTGGGGATCAACTATGTGTCCGTCAGGGAATTGACAGATTCGGTAAACGCACTTCGAATGTGTGGTGGATTCGATCTTATTGTAAGACCTGGAGCCGAAGCGCTTTGGGAAGACGGCAATCCTGCCGCACGGAGTCTGCATCAGGGTTAAGCCTTCATGCGTAGGGCCCATTTCGAGGAAGGTGATCGTATGAGGTCGCGGGTTAAGAGTCGGGTAGGTTCCATGCTCTCCGGCAAGTCGAATCGCCGGGCGAGCGTCCAGGGCCACAGAATTTTTGGCTGGACAGTCTTGGTGCTTGCGTTTGCCTTGGTCTCGCTGCAAAGCTAGATCGTTCGGATTTGTCCGCCACTGCCTCTGGAGCCTGTTGTGCAGTCGGACCAGTCCAGGGCGACTCTCGAGATCGAGATTTTCGGCGACAATACCCCGCCGGAGATGATCGAGGTGAGCGGCGAGGTCGTGACCAGTCTCAAGCCGAACCGCGTTGGGACGTTTGACACCGAGATGCTTTCCATGAGTCTCACGGGCCAATCTTCCCGTGGACCAGTCCAGATCGGCCTACAGCCGAATCGGCCGACGATGGGTAGTGGCGGGCCGAATCCTGACACCGGCCAAATCGACTCATTCTTCGACGTCTTTTTTGACCTGACGGTCTCTCCTCCAGGTCAAAACCCTTAGACCTTGCTGAATCTGAAGCCCCTGCGCGTCATCATCAGAGATTTCTGCTGGGACCATAAGGTGGCTCCCGTGGTGGCTGTGCAGCCAGAGGGACCCGAAGCCGACGTGGAGTTGTTCAACGCCTTGGGCCAGCGAGTGGGTCTGGTGCGGAAGGTGCGTCATCAGATCGGCGAGCCCCCACCGCCGTGCTTTCCGCCGGCCGGCAAGGATGTCATGGAGTCGACGCTCCTCCACGATATCGACATCCCGGGAATTGGGCTCTGCCAGGCAAACCTCGCGGGGCCAGTGGTCGTCGAGCGCGGCAATCCGTACGTGAATCCCGCCACCGGGCTCACCTGCATCGACACGAAGATCGTGGACTTGAACCTGCAAGGTGTCGACCCCGTCTGTGGACGGATCTGTATCACTTTGAATCCGCTCAAGGCATCAACCGGCACAATCTGCGAGAAGGTCAAGGGGACGTGCTTCCCCGCGCAGAGCTGCTTCAATGTGTTCGTCAAGGTTCAGCTCAAGGACCTTGGTGACCCAGCTCAAGGCGGCCTCTGTCTCTACGCGTGCCAGCCAGCCGAGATGTGCTGCATGATCGACCAGATCCCGCCCTTCGGCTGCCTCTACAACCTGAATATCGGGAGGGACTCGGGGCCCGTGGCCCTCTACCGCGGCCCCTGTGACCCGACGGCGGCCGGTGACCCCTGCTCGCTCCAGCCCCCGCCCCCGCCCACGGCCTATATCGTGAAAGCAGTTCACCAACCCACGGTGCCGAGCCAGTGCAAGTGCTACCCCCTGGCCGGCGATGACTCCTTCGTTACTACCCTCGGCCACGACATCACGATTCCCGGGTTCAACTTGCACTGCAGCAATTTCCAGGGCCCTGTGGTGGTGCGCCGGTCGAACCCTTACATTGACCCCGCTACCGGTCTCTGTTGTATCAAGACCGAGATCGTCCAGCTGGAAATGAGGGGCACTTGTGACAATGGAACCCCGGCGGTCATCCGTCTCTGCCCGAAAATGCCCTCGACGGGCTTCATCTGCGAGAAGACGCCCGGGACTTGCTTCCCGGCCAATAGTTGCTTCGACGTCTTCTTCGAGGTCGAGGTTCAAATGGCCACCGGGCCCATGATCTTCAAGAACTGCAAGCCTGCGAACATGTGCTGCATGATCAACGCGTTGCCGCCGCTCGGCTGCCCCTACCAGCTCACGAACGCCCCGATCGAGCTGTACAAGGTGGTACCCGGAAAGCCCTTCCCGTGCAATCAGACTCCACTTCCGATGCCCGACGGAATTCTTCGGAACGCCAATCATACCCCGACGGAGCCCCTCGAGCCCTGCTGTCCCGATTACGGACCAGGGACGGACACCTTTCAGTCCAACCTTTTCCACGACATCGAGATCCCCGGCATAGGGCGCTGCAACGCCAACCTCAGCGGCCCCATCACGGTGGTGCGCGGAACGCCGTAAGTGGACCCGACGACCGGCCTCTGCTGCGTGGAGGTGTTCATGAAGAGCATGCTCCTCCAGGGGGTCGACCCATTGTGCGGGAGGATTTGCATCACCTTGGACCCGAAACGGCCGTCCAAGGGCCGCATTTGCCAGAAGGAGCGCGGGGGGCCCTGCTTCCCGGCCAATAGCTGCTTCGAGATGTTCGTGCGTGTCGAGCTCAAGGACCTGAACCGGGTCCTTATCGCCTGCGAGCCGGCCAAGATGTGCTGCATGATCGACGGGGTTCCACCCATTGGCTGCACGTACCAGCTGGACATCGGAAACCTCGGAAGGGTGCCCCTCTACGACGACACGGCGACCAACGCCATCGCCGGCGGCGGGGCCGCCGTGCCTTGCGAGGTCCCGGACAATGGGACGGGGACGATTACTCTGCCGCCCCCGAACTGCGGCTATCTGAGCCCCCAGGATGTCCACATGATCATTGATGGCTTGCCTGCCGGGACGACGATCCAGGTCGGCGCCGAGCACACCAGGTTCTTCAACATCCAGGAGCAACCTGGTGGTTCGCTTGACGGCAACATGGAGAATTTCGGGTCAACAATGAACCTGAAATTGCAGGGGACCGGAGCCCTCTCCACTTTCCAGGCAATGCTCACGCTGCAGGCTCAGTGCGAGACCCACACGGCGCCCCGGATGCCCGGTCAGCCGGTCCAGTCCTTCGACACGGATATGTTCAGGATCCAGGGGCAGCTGCCCATTGGCGACCCCGACTTCGACCTCTTACGGATCACCGCTGGTACCGGTTTCGGCCTACCGAGCCCTGGCCACACGACCCTGACGAGGCTGCCCAACGGCAACTGGAACGTCGATAGCTTCTTTGACATTACCTACCGAATCGACTTTGTCGGCAGGCCCGGCGGGCGCCTCATGGGCATGAGCGGCTCGACGACGGGGACGATCCGCATGCAGACTGGAAGCGGCGGCGGGCCCACAGATCCGTGCCAGCAGCCGGCGCCTGTCCCGACCGCCTTCATCGTCAAGGCCGTGCATCAGCCGGTACCCTGTGCTCCCGATGCGCCGCCGGCAGGTGACGACACCATGCCTTCGGAGCTCGCGCACAGAATCCGGATCCCCGGAGCCGGCCCTGGTGGAGGAGACCTGATCTGCGACGCCGACATGCACGGGCCAGTCGTCATCCGGCGCGGGGCCCCGCACATCGATCCGGCCACCGGCCGCTGTACCATTGACACTGAAATCGTCAGCATGGAGCTTACCGGAATCGACCCGGTCTGCGGCATGGTCAGGGTCCGGGAGTCCCCGACGAGGCCTTCCAGGGGCAAGATCATGCAACAGGGTGCCGCGGGCGGGTCCATGTTCCCCGCAGGCAGCTTCTTTGATATCTTCGTGGATATCGAGGTGGCCCCTACCGGCAACCCGGCGGGGACTGTCAGGCTGCAGAACTGTCTGCCGGCGCGGATGGAGTGCGTGATCACTGCCATCCCGCCCATCAACTGCGTCTATGAGCTGAACCTCTCGGACGTCCAGCTCTACCCGGCCGGCCAGTGCGGCCCGAACGTCCGGCCCGTGGGCGCCATCGAGGTGGCGCAGCACATTCCGAGGAAGCCGTGTCCCTGCCCGTACGGGCCCGGGACCGACACGATGGACTCTCTCCTGAGGCATGATATCGAGATCTTCGGGGTTGGCGGTGCCTCGAAGCTCTGCACGGCTCCGCTCAGTGGCCCGGTGGTGGTGGAGCGTGGGGAGCCCTACGAGATCACCGATGCCGCGGGCAACAAGCTCTGCTGTGTCTCGACGCGCATGCTCAGCATGAACCTCACGGGTACCGATCCAACCTGCGGCGACGTGAAAATTCGCCTCTGTCCGGAGAGGCCTTCGCGCGGCACGATTTGCCAGATGATGCCGGGGGCTTGCTTCCCGGCGACGAGTTGCTTCGATGTCTACATCGAGGTCGAGGTCATGGGCATGATCCTCAAGAACTGCAAGCCCATCAAGATGTGCTGCAAGATCAACACGATTCCGCCCTATGGCTGTGTGTACCTCGTGGATCCGGGCCCCGAACCGCTCCTTCTCTTCAGGAAGGGGGACTGCGACAGTCCCAACACGCGCGCGGTGGGCCAGATCAGAAGGGCCGAGCATATACCACAGCCGCCTTGCGACCCGCCGGTGCCGTTCACGAGCATCACCTGCGTGGGCCCAAACTCGGAAGGCACGGTGGTCGTCAAGTGGGATAACAACCCACAGTGTCCGTGCAGGGGCAGGGTCCGGGTGACTCGGACCGACCCCGCTGGAGGCGTCCAGACGTTCGACGTGCCGGCCGGGGCCACCTCGTTCACCGATGTGCCTGACCCCAAGCCCTTCTGCGTGCCGGGTGTCGCGGCCGTCACCTTCAAGTACTGCGTCCAGTGCCTCTCGACGACGGGAGCCGTGGTGGCTCAGTCCTGCTGTGAAGTGTCGGTGAGGTGCCCCGAGCCGCCCGCCTGCGTGGACTGCATCGAGGGAGTCAGGTGCCAGCCGAAGAGGGGTGGTGTCCTGGAGGTCACCTGGACCTACAAGCCGAACTGCCAGCCGCGGTGCGAGAAGGTCGAGATCTTCCTTAATTCCGCCACCGGTCCCGTCTTGCTGGGCACGGTGCCTGGCACCGCGACCTCGTTCGAGACGCCTTGCAAGCCCGGCCGGTACTGTATCCGCTGCATCTGCGCTGACGGCACCGCGGGTCCTCCTCACTGTTGCGAGCCGATCACGAGTTGCCCGGGCTTCCGTGTCCCCCTGGACTGCAACTCTGACGACAAAGTCGACATCGCTGATGGAGTCTGCCTCCTCACGTTCCTGTACCTGGGCGGACAGCGCCTGCCTTGCGGTGACTTGAGGTCTCCGGGGAACAGGGCGCTCCTGGACGCCAACGGCGACGAGGCTGTTGGCCTTGCCGACGCACTCCGTATCTTCGGCTGGCTCTTCCTGGGCGCCCCGACCCCGGTCCCGTGCATCGATGCCAAGTGCAGACAGTGCATTCCGATTCCGGACTGCCCGGACCGCTGCCCGCCAGGACAGTAGTCCGCGCGGCACCGCCCTGAACGGGTGACGCTGGTTTTCTTTTAGCTCGCGCCCCTCGCGCCCCCGAGGCGGGGGGCGCGAGCTTTCTTTTGTGGGGCGGCCTGCAACCAGGACGGCAAACTTCAACATCTGCAAGGCAGTCGCCCCTCAACAGGCTCTCAGGCGTGCTGTTATACTCGCCAGTCTGTAACGAAGTGCTACTGACTGGTGAGTTGGTTGTTGTTTGGGTCCGATTCCGCAGGCACGACTTGGCTTCCAAGCTCAAAAAGTACCTCCGCAACACGCCGATCAAGCTGATCGCGGTGATACTCTTTGCCATCTTTGTGCCGAGTGTCCTGGTCACGGCGCTGGGGCTGGTGGCAGTGTTTCAGGCGCAAGGGTTCGTGCGAGATCGCTTCACGCAGCCTGTGCGGGAACGAGTCGACCAGCTCTACACGGCTCTGCAATCGGAATGGTCTCGCCGGCTAGAGCACTACAATCAGCACTTCCGGGATTCGGTCCAGCGGCGCGATTTTCTTGGCGATATCCGGGGACGAGACCCTTACATGGTCGACCTCCTGTTCGCCGGGCCCGCGGGGCCAAGCCTTGTGCCCGACCCACCCCCGCTTCGGCTCTGGTCACTCGATCCCGAAGCTCGTCTCAAGGAACTGCATCGTCTGGAGCTTCTCTCGAAGGATTACCCCTCGGCCCTTCGTGAATGCCTCAGGCTGCTCGAATCCGGCGAGGACGATGCGGTCCTCGTGGAGGCCAGAATTGGCGCGGCTCGAGTCAGCCACAAGCTCGGTGACAGGGAGCAAAGCCTCTCACACCTCCGGGCGGCACTGGCAAAATATGGCTACACAATGGACGTCACCGGAATTGTGCGCGGCCTCCCCATCCTGCTGCGCATTGCAGAGTTGGAGCGTGAGTCTGGCCGCGAGACACGTCGAAGGGAGGCCCTCCGGGAGCTCAGACGGTGGATAGAGCGGGTCGGAAACAGGATGGATCCGGAGCTCCTCTCGTTCTTTCGTGAGCGAGCCACCTCGATTCCGGAGGGGGATGTGACCCAGTCGGAGGGGCCGACGGTTGGGCGATTGGGGTCGCAACACCTCTCTCCACTTTCAACAGTCCTTCCAGGATTGCCGAAAGTGCTCGCCTCGGCTCTCAGGATTGAGACTCACGTGCAGTTGGGGGAGCTTGGGGAATGGGATTTTGTCAGCTTTCCTTCGAGCGACGGGGCTGGGGTCGTCCACTTGGCTTTGAGCCGAGCTCAAGTGCTAAGGGAGGGCACTCGCCTCTGCGGCGAGTTGGGGCTGCCGGTGGGGGGGCTGTCGATTTGCGCAGTCGGTGAAGGCAGAGGCTCCGCGAACGAGATCCGTTCGACACGTCTGCCCCCGCCCTTCACGAACCTTGAGATGCGGTATGTGTCTGTTGCCGGCCTTCTGCCGGAGGGGTTTCGGGCCTTTGGGGTCCTGACGCTCGCGACGTTTACCTGGGCGGTGATTGTACTCGTCTTGTCGATCGTCATCGGTGTGCTCTTTACTGTGCGGTCGGTCTCGCGGGAGCTGAAAACGGCGCGGCTAAAGTCCGACTTCGTGAGTTTCATTACCCACGAGCTGAAAACGCCCTTGACGGCGATCAGCACCTTGACCGAGACCATGCTGGCCGGACGAATCAGCTCGCCCGAGGAGAGCCAACTCTGCATCCAAATGATCAGCACCGAGTCTGAGCGGCTCTCGAAGCTTGTCGCACAGGTGCTCGAGTACTCGAAGATTGAGCGCCAGGAGAAGCAATTCCGGTTCGTCAGCTGCGACATGGAGAATGTCGTGAGGGAAGCCGCGCGCCTCTTCGCGGAACATAACCGCACGAGCCCCCGGGAGATCGAGATCAACTCTGCTCAACACATCTCAAGAATCAAAATGGACCGTGCCTCCATGGTCGAGCTTGTCCTCAATCTTCTGTCGAACGCCGCCAAGTACTCGCCCCGTGAGAAGAAGATCGTGGTCAACCTACGGGAATCGATCGACGATATCTGCGTGGATGTCGTTGACCGAGGAATCGGCATCCGAAAGAGGGATCAAAAAAAAATCTTCGAGAAATTCTTTCGAGCGGACGACTACTTGACCCGCGAGATCGAGGGGACAGGCCTGGGGCTCGCCTTCGCACGCTACATCGCCAGAGTTCACAACGGGGACATCAAGGTTACGAGCCAGCTGTCGACTGGCAGCACTTTTACGCTGCAGTTGCGCAAGACCCACGTGCTTGCCGAATGATTCCCACCTGGGGGTATACTGGGGAGCGGAAGGCCCGCACAACGAATGCCGGGCCTGAATGACTCGCATGACCCAGAAGACCGACAAGCCGCCCGGCCGGGTGAAGATCCTCGTCGTGGAGGACGACGGAGCCATTCTCTTCGCGCTGCAGAAGAACCTCCAGTTCGAGGGGTATGAAGTCATCCTGGCTTCCGATGGTGAAACGGGCCTCAGGCGAGCACTCGAGGACAGGCCGCAGCTCATCGTTCTGGACATCATGCTCCCCAGGATGAGCGGCTTCGAGGTCTGCGAGGCGATTCGGAAGCAAGAGATCGACATCCCGGTGATATTCCTCAGCGCCAAGGCGCAGGAGATGGACCGGATCGCCGGGCTGAACTTGGGCGCCGACGACTACATCACGAAGCCCTTCAGCATCCGTGAGCTACTGGCGCGGGTGAAGACGGTACTCCGGCGGTCCCAGGGGGAAACACAGGAGACGCTGCGATTTGGAGACGTCGAGGTCAATTTCACGGCCCAGACACTGGAGGTACGAGGACAAGGGGTGAGCTTGACGCCAAAGGAGTTTGAGCTCCTCCGATTGCTGGTGCGATCGGAAGGCAAAGTCCTGCCACGGGACTCGATTCTGAACAGAGTCTGGGGGTACGGCTACGACGGCACGGCCCGCACGATCGACAATTTCATCAATCGGCTGCGCCAGAAGATCGAGGACGATGTGGACGCTCCGAGGCACATCCTCACAGTGCGAGGTGTGGGGTATCGGTTTCAGGGGTAGCAACGGCCCAGAAATATCGTTGCGGCAGCTTTCAGAGCCTGGGTGGGGCGGATGGGTCCCGAGCGGCACCCGCGGAGAGGATTGTAGAGGGTGGCTGGTGGCGATTGGCAAGAACCGAAGTGCTGAAAGTCATTCCAGCCCAGGGTGAATCTGGGAGAGAAATTTCCTCTTGATGACACTCCCGTGACAGTGTCCCGCGATAATCCTGCTCAACGCGGCTCAGGGCCAAGAAGTGTCGTTTCATTGTCAATACAGGGTTCATTCTCTTCTCTTTTTTTCTCTCTCTGGATTTTCAGGAAGGCCCTGAGTTGCTTTAGCCCTGGTCGAAGTGAGATCCAGGGTATCTTCCAATCCCTTGTCATGAACGCGTACGGTTGGGTCCTTACTATCGTGAACCTCCTCGCAGTGGGCGCTCCGCCCCTGACGCCTTCGTTTTCGGAATCATGGTACAGGGAGGTTTTCGAGGGGAATGTCGTGCTGGCAGCGACGGAATATGAAATCCTTTACCTTGGCCAGCCTTCGGAAGACTTGCCGCCGCGGATGCGCCAGAGGGCAGCTTTCCGGGCCGGGCTTTGTTTTCAGCGCCTGGGTCTCACTCAGAGCGCTGTGCCGGCATTTATTTCGGCGTCGGCAATGGGTCATCCGCTGGGGGATTTCCAGGATCCAGCCTCGGCCCTGGTCGCGGAAGCAAATTTCAGATTGCGGTCCCTTCAGGGGGGTATGGTCTCAGGCGCGGGAGCAGATGAAGCCCGGCTCGAGTTTGCAATTCAGGGAATGCTGGAGCAGCTCAGGGCTACCGAGAGGAGCCGTTTCGCCGCGATCGCAAGCCTCGAAGGAAGCGCCTTGTCTCGGCGGAAAGTGGCACAGGATTGCCAGGAGCTTCTGGCTCGGCTGCGGGCACTTGGGGTGGATCTGATGTTTCCCATGCCAGTGGGCGAGGCAGTTGGGGAAGCGATTCAGCGTGGGATCAGGGAAGCCCTGGGGGCGGATGTGGATTACCCACGGCTTCTTGCTGCACTCAAGGGGCGCTGCGCGAGTGAGGCGCTATCCGCCCTCCTGGCGCGGGATGTCGAGCGGGCCTCCCGGCTACTGAAAAGCCTCGCCTGGCTCCTCAGTGGTGGTGGTGGTGAGGGATCCGACCAGCCCTTGAGGCCGTTGTCGGAGATCCTTCGTCGCATCCAGACCCTCCCGTTCTCACCGGGCCACATTTCTCCAGGAGATGTGATTGTCGCCGAGCGCCTACTCCTCGATCTAGAGCTGGAGCGCAAGACCACTCTATGTCGTGAGATTCGGGCCCGGCTCGACGAGGCAGCGGCGGCAGAGGTGCGCGGACGAGGCGACTTGGCGCTGCCGGCACTGGTCCGCATTCGAAGTGCTCTCGACTGGCATCTGGGCTCGACTCGTGAGGAATCGGAGGTCCGATCCTTGGTTGCGACCGCAGGAATGCGCGAGACTTCTCTAGTCCAATCCGGCAAATCCGCCGAGGCGATCCAGCAAATGGGAAGGCTCTTGCGAGGCCAGTCCGACCGAATTCTTCAGCTCTGCGAGGCCCACAGGGACGAGGTGGGCGAGGAACTGAGACTGCGAGGGCCTGCCAGCGTCGGGGGCGTACCGGATGCCATCAATGTTGTGAGGGCTGAGGTCGACCGTCTGCTGGCACGCGCTCGCAGTGGCATCACGCCTGTCGGACCCGACAGGGCGACGATGGAACCCCCGGCCGAAAAGGCGCTTCTTGAGTTGGGCCAGCTTCTGGAATGGGTGCCCTCGGCGGCGACGGCCGCGAGCCGGGCATCCCTGGAATCGCTGCTCGCCTCGCCAACAATTTCCAGCGGCGCCAATGGAGTGAAAACGCCAGAGACCAAAGCCAACAAGTAACTACAGAACAAGCTTGACTGAAGCCCACGCCACCCCGGGCCAAGTCGAGTCATGAGGGTAAAAGGATGCCACCGGTAGAAAGGTTGACACTTTTACCCTTTTTTATTTCAATTATACTTGTTCTTAAAGTACAAATTATTTCTGTGTCTGGCGCGGGCGCAGCTGTGCGGCTGCCGTGTTCCTCCGTGGCGGGCTTTGCGAACCGCGTTGACGCTTCAATGCCCCCCGGGGTAACAAAAAATAGCGGCGTCCGGATTTGAACCGGAGACCTACGGATTATGAGACCGTTGCTCTACCAACTGAGCTACGCCGCCACACGGTCGGAATTCCATGAAAAGCGACTGGAACTTAACGGAAACCTTGCGGTCTTTCAAACTTTTTTCCAACACCTGGAGGCGAAGAGGGCTCGGACTTGGTCGTGGAATTCTCCGGATGTCTGCTCACAGCAAGCTGCTTCTTGAGGCACTCCTGCGGGAGTCTCTGGATCTTATCGATCCAGGTTTTTGTCGAGAATGCAAGGGAGTGGTCACCCACCCCAGGGATCCATTCTGCAGCGACTGCCTGTCTCGAGTGCGCTGGATTGGATCCGCATGCGCACGCTGCGGTCTGCCGGTTGTCCAGCCTGCTCGGGCGCCTCAAGGACCGCTTCACGTCGACTCCTTGCCGCCGCCGTGTGGTGTCTGCCGACCACTCAGGTTGAGGTTCGATTGGGCCTCGGCCTCGGGGCTCCATGAGGGGCCTTTGCGCACGGCAGTCCTGGCGTTCAAGTTTTGCGGAGATCTCGGCGTTCTTCAATTCCTTCGAGACTCATTGACTCGGGCTGCACTGGCGAGCTCGCTGGAGCCGGCAATGCGCCAGGCCGAGGCGATCGTCCCTGTCCCGCTTCATCCGCTGAAACGCTGGTGGCGTGGGCTTGATTCCGGGCTCTTGCTCGCCGAGGAGCTCGCGCTGGGGCTAGCCCCGCGGCAGCGGCTTCCGGTGTTACCACTTCTCAGAAAGCAGCGTTGGACTCCGCCGCAGTCGACGCTAAAGGCCGCACAGAGGCGGCGGAATCTCAGGAACGGGTTTGCCGTCCTTCCAGGGGTCAGAGTGCCGCAAGTGGTTGTCCTGGTCGACGACGTCCTCACATCAGGATCGACGGCTTCGGAATGTGCGAGAGCGCTCAAGCGGGGAGGCGCTCGGCGTGTCATCGTGGTTGTGGCGGCTCGCTCTGAATGAGCTGAAGCAGCTCCTTGCGGAAGCCATTGAAAAAAGCGTGATAGTCGGGGTTCTTGAAGTCGGGATACGTCCATGGCAGTGGCTTGTAGGCGCCATTTTCGTAGCTCAGCGCGACTTCTTCCCAGATTCCGTCGCCACGGTAGAGGCGATGGGAGTAATCCTTCGTGGAGGCAAGAATAATCCGGCAATCGTTGAGGAGCCCAGGGTCAATATTCACGGGCCGCTCGACCGGCCAGCAGCTGCTTTCGAGCACCTCTTGCTCCATCGCAATCGCAGCATGCTTGACGCGAGCCAGGCCATCTTGCGGCCAACGGTTCTCGAGCACGAAAAATTTCCTCTGCAACGCTTCTCCCATGGTACGGGAGTAGGTGCGCGTCTCGGGAAATGGGAAGAGCCCGCTTTCGCCCTGCGGGTGAAGTGGACCGAACCGAAGCACGATGAGCTTTCGGATGACTTCGAAAAGCGGCTCAAAGCCCGTGAAGACCCCGAAAAAAAGGTAAGCGGGCGGAGCGGTCCGCGGCACCCTCAAGGGGAGCTGTCTCCGGGCACGTTCCTGGGGGCCGAATCAACTGAATCGAGCTGAAAGCCCAGCCGCTCGCCAATGTCAACGGCGCGGCCCTTCCCAATTTTCGAACCACTCACCCGGGCTTCCAGCGTCTGATCGTGCCGTCGAGGGAGCTCAAGGATGACTCCAGGCCGTAGATCGAGGATCCGCTCCAGGGGCATGCCTGTCTCGGCAATGACGACGGAAAAAGGAACTTCAAGATCGGCCACCGGAGCGAATCCAGACTCGTCTTCGTTTGCACTCATGATCACCTCCCGCGTGCATTATCGGCCAGGCCGTGCGCAAAACTGAAACTATTTTCCCGGGACCCTGGCGCCGGAGCCGGGAGTTCGCGCTTGATCTTGTGTAGGCTCTACATAGAATCACGGACTTCCAGAAACAAGCCCCATTAACCCCGCTCGAGTGGGCATCGACGTCTGCCAGAGATTCTGAAGCAAGACGGCAAGGCCACACGAAGAGGCCAACCGGAGAGTAGGACATGCCCCGAGAATGTGAAATTTGTAAGAAGAGGGTGGAGGTCGGTTACCAGTACACCTATCGCGGCCTCGCGAAGTACAAGGGTGGCGTTGGCATCAAGGTGACTGGCAAGACGAAACGAAAGTTCCGACCGAACCTCCAGCGGGTCAGAGCCATGGTCGGGAATTCGACCCGCAGGCTGCGAGTCTGCACTCGCTGCCTCAAGAGCGGCCTGGTCAAGAAGCCCATCGCTCGCAAGGGTTACGAGGGGCTGATAAAGCGGGCTGCTCGAAGCGCGGAGTAACAGCCCGGCCACTTCCGCCGTTTTGCCTCATCACGTGATGCAGGGACACTGCGGCGAAACGCCAACGGGAGAACCCATGGCCATTGAAGTCACTGACGATCTGGTGTGCCACATTGCCCGGTTGTCCCGCATAGCCATTTCCCAGGACGATTTGAAGGAGCTTGTAAGCCACTTCGAGAGGATTCTTGCCTTCGTGGGTGAGCTTCAGTCTCTGGATACGCGAGACGTCGAACCATCGATGTTCTCCGTCGAGTCGACGAACGTGGATCGAGAAGATATTGTCTGCGCCTCCCTGGGCCGCACAGAAAGTCTCGCCAACGCTCCAGAGTCCAACGGCACGTTCTTCGTGGTGCCCCGAATTGTAGGCGGCGGGTCCGAGGCGGGCCCAGGCGCTCCGGTGCAAATGGAGGAAGACGGGGCGGAAGGGGCAGCATGACGACCCGGGAAGCGAGCATCATCGAGATCCGGGACAGCCTTCTGGCGGGACGCACGAAGGCTGTGGAGGTCATTCACGAGGCTCTGCGGCAGATTCGAGCCGTGGATCCGCAGCTCAGGGCAACTTCTCAAATCTTCCAGGAAGAGGCGCTTGCGCGGGCCGAGGAGCTTGACATGAAGCTCAAGAAGGGCGAGGAGCCGGGATTGCTGGCGGGTGTGCCCTTTACAGTGAAGGACAATATCTGCACTCGGACGGGGACAACCACCGCGGCCAGCAAGATCATCCCCACCTTCAGGGCTCCGTATGACGCCACCGTGGTTCTCAAATTGTTGGCCGCTGGCGCCATTCCGATCGCAAAGACAAACATGGACGAGTTCGGCATGGGCTCCTCCACGGAAAACTCCGCAACGGTTGGCCCGACGCGCAATCCATGGCGCACCACGCACGTGCCAGGGGGGTCGAGCGGAGGGGCCGCAGCTCTGGCTGCGGCCACCCGGGGCATGCTGCACCTGGGCTCCGACACCGGTGGATCGATCCGACAGCCAGCTTCCTACTGCGGCGTAACAGGAATCAAGCCTTCGTACGGTCGGGTCTCGCGTTACGGTCTTCTTGCCTTCGCCAGCTCACTCGATCAAATCGGTGTTCTGCAGTCAAGCGCCCGCGAATGCGCGGCGGCGTTGTCGGTGATAGCCGGGCGCGATCCCATGGACTCGACTTCAGCCTCAAGGGCAGTCCCTCATTACCTCGGGGAGTTGGAGCGCGACGTTCGCGGCCTCAGGCTAGGTATCCCAACGGAATACTTTCCCGACGCCATCGACGCGGAAGTTCGTGCCCGAGTACAGGAGGGCATCGACGTTTTTCGCCGGCTCGGAGTCGAGACGCGCGAGGTCTCCCTTCCCCACACACGGTACGCGAACCCGACCTATGTGCTCATCTCCGCCGCCGAGGCCAGCTCCAATCTTGCCCGCTACGATGGAGTACACTACGGCCATCGCGCCAGGAACCCGCAAGGCCTTGTTGAACTCTACGCGCGCAGCCGGGCCGAGGGTTTTGGAGCCGAGGTGAAACGCAGGATCATGGTGGGCACGTTCGTCTTGAGCGCGGGGTACCACGAAGCCTTCTACAACAAGGCGTGCAAGGTGCGGAAGCTGATAAGGCAGGACTTCGAGAGTGCTTTCAAGGAAGTCGATGCCATTGTCTGCCCAACCTCGCCCGTGACGGCTTTTCCCATCGGGGCCAAGATCGACGATCCCCTGAAGCTTTACGCTGTCGACATCCTGACGGTGCCTGCCAACCTTGCCACGGTGCCGGGTATCTCCTTTCCCTGCGGCCTCACCAGTGAAAAACTCCCCGTTGGCCTGCAGATTTATGGCCGTCCCTTCGAGGATCACACCGTGCTCAGGCTTGCACATGCCTTCCAGATGACCACGAAGTTCCACCTCGCGGCGCCACCGGTTTACGCCGGGTCCTGAAGCCAGGTGACCGGAGACACGCATGACGAAATCCAAATCTGATCCGACCGACGGCACGCCGTTCGAGGCGGTGATCGGGCTCGAGGCGCATGTCCAGCTCAAGACACGCTCGAAGATGTTCTGCGGGTGCGAAAACCGTTTCGGCGCCGAGCCCAACACGCTCGTTTGCCCTGTCTGTCTCGGACACCCCGGATCCCTCCCCGTCGTCAACCGCCAGGCCATGGAATGGGCCGCGCGAGTTGGTCTTGCGTGCGGTTGCGAAATCGCCCGCTTCACGAAATTCGACCGGAAGAATTACTACTATCCGGACCTTCCCAAAGGCTATCAGATCTCGCAGTACGACTTGCCCATCTGTAACGGTGGGGAGGTTGAGGTCCACTTCGCGAATGATTCCGGCGTTGTGAGGCGCAAGATCGGTCTGGTGCGAATTCACCTCGAGGAGGATGCTGGAAAAAATATACACGCCGAGGCTCGGCCCGAGAGCTGGGTCGATCTGAACCGTGCTGGCGTGCCTCTCCTCGAGATCGTCTCGAAGCCCGACATGCACACGCCCGAGGAGGCCGGCGCCTACCTTCGCATGCTGCGCCTCATCATGCTCTATCTCGGCGTGAGCGACTGCAACATGGAGGAAGGCACGCTCCGGTGCGACGTGAACATCTCCGTCCGCCCCCGAGGCTCGACGCACCTCGAGACGCGTACCGAAATCAAGAATTTGAACTCCTTCACCCACGTGGAGAACGCGCTTCAGCACGAGATCACCCGGCAAATGAAGATCAAGGCAAGAGGCGAGAAGATCGTTCAGCAAACGCTGCTCTTCGACCCGGAGAAGGGGGAAACGAGAGTGATGCGCGGCAAGGAGGAAGCGCACGACTACCGGTACTTCCCTGAACCGGACTTGGCGCCCTGGATCTTCAGCGAGGAGTGGATCGAGAGCCTTCGCAAGTCGCTTCCGGAAATGCCTGCCGTCCGACTCCAACGATTCCAGGGCGCGCTCGGCTTGAGCCCCTACCATGCCGACGTGCTCGTGCGGGACGTGGTCATGGCAGAGTTCTTCGAGGAGGCCCTGGAAACTTATGACAAGGCGCAGTCTGTCGCCAACTGGGTGACGAACGTCGTCCGCGAAGAGTCCAATGCACGAGGCATCTCGGCGAAGGAGATTGGGATCTCACCCGCAAGGCTCGCGGGGCTGGTGAGGGCAATTGACGAAGGCAAGGTCTCGAACCAAAAGGCTCGCGATGTCTTCAAAGCAATGCTTGGGAACACAAGAGCTGTAGCCGAAGTGATCGGGGAGCTTGGCCTCGAGCAGATCAGCGACGATTCCTTTATCCGGAACGCAGTGAAGGAGGTGATCGGGAAGCATCCGGGCCCGGTCGAGGATGTAAAGAAAGGCAAGGAGAACTCGATCAACTTCCTGGTGGGGCAGGTCATGCGCCAGTCAAAGGGCAAGGCGAATCCGGGTATTGTATTGAAGCTTGTGAAGGAGGAGTTGGGCGTTTGAACCCTCTTCCGTGCTCGCATAGCCCTCACGCGCCCCGTGGATCGGGCGGACAGCTTCCGAAGCCTTCGGCTTCACTTTCGCCGGTACGCCGATAGCTCTCCATCCCCGGTCGAAACGAGTATCCAGTCGGAGCTGCCCACAATAGCCGTGATTGGCTTCGAGGTCCTGGCAGACCACACGGGCGCAAGCGGATCGCTTCGGTAGACGAAGAAGCGCCTGAGGTCGGCGGTCGTCACGACCACTCCTCCAACGATTGTCTGCAGAGATGCGGCGCCTTTCTCGACAGCCTCGGTGCTCACCTCTTCCGCAGTTTCTGAAGCGCACACCGCAAGTTTGCCATCAGGAGACAGGGTGAAGAGGGTACGATCCTCGTGGGAGATCACAGCCTTGCTTCCCGTCGGCAGATGCCGCACGTACGCAGTCTCGCCGTTCTCCGATTTGAGGAAGATGAGGTCACCGTCCTCAGCCAGCACCAGAACCGCCTTGCCGGTGTGGAGAATGTCGTGCGCACCCGCAGATCCGATCTGACGCTTCCAGACAATACTGGGCGGATTCACCCGGACTCTCGCCACGCCGCCATTGTGCAGCATGAGGAGCAGATCCTCCTCGAGGTCGGTTACCTTCTTTGGCGGTGACTCGAAGTTCAGGCTCCAGGCAAGCGCTCGGGCCCTTCGCGAGTAAGCCTGCAAATTGCCCGCATGCGTCCCGACAAGGACGAAGGGAGATCGGACCGGTGCATGAAGCGGAGAGGCTGCGAGGCTACCCAGGAAGACCTCGGTCGCTGCCTCCTGGGCAGTGGTCTGGGCGCCATCGAACCCCTTCAATGTTCTTGGGGGCGGCAAGAACAGCAGGTGGCCGGTATTCCAGAGCGTCAGGATGCCTTCCTCCGTCCATTCAGGCCGAGCGACCAGTGTTCCATGACTCTCTGGACTGAAGCGCCAGTCGAGCTTGCCTGTCGACGCACGGATTGCCGCAAGACCCCCCGATTCCATTCCCACCAGCACCGTGTCGGCCACCAGGATTGGCCAGGGTTCGGTACGATTCGAGTTGGGTACGGACCATTCTCGCTTGCGATCGAGAAAGTACCTCTTGAGCGGGCCATCGGCGCCCTGCAACTCGACGGTTCGAGAGTCGTGGCCAGGCAGAATGATCTGGAGCTCCATCGCGCCGGAGTGTGGCAAGTGAATCGCGTGGGGCGTCTTTCCCAGCACCTTGACCTCACCCGGGGCCAGGATTTGCGAGACCTCGGCGCCTGCGGGCACAGACTCCACGACCACCGGGAGAAGTAGCTGGGGCACGTGAACGGACTGTGGATACATTTCCACCAGCCGATGGTAGGTCTTGTAAGCAGCTTCAGGCTCGCCGGAGGACTCAAGTCTCCTGCCTTCAGTCAGCAAGTCCTCTGCCGAGGGATCATCGCTGCCAAGTCGGCGCAGTATCTCCTGAGCCTCAACCATGACTTCCTCGCCATGCGTCAAGCCCAACACGGGCTGAAGGATTCGCAAGGTTTCCTCGCGTTTGCCTTCAGCCGCCGCCTTGCGCGCCTCGTTCAGGACAGCGAGCTTCTGCTGACTGCGCTCCTCGGCCAGTCGGCGCGCGGAGCTCTCAAGCCTTGCTTGTAGCCGGTCGGCCAGGGGCCGCCAGATACTGAGAGGGTGGCTGGCACTGAACTCCTCGCATTGCCGGGCAATCCTTACATAACGCTCTTCCGATGTGCGCGCACCGGGCGAATGGATCGTTGAAAGTGGGCCTTCCATGGCATCCGCCGTCCTGGAGGCTTGCTCGATCCTTGACCAGGACCGGTAGGTCCAGGCCTGATACGACGCAAGGGCCAGGGCGCAGAGCAGAAGGACGCGCCGCAGCTTGAATTGTCTGGCGCCGCCTTGCGCCGCCGAGAACAACCGTTCGATCTGGCGGACCTCGGCTCCGCTGACGCCGAGGCGGCGAACTTTCTCGATGAGCTCCTGCGCCTTGGCAGTTTGTCCCCGCTCGAGATATTGACGCGCCAGAGTCTGTAGCTCGGCGCTTGCCTCCGTCGTCCGACCAAAGTCGAGGTAAATGTTGATGAGCTTCTTGCGAAATGCCGCGTTGCCGGGCAGCTCCTTGAGAATATCCTTGCAGGCCTCGAGCGCGACCTCCGCAGAGCGAGTCTTCCGCGCCTGAGCGGAGATCAGGTCACAGACTTCCGAGAGCTCCTCCAGCCTGCGTTCCTTGACGAGCAACGGCAGCGCCTGAGTGAAAATATCGCGGTCCGTCGGGCGAATGCGCAGCGCGCCGAGTAGGAATTGAATCGCCTGGGCAGTATTGCCATTCAAGATCTCCTCGGAAGCGGCCTGGCTGTAGATCCTTGTGATTTTCTCGGTGACGAGGATCTCGTCCGGCTTGAGCTGAAGGGCCTTCTGGTAAGCCTTCATGGCCTTGGCGGCCTTGCGCATCCGGTAGAGCGAGTCACCGATGTAGTTGTACTGAATCACGGCCTCGTCGACTCGTTCAAGCTTTTCGTAGACGACCGCGAGGCGTTCCCGGGCCGCAAGCTCGTCGACGCCATACTTGACAGCATTCTTGAACCACGGAAGGCAGCGCTCTGCGTCACTCCGCTTCAACGTGTGGGTCGAAATCCCTCTCAACTCCGGGTGAATCGTCTTCTTGATCAGGCCGTCCTCAAGCGCCCGCAGCAAGGCGTCTTCCACATGCGACTCGTAGAAGTAGGTATCTCGCAGAATCGACTGGAGATCCCGCATCCCATCGATCAAACCCAGCGCTTGCACGAGGAGCCTGTCCTCCCCGCCACCTTGCCGCAAGGCCATGCCTCGCTCGGTGAGGACGAAGATTTCCTCCCGCGATGGCACGAGCACCTCAAACCGCTTCCAGAGATCTGCACGGCGTCGCAAGGCCTCGATGAGCTGCGTTATCGCGACGGGGCTTCGTGCTGCGATGTCATTGGAGGTGAGGAGGTAATCGGGAACCAGATCCTCCTGAAAGTGAAATGACTGTTGGGTCCTGAAGAGCGTCTCCGTGAGCTCTTCCAGGAGCTGCTCGGTGGCGGCATCCACCAGCTCATCTTCCGAGAGAAGCCCATGCTCGAGGAGGTACTCGGCGAAGATTCTGCGCGTACGATCGGCCTCATGCAACGCAGCCTCGAAGTTCTGGGGACTGATGCGCTCCCCGGGGATACCCAGATCGGATAGCTTCCGGACAGCTACCTTGCCGGAGAAGTGCTCGCCGACGATGTAGACGGCTTCGCCTTGACAAAAGACTTCGCGGAAGCTGTTTGTTTTCCCAAGGGTAAGCGTCCCAACAGCCTTTTTTTGGGCTTGAGATTCGAGAAACTTGAGAATGTCCATTGAAAGCGCTCTTGGGTTTAGTGTGGTTTCCGACTCCTGAAGGGAGCGGAGTCCTGCTTCATTTTTTCGAGGACGATTTCGGCAAGACAGGGAACTTCCACGGTCGGGGACTCCGACGCAGCCACAGACCTCGGCTCTTTTTCATCGCTCGAGGTAGACCCGGAGGGCTGGGCGGAATCCGATGGGCTCTCCGGAGAAACATTTCGCAGCCTCATCAGATTGAGGCAGCTCCTGAGGCAAGGCGAATCGCGTCGAGCAAGGATTTCCCGCGCATGAGCACCTCGGATCCGTTCTGCCGTGGAGTCGCAAAGGGGGGGCAGGGTCTCTGCCAGCGCGTCCATTGCGCTCTTGCGAAGGAACGATGCCTCGTGGCCGAGGAGTTTCGCCGCGGCAGATTCAAGTACATCTGAATCCTTGCCGCCTCGGACCATGAGAATCCACTCCGAGGTCTCCTGGATGAGACTTTCACGCCCCTGAGCCGCCAGTTTGCCGTCTGCGACAAGCACGCCGATCCTGGGAGGGGCGCCCACCAAGGGGTCGACATCTCGCCTCACCCCGAGTCGCACAGCCCAGCGTGGGCTTGCTGCGTCGATCCACCGAATACCTACAATGCAATCCTCGTCAACTTGAAGTCCTGGCGTATCGGGGAGTTCGTTCCTGAGCGTGAATACGAGTACCGTGTTCCCCCCGGAATCGCCCCAGATGGGCTCTTCAACTTTCAGGGTATGCACGAGACCGCCGGGGACTTCCTCAGTTCGCTGGATCAGGGCCCTGACGACGCAATCCGAGCACTTCACGAGCCCGTCGATGGACTCGGGCTCATCCACACTCGCGGCCAATGCGAGGAGCATCGCGCTGATGAGTTGGGCCGATGGAGGGAGGACGAAGTTCATTGCAGGCGGATCCTTCCCAGGAGGTAAGCCCAGCTGAGGGGATTGAACCGGGGGGCCTCTGCTCCCTCAAGCAGAGCATCCTGGAAGCTCAATACAGCCGACATGATATTGGCCCCCACGGTGTCAAGGTGATAAGCGCTGGTGTAGGGCCCCGCGAACAAGGCGTTCCGCTCCCCGCCGAAGAGGCCGCGAGGCGGTGGACCGTTGGCCACGAGACCCAGCGAGTGACCCATTTCGTGGGCAATGACGAGTGCCACCATGCGGCTCCACGCATCCACTGCGGAGACGATGGCATCATGGCGACGATTGGCCTCGGGCAGGTTTGCGGGGTCCGAGCGCATGAATTCACTCCCCAGGACAATGCGGTCGAGCGGGTCTTGCCCAATCGGATCACCACGGCCCGGAGTGAATGGGTCGAAGCGGCTCCGAAAGAGATGGCTCGTGTTGATGTGATACTCGACGATATTTGTTGTGAAGATTCCAAGCTCAACCGAGGTGTTGTTGTTCCGTCGAGAGTTCCCCGAGTCGAACTCCGCTCGCCCGATGGTGAAGCCAGGGATCGGATCGTCGCCGCCCATCGCCATCCTCGAGACTCGACCCCCTGGGTGGGTAAGGTGAATTCGAAGGTTGGCTGCATCCCGTTGGGCGGAGCCATCCGGCTCGCGGCCAAAATGCCTGTACACGTATCCACGCACGGTCTCCTTCGTCCACGCGACGACCCAGGCACTCAGCACAGCCTCGAGCGAGCCAGCCGGCGAGCCTGGCCTTGCCAGGCCCACAAGCGCCAGGTCTTCCTCGTAGTCCGGAAGTCCGTTGGGATCTTCCGTTGCCCCCACGACCCGGCGGCCGCTGACGTCCGTGCTGTCGGTAATGGTGAAGTTGTCGCGGTGAAACTCGAGGACCCAGTTATCTTCTACCTCGAGTGGCGCCGCACCTCCTGTTCGGGAAGCCACCTCGAAAGTGAAGGAAGTCGTCTCCGAGCGATTTCCGAGAGAGTCCGCGACGCTCGCCATGACGGTGACTTCGCCCCCTGGAGCCTTCATTGCGGCTGGCACGAGCCAGTTCTGACAGTCTGGGTCGGCCCCCGTGACGAAAAATCTTCCAAGGTCCAGGCTCCCTTCGGGGTGCGGCACGCCCCGCGAACGACCCAACGAGGTCGTGGAGGAGATTTCGAGGCTTTCCAGGTCAAGCTCCGCGCCTCCAGGGGCCCTCGACGCCTCGACGGTCAGGTGAAAGCCGCTCGAAGGCGTCTGGAGGCGAAAGGCTTCCTCAACGCCCTCAAGGTTTGTAAAAGTGGATGAGCCATTCATCTCGGGCTCGATTCCCTCCAGGGAGAGCAGCTTGATGGAGGGCGCCAGCGTCCTCAGCTCGAATGGCTCGGTCACGACCGCCTCGCTGCTCGCGGTGTCCATCGCGCGCACCCTGAGCTGCGCCACTGCCGAGCTGATCCCGGGAGCATCATCCTGGGCCTTCCAGTGAAGGATAATGTGGGTGCTGGAGCCATCAGCAGGCATTGGGTGGGAGCCCATGGCTTCAACAAATGACGCCGGACGATACGCTGCTCCACGGACCGAAAGTTCTGCTTTGAAGCGGATGTGGTCGCCTTCGGCATCCGAGATATCCAGGGCGACCGGCAGGATTCCACCCGCGATTGGCCGCCCGATCGCGACGAAGTGGACCACCGGGGGGGAGTTGGGCCCCAGGCCGAAAACTTCGCTCTCGGCAGCATGGCCGACCCGCCGTGTTCCGGGAACCTGCGGAATCACACGAATCTTGAGGTCATGTTGGGCCGTCGCCGAAATGTCCATCGAAGCGTGCCAGGACGTGCTGACACGCCGAGGTGTCCTCGACACCGCCAACGTGAGCGCCGGTACGGAGCTTTCGCGGTAGGTTGCCCCGCCGTCTTCGCTGAAGTCGATCCGGACGAATGCTTGAGCGGAAATCCCGGCCAGGCTGTAAGTCAATTCCACCTCATCTTTGCTCTGTGGTTGAGCCACGACGTCCGCGACCCACACGTCCAGCGTCTCCTGGGTCTCCCTGGAAGCTTGCCGTGAATTACGTCCCATGTCGTTGCAGCCGCTCATCAAGAAAAGCGCCAGCAACCCAGGCGCCGCGCCGCGGAGAGGAGAAGCCATGCAGCCTCAAAATCATTTCATTATCTTCCCTCTTCTCAAATCAAGACACCCACGCCCAACAAGGGCGTTCACCATTGCAGGAAGAATAGAACATTTCGCGATAGTGGGCACACTTGGCCGACAACGACTCTTTTCCGGAAACAGCGTGACTGTCTACAAGATGGATCGTGGGCGAGGTGACCTGTAGAATCGCGCAGTACTTGAGCCACTTCCACAGCCTCCAATCGACGAACAGAACGTCAAGCAGCCGGTAAAAGGCCCCGCACGATGCTTCCCACGGCTTATGTCTTGAATCCGGGCAGGTTCCGCAAAGGCGGGTGTGGAGTAACTCTCGCGCTATGCTTCCTGTTCCCGGTCACCTCTCAGTCGCAAGAGCTCGGAGCGGCTCCGGATCTGGACTTACTCGAAAAGAACCTCAAGCGTGCGATGGAGACCGAGAAGTTCGACACGGCAGAGTCGCTCGTCGGTCAGCTCGGAGCGACCGGTAATCCCAGGGCTGCTGACATCATCATTCAAAACGCTTTCACCGGTAACAACTATGGGGTCGAAAAGGCCGCCGGGGCGGCGATCCTGAGCATGAAGGATCCAGCCGTGCGCGCCAGGGTCCTCGAGGCCGCACAGGCCGCGAAAAATCCAAAGCCACGATCCCGGATCATCCTCTTTTCCCTGGTTGCAAAGTTTGCCGTGGACGATCCCGAGTCACTGGGCGTCCTGTGCGCCGGTCTCGAGGACCCCAGCAAGCCTGTGGTTTTGACTGTCCTAAAAAAGCTAAGGGAGCTCATGAAGCCTGAGTCGGTCCCCGCATTGATCGAGGCGCTGGAAGTGCGCGAAAAAAAGGGGCGAGACAGAATCTACTTCGATATTGTGCGCAATTTGAAGGCACTCACGGGAGTGGATCTCGAGTTTTCAGCCGACTGGAGGAACTACACAGCCGCGCACCAGGGTGCAAGGCCAGCCCCGACAAGGAATCCGTCAGGGAGTGCTACCGGGGTCTTCAAACGGCCAAAGTTCTTCTCCGTCAGCGTCGACTCCGACCGTGTCCTCTTCGTCATCGACGTCTCGGAGAGCATGCTCCAGGTGGATCCCGAGCTCAAGGCTCCAGGTCCAAAAGAGGAGACAACGAGATCAACCGGAACAACTGCTGTTGCGAAAAAGAAGTCCCCTGAAACAAGGAAGTCAGGGCCTTCCACACGGGAACGATTGACCCGAGTGAAGGTGGAGCTGATTAGCGTGATCAACAGTCTTGAGCCAAAGACACGATTTGGACTCCTGAGCTTTAGCCATGAGCTGGCGTGGTGGGGGGAAGGCAGAGGATCGCTCAGAGAGGCTTCACCAGGCAACAAGTCAGACGCGGTCACCTGGGTGCGCAACCTGGTCGCCAGTGGGGCAACCCGAACCGACCTGGCGCTCGAGGCGGCGCTGAGTATCCCGGACATCGACACGATTTTGCTCCTCACGGACGGTGCGCCGAGGAACGAGCACAATCAACCCGTCGACATCGGGACCATCCTGGCGCGAACCAAGGAGACAAACCGTTTTCTACGTTGCCGCATCCACACCATCAGCTTTGCGCAGATTGTTGCCAAGCGCATGGTCAAGTTTGTGAAGGAGCTTGCGGTAGCGAACGACGGAGTCTGCACGATGCTGCCTTGAAGCCTCTCCCACACTGTTGGCCGGCTCTGAGGCCGCCATTCAGCGTCCGAGTCGCTCGGTGTCCAGCCACCGGTGGGGGCCTCCTTTTATTACTCACTGATGGGGCATGAGGCAGTATTATAAGGCGCTCAGTGGAGGCGCTTGCGGCCTCCAGATTGCGCCAGGTATCGGGAAATCAAACCAGGAGGTGCACTTGAAAAATTGGAAGGACGGCTCGGCCTCGTTGGCCAAGCTGTGCGCAAGGATCTTGTACGAGAACAAATTGGACGATATCCGGGTGCTGGACGTGGGGGATTCGCTTCAGATAACCGACTTTTTTGTGATTGCCTCCGGGAGCACCCCGCGGCACTTGAAGGCAGCGAGTGACGAGCTCCTCAGGAATCTCAGAGAAAGTGGTACGTTGCGGCGGGGCATTGAAGGCTATCGAGAGGCGAAGTGGGTGTTGATTGACTTGGACACTGTAGTGATCCACCTCTTTCTGGGCGAGAGCCGATCGTTTTACGGCCTCGAGAATCTCTGGGGTGATTGCTCCACTGTGGAGTGGATGGGCCCCTCGAGCGAGGAGCCCGCCAGGGCCGTGGCACTGCCGGCTGCCCGGATCTCGAAATAGCGTCGCTTCCTTCGCCATGAATCGTCCGGACCGTCCGATCTGCGAGCTGGTGTTCGACTCGAAGTCGCCTGAAGCGACTTGCCAGATCGCAAAGCGTCTGGGCGAGAGCCTCCGGGGTGGCGAGGTGCTCGCTCTCGTCGGTGACCTTGGAAGCGGCAAGACCACATTCACCAGGGGGCTCTGTCTGGGACTCGGGCTTGACGACGCAAGGCAGGTATCAAGCCCCACGTACGTTCTGGAACACCTCTATGCGGGCCGATTCTGCATTTATCATTACGACGCTTATCGGCTGGTCGGGCCCGAGGAGTTCGTGGCCCTTGGCTTCAGGGAGCACCTGAGTCCACAGAGCGTTCTCGTCATCGAGTGGGCTGACAAGGTCCTGGAGTCCCTGCCGCCGGAGCGACTAGAGATTGAATTGTCCATGCAGAACGATGTGCCGAATGTCTCGGAAGCGCCCGATTCTCGCCGCAGGATCCGCTTTTCCGGACCTCGAGAAGTGTGGGGCCATCGCCTCGGTGGTATCTTTCCGACGAAGGACTCAAGTTTCGGGCTCCTCGGATAGATAGATGATCCGATGCCAAAGAAGTTGGATATCCGCATAGGGCAATATCTTGTCCAGAAGCAATGTTGCGGTCTTCGCGAAGTGAATGCGGCGCTGCGAGAGCAAGCTCGACTTCGGCAGGACATGGACAACAAGCCTCTCGGAGAGATCCTCGTCGCGAAGGGCTCCATTGACAACGAAACCCTCAAGGTCGTGCTCGCCGAGCTGGGGGTTCTCTGTCTGCGTTGCGCCCCCTGCGCGATGAAGTACGCATTTTCTCGATACGAGCGGGGCTCCTCGCCTCGTTGCCCAAAGTGTAACGAGGTACTGCTACTGGCAGATCCGGAGCAGCCGGTAAGCTCGGCGCCACCCGGGGGCTCCCCCTCGGCTCCTTGGCCGGCGCCAGTTGCACCAGAACCCAGTGCGCTGTCCCCCCCGGGTGGCGGTCCGCAGGGTCCCTTGCCCGCTCCGGTGTTTCCCTCCGCTCCGAACGATCCAATTCGCGAGGTCTACGTCGGAAAGGTCCTGGGCGGCTGCCAGCTCATCGAGAAGGTGGGGCACGGCGGCATGGGGATGGTCTACAAGGCGAAACAGCTCAACCTGGGGCGCATCGTGGCCGTCAAGGTGCTTTCGGGAAGCTTGGCCAAGGACGAGTCGTTTGTCCGCAGATTTCTCCAGGAAGCTCGTTCTGCTGCCCATCTCAATCACGGAAACATCGTCCATGTCAACGACGTGGGAGAGCATCAGGGAATCTACTACTTCGTCATGGAGTACGTCGACGGCAAGAACTTGAAGGACATCTTGAAAGCAACCGAGCCGTTCGAGGTGTCAAGGGCCACCACAATCACTATTCAGGTGTGCCATGCGCTCCGTCACGCTCACAGTCGTGGAGTCATTCACCGCGACATCAAGCCCGAGAACATCATGATCACACAGGAAGGGAGCGTAAAACTTGCCGACCTGGGCCTCGCCAAGAGGATGGCTTCGGATGCGGCTGTTGGCTTGACGCACGCGGGGTCCATTCTGGGTACGCCGTACTACATGGCCCCCGAGCAGGCGAAAGACTTTAGCCGAGTCGACCATCGTTCTGATATCTATTCGCTGGGCGTCACGCTTTACAAGATGCTCACGGGAAAAGTCCCCTATGAGGGCCGCACTCCGATCGAGATCATGATCAAGGCCATTGACGGTCGCAAGACTCCTGTCCGGGAGCTGCGAAATGAGGTCTCGCCAGAGCTCGAAGAGATTGTCGACAAGATGATGCATCGGCTTCCCGAGAAGCGATATCAAGACATCGAATCGTGCCTGGAGGATTTGAATCGCGTTGCGGTGGTCGTGGCCGTATGAGATTCAAGTTGAACCCAGGAGCGATGCGAACGTAGCATCCCAGTTTTCGGGATCAGGACACCTCGATTCATCCATGACCCTTGACGGAGAGAGCGCCTTTCTTTTCCAGGAGACTCACCTGGCGGGACCTCTGGAGGAACTACGTTCCACAGTGGAGAAGAAGACCCGTATGCACTTGAGCCTCGGAGAAACCGCGGCAGCCGCTCGACTGGACCTCGCTTATCAGATCGCCCGGCAGGCTCTTGAGTCTGCGCTTGTGACGCCGCAGCTGGCGTTGCGTGCGCCTTCCGCCGAGGGCATCGAGTCGAGCCTGGGAGTCCCGAATCCATCCTCCTGCGAGCCTGAGCGACCCGAGGCCTTGCTCGGGCAAGACCCGTCTCCCGCTGGCTCGAGCGGGGAAGTCCTCCCCCCGGGATCCAACGGCGGTAGGCCCGCCGCTTCGCGTGCTTCCGAGGCGGAAGAGAGAACTTAGAACCATGCTCATTCGTGCCATTCGGGCCGAGAACTTCATGAGGTTCGATCGGCTTGAGATCTCGAACATTCCGCGACGTGGGCTCATCGGTATCGAGGGCCCCAACGAGTCTGGCAAGAGCACGATTGGAGAAATTCTCCTCTTCGTATTCTTCGGGAAGACCCGCAGCTCCTCGGATGCTTCGCTTTCAAGCCTCATCCGTTGGGGGACCGACTCCATGACCGCAGAGGTGGAGTTCACGCTCTCGCCTGCTTCCGATTCTGACCGAAGTTGCTGCGCACTTCTGGCCCCACAGGACTTCCTGATCTTTCGCCAGATTGACAAGTACGGCACGAACTACGTGAAGGTCCTGGAGCTTCCGGAGCGCAAGGAGATGGCCAGCGGCTGCCGTCAAGTTGCTGATTTCGTCGCCAGCCGCGTAAAGTTTGATTTTGGAGAGCTCCAAAACTCATTCTTTCACGACCAGCACTCCGGGCGCAGGACTCCGGGGTCGAACACGGCTTTTTTCGAGGTGGCGGCAGGACTCAAGCACCTTCGTGCGGCGGTCGAACAGTTGCGACGTGAAAGGGAGCCCAAGGATCGGCAGTTCGTGTACTTCCAAAAGGAGATTGCGCGCAACCTGGTCCAGGCCGAGAAGCTCGAGAAGGTTGCGCTGAAGATCCCCGACGTCTCTCAAAAACTGACGAAGGTAATGGATTCGCTGCAGGACAAGTCCCGACGCACCAGTGAGCTCAAAAGGCGTGCAGACCTCTTTCGATCCGACGCAGGTCAGATGGAATACCGAGCCAAGCGGGTGGAACAACTGAGAGATCTGCCTCTTGAGTCCTTCCAGCAGGAGGTTGAGAAGCTGGCATCACAGGGGCCGCCGGCCAGCCTGCGGGACTCACGCTCGTTGGAAGAGGACACGCTGCGGTCAATGTTGAATGCATCGCAGAGCGCAGGCGAACGCCTCAAGGCCCTGGCTCTCGACTGGGGTGCGTTTGTCACCAAAGTTCGGCTCGAGGCCGATCGTATCTGCGCCATCCTCAGACCCGATAACCCGCAAGGACTTGATGCCAGGCTAGGCGCCCTGCGCTCCAGCCTTCGCGTGGAGGAAGGCCGCAGGGCTCGAAAAATGGCGCTCGTGGCCCTGAGCCTGTTCACTGCTGCCGGCCTGAGTGCTCTGGCGGCTCTCTCGCATGCGGGAAAGATCTTCGCACCCGAAGTCTGGCCTGAGGGCTGGAAACTGACATTCCCTATCCAGCTCGCAGGCGCCGCCGTCTTGTTTTTCCTGGCTGCTGGGGTGGCGTTCTTCGCTCGGGGAAAATCGCAGGGGCGAATTCATGGCTTGCGGCAACTGGAGAACACTATCAAGGCAGAGGCGGAAGCTTTGCAAGCTACTCAAAGGGGAGCTGCGCCGTGGCTGGCAGCAGTGCTTCTGAGGGATCTGCCTCTTTCCCTCGCGGGGACGTCCGCCTCGGGCCTGGACCCACTGGCGAAGGACTCGCAGGACTTCCAGGCCCGACATTCAGCCCTGCTGTCGACCGAGGGGGAATCCGCGCTGGATCGCCAACTCCAGGCTTTCGCGAAGAACGAACGTGACTTGCGAGCTCGGTTCATGGGTGAGGCGCAAAAGCTTGAAAAAGTTTTGCAGGAGGAGGACGCTGCCACGAAGAAGCTGCTCCTCGACAAGGAGCGGACAGAAGGCGAGCTTCGGGAATGCCAATCGCAAGCGGGAAAGCGTGATCTGCTCCTCGCAAGGAACAAGGAGCTCGATGAAAAATCGGCCCTGGCCCGGGAGGAAATCGATCTGCAGCTGCTTGCGGGCCGACTTCTCGAGGAGACGATCGGCTCGATCGGCACCAGGATCGGGCCGGCCCTGACTCGATTCACAAAGAGCATCCTTCCCGCTTTGACCTCCGGCCGGTACCGCGAGGTCCGGGTAGACAACGGTCTCGAGGTGAAGGTCTTTTCCAGCGAAAAGAGTGATTTTCTGGCTCTCCACGAGTTGAGCGGGGGTACGTCGGAGGCCCTGTCGCTGGCTCTTCGACTTGCAGTCTCGCATGCATTTACGAGCGCACGCACGGGACAATCGCAGTTCGTCTTCCTTGATGAGCCGTTCAAGATGATGGACGCGACGCGCGCCATGGAGACCTTGCGGCTGCTGCCGAGGTTAAGCCCCAGCCTGGAGCAGTTCTTTGTGGCCCAGCCGGCCTTCCAGCCCGAGGCAAGGAGCCTTTTTGACTTCATGATCCACACGTCCCACGACGGGGCTCGTCTGGAAGCCCACGGCGACATTGGCCTGGCACCGGGGACCACTCACGAAGCCGATTCGAGGCTTCGAGCTCATGGGGAAGGGCGTGATCCGGTGGAATACGCCGCTCGGACATGAGCGGTGAAATTGCCGAGCTCGTCGTCATCACGGGCCCAACGGCCAGCGGGAAGGGGAGCCTCGCGTTTGAGTTGAGCTTGAGGCTCTCGAGAGAAATTATTTCGCTCGACTCCATGAAGGTTTACCGGGAGATGGATGTTGGCACGGCCAAGCCGTCCCCCGAACGCCGCTCGAGGGTCCAATATCACTTGCTTGACATCCTCGACCCCAACGAGGAGTTCAGCACCGGGGAGTACCTGCCTCTGCTCGAGAGCACGATCGCCGATTGTCAGAAGCGGGGCCAGAATCCCATCATTGCCGGAGGAACGGCCCTTTATTTGAAAGGCTATCTGGACGGATTTCAAAAGGGCCCGGAGGCCGATTGGGGTGTCCGGAACCGCCTCCGTGAGGAGGCTCTGCAACTTGGGCCCGAGGCGCTCCACGAGCGGCTGCGAGGCCACGATCCCCAGGCAGCCTCAAAGATCCATCCCAGGGACTCGCGGCGGATCGTACGCGCGCTGGAGGTGGTGGAGAAGACGGGGCGACCCATCAGCGAGGAGTGGGCGTGGAAGGCCCACCCCGTGCCTCCCCGGCACGTCCGGATCTTCGGCCTCGAGTGGCCCCGGGAGGAGCTTTATGCCCGGATCAACCTTCGCGTGGAAAGAATGGTGGAAGCGGGCCTCTTCGAGGAGGCCGTGCGCTTGCGCCAGAGAATCCCTCCCCTGAGTCGCACTGCGGCGCAGGCAATTGGTTTGAAAGAAGTTTGGCAAGGGGCGGATCTGGCCCGCTCAAGAAAAGAGGTCGTGGAGCGCATTCAACAAGGCACCCGGCGGTTTGCGAAAAGCCAACTGACGTGGTTCCGCAAGATGCCGATCGAATGGATCCCGACCACGGGGACTGCGCGTGTGGAAGACCTTGCAGATGAGGTCCTCCGTAGGCTGACTCGCGACAGTCCTCAAGTTTGTTGCTGAAAGCTCTTGATGAGCACTTGCCACCTCTCAAGCGCAGCTCAAGATCACTCGTAAGGACCACGCCCGTAAGCGTCCTCGGTGTCCTGGTCGTAGTCCACGCCAAAGATCACGTCCTGGACATCGGCATAGAACCAGCCCATTTCCTTGGCGAGGCGGGGGCCGTTCTCGCATTTTAGCTCCGGAGGCGAGCGACCCGTGCCGTCGTATCGAGGCGGCGAAACACAACCACTCACAAACGCCAGTGCGCACATTGCCGAGGCAAACACGAGGCGAAACGACATATGAACCTCCCGATGGATCCCTCTTAAGATTCCTGCCCGGGAAACTTCCCGGGCTCATGGGGCGATGCTCAATGCCAGCGGCGAAGAGAAAGCCCCCGAAGAATACCATCGTCCCGTTGAGGGTCCACTCAACAGCTCTCCGGGAAGGTTACGGGAAGCCCCGGGATCGATGATCAATAATCGGTTTCAAGTGGATACTCAGGAATATCGAGAAGTATGCGCTCCATATCCAGCTGGAAACGATGGAAACCATGAACGAAGCTCATGGCTTCGCGGGTCAAGTTCTCACCGTAAGTTTCGCCTGTATGGGCTTCGAGTCCATAAATTATCCGGTCCACATCCTGGTGCAAGTGATCGAACGGGATGGGATTCAGGGGATTGGGATAGTGGAAGCCATCGAGGGTTGTGAGCGCCACCCGCTTGAGATGGGCCTGACCCCAAAGAACAGGTTTCTTCGTTGCGCAGCCGGCTGAGATCGCCCCAATCGAGGCCGCGAGTCCCAAGGTTAGAACGATTTTTCGGAACATGCAAACCCTCCGGAATCGGTGAGACCTGGAAATGCTTCGACCCTCTCAAGAGACACCCGTGCGCTTTACGGTTCAGACTGCCGGGCTCAGCCGCAAAGCATGCACTACATTGTCCAAAAAGTGAGTTGAGCCTGGACTCTCGCCTGGTTCACCTTTCTTGCTTCATTGCCTCGGTCTGAATAGCCAACGCTGGGGGCGTGGGCCTTCTCCAAGGAGAAGTGGATTTTAGAGGTCCAGTTCCAATGAAGTCAACGGAGAAGGTCATGCACCCCTTGTTTCCAGGTGTCGTCCCCAGGTGTCCGGAAGGCAGGAAGGGCGCACAGCTGGACGGCCCTGAAGCGGCCTGACTGGCGGCCCGTCAGGATGGGCTGGGAGGGCAATCGCTACCCCGCGAGGGGCAACAATGGAGATCCCACGTGAGGCCATGGCGACTGTATTGCGATTCCTGCTCCGGGCGGCCAGGGAGGAGTTGATCGCTTGAGATGGCCCTCCAGATCGGCGCTTGATTATCAGTCGTAACACGAATTATCAGAACACGATACGACGCGGAAATCCTGTCCGAAAGCCCCCGCTCGAGCTTCTCGAGCGGGGGCACCTGCCAAAAAAACAGCACTTCTTCTGATAATCATAACCTTTTGCGGGGCAGCCAGTTTCTCCTCTCCTTCGACTCCGGCCTTGCGATGCTTCCCGGCTTCCCCCACCATGGGGGGGCTACAGGCGCTCTGACTTCGAGGACCTCGGGTAATGAAGCTCACGAACAAGACCAAGAAGATGAAGAAGAAATTTGACTCGGCCATTCAGGCACGAGCGCTCCTGCGGCTCGGAACTGAGACCTGGAGCCGACAAGCCATCCATATCCATCCCTCACTGAAGGATCGGATTGCCTCCTTGCGAGTCCGCGTTGAAGATCTCGCCTGGAAGTGCGATCCGGCCCTTCTTGGATTCAAGTCCACCCGCAAGATTCGTCCTTTGCGAGGGATGCTGGGCCAGCGCCAAGCATTGCGGGCTCTGCGCCTCGGGCTGACTGTCTCGAGCCCAGGGTACAACCTTTTCCTCTGTGGGTTAAACGGTACCGAATCCCTCCGCACGATCGAGGAATACGTGGGCTCCCTGCACCTTCCCGGCCAGCACGTTCCCGAGCGGTGCTATGTTCAGAACTTCGACGACCCGCAGCGACCCAAGCTGCTGAATCTGCCAGAAGGGGAAGGCGAAAAACTCCTCAAGGGCGTAACCCTCGTGCTCAAGCGCCTCCAGAAGGCGCTGCAAAAGAAGACTGAAAAGCAATGGCGATCGGTGGCCAAGCAGGTGTTGGAACGAGAGTTTCCCGGATTAATTGAGCTGTTCGAGTCGTCGGAAGCCCGCCAGTGGCTTGAAGCCTGGCGCCGGAACCTCCTGGATCAAATTCACAACGCCGTCATCGAGGATTTCGAGGTCAACCTCGTCAACTCAGGTACCCAACGTGTCGCCCCTGTCGTGGTCGAGAGAATCCCCAACACGAGCAATCTCTTCGGCTGGATTGGACGGCGACCGATTGGTGAGCAGGCCCCGGCCCCTCATTTCACAGAAATTCGGGGCGGATCCTTCCTCAAGGCGGACGGGGGATTCCTGATCCTGAACGCAGCGGACTTTTACTCGCTGCCGTCGTCCTGGAACATGCTGAAGAGCTGCCTCAAGTACGGCACCCTCCAGATCGAGGACACCGATCCGTCCAATCCATCTCGCATGGGTGGCCTAAAACCGGAGCCGATCTCCCTCAACGTCAAGGTGATTCTCCTCGGGGATTTCGAGCTCTATGACGAGCTCTTCGAGGCGGATCCGGACTTCCGCGATATTTTCAAGGTACGAGTCGATTTCGACTCCGAGCAGACCTTGAGCTCGCTTGTCCTGCGCCGGGAGTACCCGGCCTTCGTCGCCAGGGTGTGCAAGGAAAATTCACTTCTTCCGCTTTCCGCTCCGGCGGTCGCACGGGTGATTGAGTTGGCCATGCGGAAGGCTGGCCGCAAGAAAAAGGTAACTCTCCAATCCTGGCTGATGGCCGATCTTCTCAGGGAGGCTGATTACTGGGCCCGTGACGCCCGGCGGCGTCTGATCACGGAGCAGGATGTCACGAAAGCCGAGCTCGAGAGCAATCAACGCCTTAACCTTGTCGAAACAAAGATTGCCGAGATGATCATGGAGGGCACCATCCTGATCTCGACCAGTGGGTCGCGAATCGGGCAGGTAAACGGCCTCGCAATCTACGACATGGGGGACTACCTCTTCGGAAAGCCAAGCCGCATCACCGCAGAAACCGCCTACGGCCAGGGGGGGATCATCAACATCGAGCGGGAGAGCGGGTTTAGCGGTCGCAGTCACGACAAGGGCGTCCAGATCCTGGGTGGATTCTTGCGATCGAGATTTGCTCAGCGTCGGCCCCTGAACCTGACCGCGAGCGTTTGCTTCGAGCAGTCCTACTCCGGAATTGATGGTGACAGTGCCTCTGCGTCGGAAATCTATGCGCTACTTTCAAGCCTGGCCAAGTTGCCGCTCCGTCAGGATATCGCCGTCACTGGCTCCATGAATCAAAAGGGAGACATTCAACCCATCGGGGGCGTGAACGAGAAGATCGAGGGGTTCTTTGATTGCGTCCGCGCTGGCCACCCGACGGGTAAGGAAGGCGTCATCATTCCGCGCAAGAACGTCAATGAGCTCATGCTCAGGGATGACGTCGTTCGAGCGGTGAAACGTGGAAAGTTTCACATCTACGCAATCAATACCGTGGAGGAAGGCTTCGAGATCCTCACCGGCCTGCCTGCAGGCCGACGTCGCAAGGACGGGACCTACACTCCTCACAGTGCCTTTGCCCTCGTGGACAGCCGTCTGGAGGAGATCACCAATGGTTTGAGGCAGTTTCAGGCCGGCGAGGAGGATGGTGGAGGACCCTGATGGGGCATTCCTGCCTCGCGTCCGGGCGTAACGTCAAGGGCCCACGCGACCGCCATGGAAATGGTCCCAACCACGCTTTACGACCTTGCGAATCTTGCCCCGCGAGTCGACAAGTCTCAAACCCCGGCGGGCAACGATTCGGCCAATTTTGGTGATCCGCAGCTTGAGCCTTCGCGACAGCTCTCCGACCTTCTGCTCCAGGTGCGCGCCGGGTTTCGTCGTGAAACAGAGCTCGTAGTCCTCACCACCCTCCAGCGCTGTGCCAACCCCCGTTTCACCAAGGGCCCTGGCCACTCGGTCGAAGGACTCTTCGCCGGACAACGGCTCCTCCCAGACCTCGGCGCCGAGCGAATGGCCCGACGCCGTGGTGCTTTCCTCAAGAATGTGGGCCAGGTCCGAGCCGAGCCCGTCCGAAAGGTCGATCATGGCCGTGGGTAGCAGTGCCTTCGAGATCGCCTGCGACTCCTTGAGCCGTGCTCGCGGAGAAACAAATGCGGCGATGGCCCGCTTCAGAAGGACGCGATCGGCGACAGTAAGGCCCGAGTGGGTCCGGGCACTGCCGAGCGCGAGGGTGCGTAAACCCAGACGGGCAAGCCCGGGGTGGCCTGTCACCCAGATGTCGTCGCCCGCGCGAGCACCGCTCCTTCGCACCAGTTCGCTGGCGCGTCCCTCGCCGACCGCGGTGACAGCGATGGAGAGTGGACCCGAGCTCAAATTCCCACCGATGATGCGGATCCCGTAACTCCTGGCAGAGCGGTGAAGTCCTCCGTGGAGCTGTCGAAACTGAGCATCACTCGTCTCTGGCGAAAGCACGATCGAGACAAGGATCGCCGCCGGCCTTGCTGCCATTGCGGCCAGATCGCTCACGCTACTGGTCACGGCCCGTTCACCGATCTCCCGCAGGGTTAACCAATCTCTACGGAAGTGCACACCCTCGACCTGCGCATCGACCGAAAGGACGACGCTCAGGCCTTTCCCTGGCGTCCATATTGCTGCGTCGTCCCCGATGGAAAGTGGAAAAGCCGGCGAGGCAGGCCTGGACTCGAGAGATCGGATCCAGCGGATCCACTGGAACTCACGTCCTCCACCTCCTTTCCTTTTGACAGGCATGGGGCGAAGAGCTAACCATCTGGGCCTTGAGTATCAAGGGAAAAGGTCCTTGAGCCTCATGGCTCGGTGGAAAGGAGCGTTTCTGCGCACAATCGCGTTCATTAACCAAAAGGGTGGTGTCGGCAAGACCACGTGCACGGTCAATGTGGGCGCCGCCCTGGCTGCGATGCAGAAGCGCGTGCTTCTCGTCGACATGGATGCGCAGGCCAACCTGAGCCTCCACCTCGGGGTCGAGGTGCACCGGCTCGAGAAGTCGATCTACACGGTGCTGACGAACCGATCGACTGCCCGAGAGGCCGTTTTTTTTGACCTCCGCAAGAACCTGAGCCTCTTGCCGGCCAACCTGGACCTTGCAGGCGCCGAGATTGAGCTTGTCAATCTGGTGGGGCGCGAAACCGTGCTCCGCACGACGCTGAGCCGTTTCCTGGCAGAGGAAGCGTTTGACTTCGTTCTCCTCGACTGCCCACCATCCCTGGGCCTTCTCTCCCTCAATGCCCTGCTGGCGGCCCAGGAGGTCTTCATCCCTCTGCAGACGGAGTTTTTCGCTCTTCAAGGGATGTCCCGGTTGATCGATGTCCTGGAGTTGATCCGCGGTCGGCTGGGGCATACCATCGAAATCACGGGGATTATTCCAACCCTCTACGACGGCCGCACCAACTTGAGCCGGGAGGTCGTGAGCGAGATCCAACGATTCTTCGGTGACAAGGTGTTCCGTTCCATTATTCATTCGAACGTGAAGCTAGCGGAATGCCCGAGCCATGGTAAAACCATCTTCGAGTATGCTCCGAGCTCCAGAGGCGCCCAGGATTTTGAACGGCTGGCGAGAGAAATCCTGCGCCGGGAAGGGGCCGTGCCCGACCTCGAGCCCGCCTTGCCGGAACCCCGAGACAGCATCGACGAGGTGCCCCGTAGGGACGTTGCGTCCGATTCGTCAGCTGCCTCTGGTGGCCCCGATCGCCTGCCTGTGGTTCCTGCTCCTGGCCCTCTGTCCTGAAGCGTTCGCGGACGACTCGTTTCTACATCACCGCGACGAGGCGGTCCGGCATTACCAGGCGCACAAATATTTCCAGGCGATCCAGTCTCTCGAGAAGGCCCTCGGCAGGGCGACACCCCGGGAGAAGGCCGAGGCTCAAACCTTCCTGGCCCGTTGCCGGAGTGCCTTGGGCGTGGAACTTTTCAACTCGGGCGAGAACCGAGGGGCCGAGGAGGCTTTCAGGGCGGCGCTTTTGCACGCCGAGGACTCCTACGCGCGCTTCGGTCTGGGCTTTCTGCATTTTGTTCGGCTCGAGGACGAGGAAGCACTGGGTCACCTTTGGGAGGCTGTGCGGCTTGAGCCAGCGCTTTCGAAGACGCAAAAGCTACTGGGACTCCTCGAGTACCGTCAGGGCCGGGTGAATACAGCGCTTGGCTTCGTGAGGGAGGCTTGCCGTCTCGACCCGGCGGATTCCGAGGCCAGAGTCCTGCGGACCCGCTGGGAGCTGGAATCGCAGTGGACCGGACTATTCAAGGAAAGGGCGGCGGGCGGGTTCTTTTTGCGCGTGGATCCAGCTCTCGGCCTCCAGCGGGCGAACGAGGTGGAGCGGGAGCTCGAGCGGGCGCGTCGGGACATGGTGGAAGCCTTCTGCCTCGACGAAACCGGCAGGAGGGGGAAGGCGCGGGATCTGCAGCGAATTACCGTCGTCCTCTTTTCTCCGGAACGCTTCCACAGGGCAACGGGCAGCTTTCACTGGGTCGGCGGGCTCTACGACGGGCAAGTAAAATTTCCCGTGCGGCCAGACCGCGGTGATGCCGCAGCGCAGCGAGAGCTGGTCTCTACCATTCGTCACGAGATGGCTCACTGGGCAATTCGGGAGATCGGTCCCGAATGCCCCAACTGGTTGAATGAGGGGCTGGCTCAGTACTTCGAGAGCGCGGAGCCCCGGTCCCGAGCCCGGGAAAAACTGCGGGCAAGCCAGGCCGCCCGGATCGCTTTCAAGGACATGCCCGCAAGACTCTGGGAGATCGACAACGAGGAGGTTGCCCAGATGACCTACCTCGAAGGGCTTGGCTTTGTTGAGTTCCTCGCGGAGCGCTACAAGCCGTTTCGGCTCACCCTTTTACTGAAGGCTCTGTCGTCCGAGGGCTCACTGCGGCGTGCCTTCGCGGTAACTTATGGAACTGGCCTCGAAGAGCTCGAAAGGAACTGGTGGAAGTCCCTCGAAGACGGTCCAAGGTAAACGTGAAGTGGCGTTCCACCTTCTGGTCCTCCCATTGCGGGCCCAGCAGGCTACGTCGAAGCGACCGCGGGTTTTCGCGGTGGGACTTTCTTGTAGCCGAGGTCCTTGAAGATCTTCAGTACCTCGGTCCAGGACAGGAAGGTCTTTCCCGACTTGGCCTTGTATTTCTCGATCGCCTTGATGAACTGAAGCTCTTCTGTGGAGCAAGAATCAAACACTCGACACCTCCAGCGTTGGCCAGCTATTGCCAGACCACGATTTTCCTCATGCGACTCTTCCGTTCCACCAATGGCTTTCCATTCAGCGGGCGGTCCAAACCTACCTTGAGGATATCGACGTGCTGAGCCAGGATCTGAACGCGTGAAAAAGCCTGGGCTATTCCTGTTCAGGACAATCGGCCCACGGCAAGTGGCGCGAACACGAGCGACATGCCCTTGCGAACTCTTGTGATAGCAAACATTTACGGCTTCACGGGAGGATTTCCTGCTTGCGCGTTCGGACTCGATGAGCTATCTTCCTAGCAGACCTAACTAATAGTAGGGTAACAGCATAGGAATCCGCGGAAGGGAATAGAGCCTTTTCGGTGGGTTTCAGAGTTCTTTGGGAGTAGGCCCCACAGGAGGCTGGAATGAACACGGTCACGAAGCGCGAGTTGGTCCAGCGTATCGCAGAAAAAACGGGCGTCCAGCAGATCAGCGCCAAGGACGTCATCCAGAGATTTCTCGACGAGATCATCAGCGAGCTCGCAAAGGGAAACCGACTCGAATTCCGTGACTTCGGAGTTTTCGAGCCGAAGAGCAAGGCGCATCGGGTGGCTCGGAATCCGAGGACAGGTGACAAGGTGGAAGTGCCGCAGAAGACTACGGTCAAGTTCAAGGTCGGCCGCCTCATGAAGAAGAAAATTCAGAAAGAGGACGTTACTGCTGAAGACCTGGACGACGATGACGAGGACGCTCCCAAGGACGGCAAGGTGGTGCATGGGACCGCGAATGACCAGTGAAAGCACGAAGCCCTGCTCACTTTCAGCAGATTTCTGACGCGAACTGGTGGACTTCGCGGTGCTGAATATCAGCCCTTCGACTTCTCAAACTGAACGAAGAACGGAGACGCGCCCCGAGCGCGTCTTTTTCTTTTTTTGCTTTGAGGCCCGTGCGGCAGTTAGAATCGCCGTTGAGAGCTCAAGAGGCGCGTATGGCGCAGTCGAGACCCGCATTCACTTGTGGCATCGGCTACCCGAGGAAGCGTGGTCGACTCTAGAGATCAGCCCGTGGAAGATGGGAGATTCGAATGGAGAGCATGATTTACACAGGTCTTCGGTGGGGGGCCGCTCTGTCGATCGCGGCGAACCTGCTGAGCTGTTACAACCTTCCCGAACCACGTGTCTCGGAGAAGTCGGTTCTTGACGCAGCGGTGGAAGTCATTCAAACGCGGTACCCCAATTCCTCGCCCTCGGTCCAGAACGGGTTTGTTCTGGCTGTGACGCCGTTGGCTCTCGAGGGACTGACCAAGACACGCAGGCAGATTTCCGTCGACATCCGCAGGACTTACGCCGGCAACTACGAGCCCGTGGTCCGCGTAAGGCACGTAGCGGAACTGGGTACCACGGTCCTGCGTGCGGATCCCGAGACGGACGACCTTGGGGCTGCCGCTCCTCTGGCCGACAGAAACGAGTGGCGCACGCTCGGGAGTCTCCCCACCGAGGAGGTCGAGCTGACGAATGCCATTCTGGCAAAGATTCAGCCCAGGGGAATGTGACTTCATGGGAGAGCCAGCTCCCCTTCACCCGGGCAGCCAAGGGCAATTCACACAATGTTTGGGCCCATAGCTCAGTTGGTGAGAGCAGGGGACTCATAATCTCCGGGTCGCAGGTGCGAGTCCTGCTGGGCCCACCACTTAAAATCCAGGGTTTTCGCAACAGGACGAGACCCTGGATTTTTTGGGATTGTGACAGCTCTGCAACAGATCGCGCTGGATGAGCTGACGCCCAAGAAATCGCCTCACCGGAGGTGAATGCCGGCTCTGTTTGAGCCGGGGACCCCTCCGGCTTTCCAACATCCTCCGGCACTTTCTGTACGTCGACGCATACGACGGCACGCGCCGGATCAATGTGGTGACCGACAACTCGCTGTCTTGCTTCGGCAATGGGCCTCTTCGGTCCCGATTGTGAGCTTGCGCATCCCGTGCTCATGCGATTAACCTTTATTGCTTCTCCAGCCACTGGGCTGGTGGAACAGGAGTCAGGTTTGTGCGCACGGGAGGGAAGAATGCGTCAGGGTACTGGAGCAGGAAGAAATACGATGGGACGATTTGCGAGCGCGGTCGTGGTGTGTCTGGCAGCTCGGGGTGCCTCTGCCGGCGCGGACGTTCGTTTTGTGCGGGGGGATTCCAACGCCGACGGAGCGGTCAACATTTCAGATCCCGTCAGCACGCTGGGTTTCCTCTTCCTGGGGAACCCCTCGGCTCTCCAGTGCAAGGACGCGGCGGACTCGAACGACGACGCGAAGCTCAACATCTCCGACGCCGTCCACACGCTTGGGTTCCTCTTCCTCGGTACGCCCGCCCCGCCTGCACCCTTTGGCTCCTCGCCCACAGACTGCGGCGTGGACCCGACCGGCGCGGATATCTTGGCTGCGATAGGTTCTCGCCTTGCCCTGTTCTAACATGCACGGCGGTGGAAGGGTTCGCGTTCATCGGCCTCAACGCGCAAGGGTACCCCGAGTACCGGCACGTCGGCACCGCGGAATTCATCGGGACGGATTTGGTCTTCGTGCTCCTGCGAGGGGCAGACGGCGGCGAGGTCCGCTTCCAGATGGGGAGCCCCGACACGGAGTGTTCTCGCGGAGGCGAGGAAGGCCCTGTCCACGAGGTGCGGCTGAGCCCCTACCTCATCGCCAAGCACGAGTGCACGCAGGCCGCGTGGGAGGCGGTGATGGGCTCGAA
>SXGT01467318.1_pt1 | contig 42277 bp, 37 predicted proteins | sample 3176221 | NCBI WGS metagenome assembly SXGT01 (sample SAMN11356862, study PRJNA531348) | freshwater metagenome | isolation source: freshwater sample F1-120 | place: China: Fuxian Lake, Yuxi | collected 2017-12-25
CTGCGCGCTGGGTCACCCGATCGGCGCCTCGGGCGCGCGCATCTTGGTGACTCTGCTCGCGGCGCTCGAAGCGCAGAGCGCCAAACGCGGTGTCGCGTCGTTGTGCATTGGCGGCGGCGAGGGCATTGCGCTCGCCGTGGAGCGCGCGTGAACGATAAACTCCTCGCGCATTTTGCCGAACAAGCGGCGTTTTGCACGGCGCTTGGTTCGCCTTTTACCGGCGAGCTCATTGAGCGAATGCGCGAGGACATTATTACCGGCGGCCCAACGCACGCGCTTGTCGGAGAGTGGCCAACTAATCCGCGCGCTGATGCGCTTTCGCTCCGTCTCGCCGGCGTTGCGCACGCGTCAGTGCTGAACGGCCGCGATACTGCATTGGCGGCGCTTTATCCCGCGCATAATCCAAGCTGGCGCATGAATGATGTTTGGCCCGCGGTGCGCGCATTGTTTGATCGCGATCAAGTCTGGGTCCGTGATTTCATCGGCTCGGCTCCGCAGACGAACGAGACGCGTCGCTCGATGGTGCTGCTCGCGTGCTTTCTCCACTTCGCACGCGATTGGCGCGGCCCGGTCGACATGCTGGAACTCGGCGCCAGCGCCGGATTAAATCTCCACTGGGATAAATTCGCTTACCGCTTGAACGGCTGGTCCTGGGGCGCCGAAAGCCCGGTTGTGGTGGACACCGATTGGAGTGGCCCGCCGCCGCCACTCGATACGCCATTGCACATCCGCAACCGCGCCGCATGCGATCTAAATCCGCTCGACATCAATGATGAAGCGCAGCTTTTGCGGCTCAGGTCCTACATCTGGCCGGATCAACCCGATCGTCTTGCGCGCTTCGATGGCGCCGTCGCACTGGCGCGCGCGAATAAGGTTCAGGTCGATCGCGCCGACGCCGCAGAGTGGATTGCCGCCAAGCTCGCGGCGCGCGCCGATGATGCCGCGACCGTGATCTACCACTCAGTGTTCCTGCAATACCCGCCGCGCGAGGCTCGCGCCGCCATTATCGACGCTATCGAGCGCGCGGGCGCCGTCTCCACCGCGCGCGCGCCGCTGGTATGGGCTCGCATGGAGCCCGAAGGCTTGTTCGGCGGCGATATCAACAGCGCGCGCATGGTGTGTGATTTCGTCACTTGGCCGGGCGGCAGGCGGCGTGTCGTCGCTCACACAGATGGCCACGTCCGCATGGTCGCGGCGAGCTAGCGCGGCGCGCGCGTCGAAAAATTGAACACATTGTCCCAGGCCGCGTCGAGCTTTTGCAACGCCGTCATTGGATCGAGTGCGCCGTAAACTTCATTCTCGCGTGTCACCACACCGAGCCGCTCAATTTTGGCCAGCGCGTCATTGATCTCGAAATCGACATCGAGTCCGAAGCGGTCCTCCAGGTACGCCTCCGCGGCGTTATCGATCTCGCCTTTCGCCATGGGGCGTTGAGCTTGACGCAACACGCAATAGGCGAGGAACGCCTCTTTCGCGTCCTGATCTTCGCCGGCGCCGATGAGCAGATCGAGCACGCCAGCATTGTTGGCGAGATTGCGGAAGTAAACTGTATCGGCGAGCTGCTTTTGGTAGCGCAAAGTCTGCGCTTCATATTTGAGCCGCTGCCGCATCACGAATGCCCCAACCGCGACCAAACCTGAGATTGCCGCGACGGCCCGCTTCAGCTCGTCATCTTCGATCACGCCTTGCGCGCCGAAATAGCTCGCCAGCACTGCGAACAGCACCGTTATCGCAGGCCACAGATTGAGCAGCACTGGCACGCCAGTGGCCACCGCCGGTGCGGCGAGGAATACCTGGTCGCGTGGCCGCATACTCGGCTTTGCCCCAGGATGTAGCGTCACCAATTCAGGAGTTGCGACATTGCGAAAATGCTTCACGAGCGCGGCGCCCGGTCTCATGCCGCGCCGCATCTGTGAAAACGCGCGCCTGTCGGCGGCCACGACTTCATCTTCGCTCTTAAAGCCAACAAGTACGACGACGTCATTCATGACTTCGGCGTGGACCAATTCTTTGCGCAGGCCAAACCAGGTGCGATGTTCCAGTTTTTCCGAGCGCGCGCCGCGCGCGAAATAGCGAATGCGCCGAATGCCGGCCATTGACGGCTTAATCGCGAGCCCGGTCAGCTGCTTTGTGGCGCGCTGAGTCTGCACTGAGTTCGGGTCGATTTCGGAATAGTTGGCGCGCTTCAGCGTCTCGACCAGCGCTGCTTCAAACGCTTCGAAGGCCGACGCGCTAACATCGCGCGTGGAGGGCGGGGCGTCCGGATCAAGCGGATCGTAGAGCGCGCGCAGCGCCTCCAGGCGCTCATGCGCCTCATGATGCAGCAGCGCCCCGAGCAGGCGCAGGAGTTCGCGCGTGGCCGTGTCGCCGCCTGCGTCAGCGGCAATCGCGTCCGCCAGTTGAGATTTGCGCGCGGCTATGAAACCGTCGCGGCCGGGTCCCTCGCTCATGCGGCCAGTGCTAGCCTAGTGGCCGCTGCCGCGCTATGCGGCTTGGGGGAGCAACGTCGGCGGGGCCGGCGGCGGAAGGAGGCTGGGATGCGGGCGTTGGTGCAGGCGGCGGCGATCTGGGCGGCCCTTGCGGTAGGCGCGCACGCGCAGCCACAGCCACAGCAGCAACCACCAGACCCATTTGGCGGCCGTTTCGGCGTGTTCGAACTCGCTCAGTCGCCAACCGAAGCCGTGCAGCAACACCAGCTCATGGCAGCGGCCCTATCGAACGTTGCGCCGCAGCGGCGTGGCCGACAGGACGTTTACATTCTGTCGATGGCGCTCTGGGGCGATCCCGTGTTCTCGCGTGAAGCTTCGCAGGCCGAAGCGATCCTGCGCCAGCACTTCAACAGCGAAGGACGCACGCTCATTCTCGCTGCGTCGGCGCCGGGTCCGCGCACCTATCCGGTTGCGACGCCCAACAACATCGCCACCGCGATTGGGCATTTAGGGTCCGTGATTGATCCCAATGAGGATTTGGTGGTTGTCTTCTTGACCACTCACGGCGCTCCGGATGGCACCGCGGCGATCCGCGAGCACAGCCGAATGTTCGCTGGTCTGCGTCCTCAGCATCTCGCCTCCATGTTGGCGCAGGCCGGCATCCGGAATCGCGTTATTATCGTTTCGTCCTGCTTCTCCGGCGCATTCATCCCGCCGCTCGCGAACGACAACACCATCGTCATGACCGCGGCGCAGCATGATCGTTCCTCCTTCGGCTGCCAGCCCGAGAATGACTGGACCTTCTTCGGCGACGCCTTGTTCAACACATCGCTGCGCAACGGCGAATCTCTGATCGAAGGCTTCGATAGCGCCAAGGTGCTCATCGAGCGCTGGGAGCGCGAGCGTGGACTTACGCCACCATCGAATCCGCAGCGCTCGGTTGGACGCGTCGCTGAACAAATGGTGCGCAGCGCAGAGCGTAATCGCCGTTAGTCTTTAATGTGGTCGGATACGAGCTCAAGCGGCGCGGCCGTCGTCCGCTTTGGCACGCGCATCACAATGCGTGACTGCACGTCGGAGACGAGGCCGAGCGCCAACATTTTGTCACGTAGGAAATCATCATAAGCGTGCATGTCGCGGGTGACCACGCGCAGCATATAATCGACAGCGCCTGTCACGGTGGCGCATTCGACCACTTCCGGCCATGCGGCGATCGCCCTCTCGAAGGTTTCCAAGTTCTCGCGCGAGGGCAATGAGAGCTTCACTGTCGCGAACACTTCAAATGTCAGGCCCAGCTTCTCCTGATCCAGCAAGGTCACTTGCCGCAGGATCACGCCCGCCTTTTTCAGCCGCTCGATCCGTCGCCAGGCGGGCGAGGAGGAGAGGCCCACACGTTCGGCGATTTCGGCGATGGAGAGGCTAGCGTCGCGTTGCAGCAGGTCGAGGATTTTAGCGTCGACCGCGTCAAGCTCTTCGGACAATGTTTCCTCTCCCGCGCCCTCGATGGGATGAATTTTCCCATGTTGCAGGTGGGTCTCCCTCTCGACAAGGCAAAAGTGCCTTCGGGAGACAGGATTTTGCGTTCGCGGGGCAGGCAGCCGCGCTCTGGCGCACGACGCTTGCGGAGCTGCTCCCGCCCGCGTAAAGGTCCCGCCCTTCGGTGGCGTAGCTCATCTGGTTAGAGCGTGGGATTCATAACCCCAAGGTAGGTGGTTCAAGTCCACCCGCCACCACCAACTACTTGTTTTTGCTGGGGTTTTTCGCGATTTCCGGCAGAATGTGCCCGCAAATCCGGGGGTTTGCAATAGCTGTCCACGGCACAGAGACGGCGAAGTAGCGAGATAGTGGCTCCGTTTTCGCGTTTATCTCTCTCGCGCTTTTTCAAACCTTGGATTTGAACGTCAGAGACGTGTTGTACGACTCCTCGCTCAAGCAAAGAGTCGCTGCGAACTCACTACCTTGGAAATGCAACGTCGTCTTGGTTGAGAGTTTGTCTCTGATCTCGACCACCAAGATCTCTCGGTTTTCACGGTCTACTGCACGGGGACGTAAAAAACCCCGCCGTTTCCGGGGTCTTGGCTTTCGGTCTCAAGGCAGAGAGACGCGGACGAACGGGAATCTCGGCGCAAATTGCGGTTTATCTCCCGCGGCCAATTTCAAACCTTGGACTTTTTCGCCAGAGACCGGTTCGCCCGTCGGCCCGGTCATCGATAGCTTTATGCAAACCGTGCAAAGAGCGCGCGCTGTTCGTCCCATCGCAAAGGCAAGCGCGCCCTGATCAGGCTGATGAGAGACAGCCGGGCAGGCTGGCGTCCGTCGATTATCGTTTCGATGAGGTCAGGCGCCAGGAAGGCGAGCGGAAGCAGCTCACCCATGTAGATGGGACAAACCTTCTCGCGCTGGGCGATGTCTTGGATCGATGCTGGCTCATCGGATGCGAGCATTGCTTGCCACCGTCGCGATTGCACGATTGCTCGCACCAAGGCGCGGTCGACGCGCGGCCCGCTCGGGCGCTCCCCGTCGGCGGAGAGAAGACGACGGGCCGTGCTCGGACGCGCAAGGTGATGTGTGCGATCAATCCGAACAAACCCAGCATCGTCGTCTAGTGCTTCGAACTTTAAGCGCGACACGGAGGCCGCCGATAGTTCGATCTTGATGCGCTCTTGACCCAGATCAATGCGCCGGATCGCGGTTGATGCGGGCTCTTTCGAACTGAAGGCAAAATGAGGGTCGAGCAGTGGCGTCACGATCTCGCTGACTAGTTGCTCGAGCCTTGGTGCTGATACTCTCGGGAGTGTGCCGGCCGGCTTGCGTTGCGTGCGAGCGGTCGACACGTAGTAAAGGTAGCGCCGCTGACCTCTGTTGGCGTGCGCGCTCGTCATTGGACTGCCGCTGTCGTCAAAGAGCTTTCCCAAAAGCGTTGGCGCATGGCCACGGCTCGAAGTCGCGGGTAACGGGCCGAGCACCCCAGCCTTTAGCTTCTGTTGCACCGCTGCAAACATTTCATGCGAGATGATGCCTGTATGTTGGCCAGGATGACTGCGCTCGCGATGGACGATCTCGCCGACATAAACTCGATTGGCCAGGATGTGGTAGAGCGCGCCATGGGTGAATGGCTGACCGCCATGTTCTTTCCCGGTGCGCGAGGTCCAAGCCTTTGACCTTACGCCTTCGTTGTTGAGAGCGTCGCGCAGCTCATAGACGCTCCGAGAGCTGAGATAGCGCTCAAAGATCAAGCGGACCGTTGCGGCTTCTGCGTCATTGATGTGAAGCGCTCGCTCTCGAACATCATATCCAAGTGGGGGATGTCCGCCCATCCACATGCCGCGCGCTTTGGACTGAGCGATCTTGTCGCGAATGCGTTCGCCCGTTACTTCTCGCTCGAACTGCGCGAATGACAATAAAACGTTGAGCGTGAGCCTACCCATCGACGTCGTCGTATTGAAGGCTTGTGTCACGGATACAAACGAGGCGCCGGCTCGATCCAAAACTTCAACGATGCGCGCGAAGTCTGCCAGCGAGCGGGTGAGACGATCGACTTTGTAGACGACGATGACGTCCACGCGCCCCGCTGCCACTTCTGCCAGCAATTGCTTCAAAGCAGGGCGGTCCATGCTGCCACCAGAGAAGCCGCCGTCGTCGTAAATGTCCTTGACAGCGGACCACCCTTCGCCCGCTTGGGAGAGAATGTAGGCGCCGCACGCTTCACGTTGCGCATCGAGGGAGTTGAAGCTTTGTTCGAGCCCTTCATCGGTGGATTTCCGTGTGTAGATGGCGCAGCGAAGCTTTTTCATGAGCGCTCCAGGCCCTGCCCGATCAGGCCGAAGAAGCGCGGTCCGCTCCAGTGGGCTCCGGTGATTACTTTGGCCACCTGGCTGAGCGATGCGTAAGTCCTATCGAGATATTGAAAGCCAGCCGGCGTCACGAGCACCAAGTGCCTGATGCCGTTCCAATCGCGAACCAATGCGCTCCCCACCGGCGGCGCCTCGCGGGGTGCGGGATCAAAGTCGGGGTCCACTTCGAACTGCTTCGTCAACTCGGTTAGTCGCTTTTTCAGGCGTCCGGATAGATCACCGAAGGTCGCGACTTCGAGCCGATAGACGTACGCTCGAAGCAGCATGTCACGCGAGCGGAAGGGTGGTGGATCGCAAGCAAACTCATTGCGCCAGGCCTTACGAAGCTCCGTTAGCTTGAACGTACGAAGCATGTCGAGATCGATCATGTGCGCCTCCCGGCTGCTAGCAGCGCCGCAGCCTGAGCGAGCAGTGAGAGTTCGTCGGCGAGTGCGACCACCTTCGTGGCCTTGGCCGAAGTCGGGCGGGCTTGGCTGCAAACGGTCTTGTCGTGAAGCAGCTCTGCGCGATCAACCATCGCGTCCCAGATCGCGTCTAGAGCCGCGCGCGTCATTTGCGGCTCTCGATGCGGTAGACGCGCTCGGCGCCGGCTTTTGAGGACACGATCGCCAGACCGCGCTTCTTTTTTAGTGCGCCGGACATCACGCCGCGCACGGAGTGCATTTGCCAGCCGGTGAGCGCCATGAGCTGCGCCAGCGTTGCGCCTTTGGGCGCGCGCAATGCTGAGATCAACGCGTCAAGCTTAGTCGCAGGCTTTGCGGTGGTTTTGGCTTGTTTGACGGCGGAAGCCCCTGCCGGCCGGGTGCTGCCAGCGCGTTTGGCAGGGGGACGGATTGCGCGTCGCTTTGGCTTGTTCGAGGCCATGTTCTTGCTCCTTCGCCGCCGGGATCCTCCGGCACGAGGGCAAGCCCCGGAAACCTCGGGGGGAAGGGTTCATTCTCAGCACTGAACCTGTCGAATCATTCACCTCCGGCGGCGCCACTGCGCTGACGCCATGCATGCTCGGAATGCAACGGAAGTCCACTCGGAACGCAGCGGAAGTTCAGGCGCCGGGGAGGTCCGTTCCGGGGCATCTGCAGACGGGCGGCTAACACGATGAAAAGCCGATAGCGGACGTTTGTAGACCTCCCCCTTACCAAGGGTGCGCTCTACACGTGCCAAGTCCGCGGTGGGGCAGGGGCGGACGTTCGCGGTGATGCGTGCGCATGGCCGCAATTGGCCCTTTCCGGACGCTGGACCTTCATCCTTGAGTGTCCGCTTCATGGCACAGAACGGACATTGCCTATCTGCGATCCACCTCTGTGTTGGGCAATTTGGGATGCGAGCGAGAGAAGCGCGCTGGTCGATTATGGACGCAGGTAGAACGAGCCCTCGGCAGGGGCGAAACGAGCGTTCGGCGCGACTGCCGGTCCGCGAACGACTTCCGGCTCTACGTCTCCGCTGTTGTCACAGCAGTTTTCATTAGCAGCTATCTATACATCGTCGCGGCGCTTTCTGGTGAGCACCTTACGCGCGGCGGGGCGCCCCTTGAACCCGGTCGCCGTCGGCCATGCTGTCTCCGGGGAAGAGGATGACGCGTTCGCCTTCACGCAGTCCGGACAGCACGGCGCGATAGTCGTCACCGCCGTCGCCCAGCGTTATCGGCGTCAGTCGAGCCCGCCCGCCTCGAATCACGAAGACTGCCCAGCCATCGCCATCGCGCACCAATGCATCGGTAGGCGCGCGAACCGCGGCGGCTTGTTCGTTCAGGATCACGCGTGCATCTACACGAAAGCCGTGGCCCAGCGGCGGGACAGTTTGAGGATCGACAAGATGGAGGATGACGGTGACGCGCTGCTCTTCAACACCGAGCGCTGAGATGCGTGTGCGCGCATAGGGCTCAATACGGAAGACGCGAGCAGGAATTGGCGTATCGCCACCCCAATTTTCAATTTGCGCCGACGCGCCGGCCTGCATGCGTACGGCGTCCTGGGTGAGGAACTCGGCGGCGATCTCAATTTGGCTGGTGTCGCCAATCTCAATCAGGGGCGCGCCCGCGAGCGCAATGGTTTCGCTTTGCTGCAAGAGACGCAACACCCGTCCCGCGGCGGGGCTGGTCACTGGGGTCGCACGGCGTGCCCGCGCAGATGGCGAACCTGCCGCCGCGCGTGCGCGCGCCAATTCGGCGCGGCGCGCGGTGACAGCGGAGCGTGCGGCCCGCAGATTGGCGTTGGCGGCGTCAAGTGCTGCTTGTGAGGCGAATTCTCGGGAAAACAGTGTCGCGACACGCCTTTGATCGCTTTCCGCCAATTGCAGGCCCGCTTGCGCCTCGGCGAGTGCCGCTTGGGCCGCAGCAACAGCTGCGCTCGCTTCAGCGACAACGCGTGCGTCGAGCAATGCAGGATCCGCCGGTAGTATCGAGGCGATCACTTGACCGCGCTCAACCGTATCGCCCGGCTCCAACTCGATGCGCTGGAGTTCGCCACTTACGGGGGCAGCGACTACAAAAACGTCGTGGATACGTGTCCGCGCTTCGTCGACCACCTCGCTGCGCACGATTCCGCGGTCGATGATCGCCACTTCCACACTCATGGGCCGGGGCCACGCTAGCCACAACAGCAAGAGCGCGACCACAATGCCTGCGCCTAGCCAAACGCGCTGCGCGACACTCAATTTGAGCGGCGCTTGCGCCATTGCAATCAGATCTGTGCGAGAGGGCAGGCGCATAAGTCAGTCTCTGGCTTTGAGGACGGCAATCATATCGAGTTTGTCGATGCTGGCGCGCACGACCATCGCTGCGGTTGCAACGCATCCAAGGGTAAAGGCGATAGCAAAGGCGTAGCCTGCTGAATTGAACACAAACGGGAAGGCGTACATGTCGGTTTGGAAGAGCTGCATCAGCCAGATGGAGAGAAATGTGCCGAGCGCGAGACCCGCAGGGATCGCGATGAGCGCCAGCGCCATAAGCTCGCCGACAAGAATGTAGGACACTTCAAGGCGCGTGAAGCCGAGCACGCGCAGCGTCGCGAGGTCCCGCTCCTGTTCGGCCAAGGTGATACGCGCTGCTGAAAAGGCGACGCCGCCAGCCATGATCGCTGCAAAGGCGGCGTAGATAAAATTCATCACGCCGACGCCTTGTTCGAACTCACTGCGCATGGACGCTTCGGCCTGACCGACAAAGCTGACGCCGGCCACCCCTGGGATGTTTTTGATGTCGCGATTGAAGGCATTGTAGCGCGCGGTATCCATGCGCAGGTGGGCGCCGCTGACGCGCCCGGGCTCGCGCATGAGACGCGAGAGCGCGTTGATTTCCATGTACGCAGATGAACCGATCATGGGCTCGACGATTGCCGTCACACGCACGTTCGCCGCGATTCGCCGGCCGCGCGTCTGCTCCAAGCGGATCTCGTCGCCCGGCTCGGCGCCGAGCTTTTGTGCAAGGGCGCGCGCCAAAGCAATGCCCGTCGCCGGCGGCGCCATCACCCTCTGGCCCGCGCCCACGATTTGGCTGAGGCGCGCATGTTCAGGCACGCCGAACACGGCCTCGTGCACAGTCCGCCCATTATGGCGCAAAATGACATCGTCAAGCCGGAAGGGCTCCGCGTAGAGAACGCCCGGGAGCCGCTGAACTTGGTGGAGGACTGTGCTATCGCGCGGTTCGGTGAATGTGAGCGTTACGTCTTGGCGATTGGCGACGCCGAAATTGACATCGAGCAGATAGTCCATTTCCGCCGGCATCGTGCGCGCGACCACGAGCAGGGCGATCGCAAAGGCGACACCAAGCGCGGTGGTGCCAGCACGCCGGGGAAATCGCACGATCCGCCGCATAATGATCCGTGACTTTGCATCAAGGCGAGATTCAAAGCGAGAAAGCGCGGGTCCGGCAGAGAAGAAGGTCGTCGGCCGAGGTGGCGTGAGAGCTTCAGCTGGCGATAGACGCGCAGCTTTCAGCACAGAGAAGATGCAGCCGGTCAGTGCAGCCGCAAAGCCCGCCGCCCACGCGCCGAGGAAAGTCGCGGGAGAAGCGGAGAATTCGAGCGTCGGAAAATGATAATAGTCGCGATAGAGGTCTGCGACCGACCGGCCCAGTGCGACGCCGGCGGCTGAACCAATAAAGGCGCCGATCGCGGCGAAGATGAGCGCGCTCTTGGCGTAGTGCCGCGCAACGTCCAGGTTGGAATAGCCGAATGCTTTCAGCAGACCGATGTTGGAACGTTCGGTGGCGATTACGCGGCCGAGCGCGATGTTCACCAGAAACGCCGCTGTGATCAGAAATAGCGCTGGCAGGAATAGGGCCATGGTGGAGAGCTGGCGGAGTTCTTCGCTTAGGAAGCGGTCGGACACCATGCGATCGCGTCCGTAAGCGCCGATGCCGCCGTAGGGTTCGAGAATGCGATCGATAGCGGCGATGGTTTCATACTGATTGGCATTGCGGCCAAGCAGGAACACAGCATCATTAAAGGCGCCATCGAGGTCGTAAGCGCGCGCGAGCGCCTCACGGTTCATCCAGATCACGCCAAAGCGTTTGGCTTGCCGGAAGAGTTCACCGGGCGCTGCGACGAAGACGAATTCCGGCGAGTTGGCGACGCCAACGATTTGCAGCGTCTGCCGTCGACCGTGGATCGTTGCGTCCAACGTGTCGCCGAGTTCGAGGTTGTTTGCATCGGCGAAGGCTTGGCTTAGCAATATCTCGTCGGCGCGCGCGGGATCGGGCCAGCGCCCGCGATCAAGCGTCAGATCATTTACGCGAGGTCTGCCGCTGATTGGCAGTGAGACAAGACGGGCTGAAGGCGGCTCGGAGACAGCGGGCAAATCAAGCAACGCAACGCCGCTCACGCGCGTCTCGATTGTCTGGATGCCGGGCGCAGCCGCTAGGTCCTGGGCAACGCGTTCCGGAGCGCGCACGGCGGACACGGCCAGATCGGCCATGTGACGTTCGGCGTAGTAAGCGGCGCGCGTGCGCTCCATTGAGCCGCGCATCCCAACAGCCATAACCATGACCGAGAGCCCGCATCCGAGCACGAGGGCGACACCCAGTGCATGGACGCGCATCCGCCAGACATCACGTAGAAGCTTCTTGTCCAGCGCGCGCATCGGTCACCACACCAGATCCGAAGGTGGAACGCGGGCAGTGTTGGTCTCGACGCTGCGAACACGACCATCGCCAAAGCGGATAACGCGTGCGCCCATGCGCGCGACGTCGGCATTGTGCGTGACGATCAAAGTGGTGGAGCCATAACGTTCGTTCACCTCCTGTAGCGCCTCCAGCACGCGCACGCCGGTCTTGACGTCGAGCGCGCCTGTGGGTTCGTCGCATAAGAGCACCGCGGGCCTCTTGGCGATGGCGCGCGCTACAGCGACGCGCTGCTGCTCGCCGCCAGACAATTGCGATGGAAAGTGATCGAGTCGCTGCCCCAATCCCACAAGCTCAAGCGCTTCGGCGGCATCCAGTGGATCGTTGGTAATCTCGCTGACGAGTTCGACGTTCTCGCGCGCGGTGAGGCTCGGTATGAGGTTGTAAAATTGGAAAATGAAGCCGACGTGCTGGCGGCGATACTGCGTCAACGCTTGTTCACTCTGTCCAGTGAGTGGGGCGCCGCGGAAATGGATGGCGCCTGCACTCGGACGATCCAGTCCGCCGAGAATGTTGAGGAGTGTTGACTTACCGGACCCTGATGGGCCTAGCAGGACGATCAATTCACCGCCGCTGATATCGAGGTCGACGTCGATGAGGGCGCGGACGGCAGTTTCGCCCTCGCCATAGGTCCTGCAAATGGCGCGCAGAGCGAAGAGCGGCACAGACCGATCTGATGGCGCTGCGTTGATCATGACGTTTCATGCCCGGTTTGGCCAGGCTATCCTTGATCGACCTCAAGTGAGATTGATTGGCGCTCTGATGAGATGTCTAGCTCTTTCGTGGTTTCGCGCGATTGGGACAGATCGGCGGCGGTTTTGGCTGGGTCTTTGCAGTCGCGTTGAGAGAGCGGGATAGTCGTTCAGTGACCGAAGGGAGCCTCACGGGTCTGAGCGAAGCAGAAGCCCTGCGCGCGTTCGCTCAATGGGGCGCGAACGAACTGCCCAGCCCGGGTCGTCGCGGGCTTGCAAAAATTGCTGTCGAGACCCTGCGTGAGCCGATGTTCATGCTCCTGTTAGCGGCGGCGGGTCTCTATCTATTTCTGGGAGACCTGGGCGAGGGCGTCTTTTTGTTACTTGGCGCGTGCGCTGCGATTGCGCTTGTTGTGGTTCAGGAGGCGCGCAGCGAACGGGCGTTGTCGGCGCTGCGCGATCTGGCGCAGCCCCACGCGCGCGTCGTGCGCGATGGCGCCCAGAGGAAGATTGCGTCTCGTGACGTCGTTCCCGGCGACATCATGCTCGTCGGCGAAGGTGATCGCATCTGCGCGGACGCGGTGCTGATTGCTGGTGACGTCCTGAGCGTTGATGAGTCGTCACTCACCGGCGAGTCTGCGCCCGTTTCGAAACGTTTGGCGCACCCCGGTGAGGTCTTTGCCGAAGTTCCGGCGCCGACGCACGAGGCGTCACCGCTTCTGTTCTCAGCAACGCTGGTCGTTCGTGGTCAAGCCGTGGCGCGGGTGACGCATACTGGCGTCCATTCTGCGCTTGGCCGGATTGGCCGCTCGCTCGCCGAAATTGATCAACAGCCGACACCGCTGCAGCGGACGGCAGGCAAACTTGTCGGTCTTCTGGGACTGTTTGCATTGGCGTTCTGCGGATTGGTGGTTCTGGCGTTCGGTGTCTTTCGTAGTGATTGGATCGCTGGCGCACTGGCGGGAATCACGACGGCCATCGCATTGGTGCCAGAGGAATTTCCGATGGTGTTGGCGGTTTTTCTGGCGCTGGGCGCCTGGAGGCTCGCCACGCATAAAGTGCTTGTGCGCCGTAGCGCGGTCATCGAGACACTCGGCGGCGCGACAGTGCTTTGTGTCGATAAGACTGGCACGTTGACGCAAAATCACATGCGCCTTGTTCGTGTTTGGACAAAAGGCGGCGTTGCCGATGTGGATGCCGCGCTCGGTGATGAGGCGCGCGCCCTTATACACTGCGCCGCCTTGGCTTCGAGCATTCGGCCAATTGATCCGATGGATCGCGGCATACATGAAGCGGCGACTAAACTTCGATTGCCTGTGGCTGCAGGAACGATCGAGCGGAGCTGGCCGCTTCGCCCCGAAACGATGGCGGTCACACAGCTTTGGCGCAATGGTGATGTCCGCGTGGCTGCCGCGAAGGGCGCGCCGGAAGCGGTGTTTCGTTTGTGCGGCCTGGACGGCGATGAGATCGCTCGCCTTCACGACATTATCGAGGCCTTCGCAAAGGATGGCTTGCGCGTGCTCGGTGTCGCCAGGTGGCGTGGAGGGGCCACGTTTCCGGAGATGCCCGAAGGTGCTTTGTTCGAATTTGCTGGGCTCATCGGGTTTTTTGACCCGCTACGTGAAGATGTACCGCTTGCATTGGAGGAGGCGCGAAGCGCCGGCATCCAAGTGATCATGATCACGGGCGATCATCCTGCGACTGCGCTGGCGATTGCCACCGCCGCTGGCATCGACACCGCGAGCGGGGCAACGACGGGCGCCGCGTTGGCTGAACTCCCATTCCCGACACTACGTCAGCATATGCAACAGGGCCGCGTCTTTGCGCGCATCGCCCCCGATCAGAAGTTGCTCATCGTCGAAGCGCTGAGAGCCAATGGTGAGGTCGTGGCGATGACGGGGGACGGCGTAAACGACGCGCCTGCGCTTGAGGCGGCTCATATCGGAATAGCGATGGGGCGAAAGGGGACGGATGTCGCGCGTGAAGCGGCTGATCTTGTGCTCCTCGATGATGGCTTTGCGTCGATTGTGGGCGGTGTGCGTATGGGGCGGCGCATCTTCGCCAATTTGCGCAAGGCGTTGATCTACATCACCGCCATCCATGTCCCGATCGCCGGTCTCGCGCTCTTGCCGATCCTGCTTGGACTGCCGCAGCTCCTGTTTCCGATGCACGTTGTTCTTCTGGAGCTTGCGATTGATCCGACTTGTGCGCTCGCGTTTGAGGGCGAACGCAGCAGCCGCGACGCCATGAGACGTCCGCCGCGTAAGCCGGACGAGACGTTGTTTGGCCTGCGGCAGCTGCTCATTGCGGCTTTGCAGGGCGTCGCCATCTTGGGCGGTGTCTTGGTGCTCTACGTTTATGCTTTGGCCGATCTCACGGCAGCACAGGCGCGCGGGGCGGCGTTCGTTGCGCTCGTTGTCGCTAATCTCACTTTGGCGTTAGCGGACGCGGTCGGCGCGGAAGGACGCATCCTTGATCCGGAGCGGCGCATTTACTGGATAATCGCGGCAGTGCTGATGGCCGTGTTGGCGCTGGTTGTAGCGAGTCCCTGGCTGGCCGGGATATTTCACTTGGCGGCGCCAAGCGCTCAATACCTGTTCCTGGCAATTGGTGTTGGTCTGGTCAGCGGCGCTTGGCATTGGCCGTTGCTGCGGGCGATGGGGAGGGGCGCGTGAAGGTTACGCTGCGAAGTCTTGGCGGAGCCGAAACGGTCACGGGATCGAAGCATATGATCGACGCCGATGGCACGCGTGTCCTGGTCGATTGTGGCTTGTTTCAGGGCTTGAAACACCTGCGCGAACGCAATTGGGCGCCGCTCGCTGTGCCGCCGGAATCGATTGATGCGGTCGTCCTTACTCACGCACATCTCGACCACAGCGGTTACTTGCCGAAGCTGGCGCGGGACGGGTTTCGAGGCGTCGCGCATTGCACAGAGGCAACCGCAGCTCTTTGCGATGTCCTTCTAAAGGATAGCGCTCAGATCGCCGAGAAGGATGCCGAATACGCGAATCGTAGGGGCTTCTCCAAGCATCAGCCGGCGCTACCACTCTATACAATGCGTGATGCAGAGCGCGCCTTGAAGCGCTTGAAGCCCATGCCCTTTCACACAGAGTTCGAGATCGCCCGTGACGTCGGTCTGACATTCCGCGGTGCGGGGCATATCCTGGGTGCAGCGACCGCGGAGGTGAAGGTTGGTGGGATGACCCTCGTGTTTTCCGGTGATCTTGGCCGCTACCACGACCCAATCATGCCCGACCCCGAACCCGTTGCGCACGCGGACTATGTGATCGTTGAGTCCACCTACGGCGACCGCATCCACGCCAAGACCGATGCCATGGCTGAACTTGGCGACATTATCGAACGAACGATCCAACGCGGTGGCACGGTGGTTATTCCGGCCTTCGCCGTGGGCCGTGTGCAGAGTCTGCTCTATCATCTGTGGCTGCTTAAGCGCGCGGGCCGATTGGGAGCCGCGCCAGTTTTCCTGGACAGCCCTATGGCGATCAGCGCAACCAATCTGCTGCGCGCGCATTCCGATGATCACAAACTCGACGCCGACGCTGTCGAGGGCTCCTGCGCGGTCGCCACATATACGCGCGATCTAGCGGCCTCCAGGGCCATCACATCCAACCCCATGCCAAAGGTCGTGATCGCCGGCAGCGGCATGGCGACGGGTGGGCGGGTCGTGCATCATATCCGCACGTTCGCGCCCGATCCGCGGAGCACTATTTTGTTTGCGGGCTACCAGGCCCTCGGCACGCGTGGTGCTCGGCTCTTGGCCGGTGAGAAGGAACTCAAGATGTTCGGCGAGTGGATCCCGGTTCGTGCCGAGATTGCCAGCTTGCCCCAGCTCTCGGCCCATGCTGACGCTGAGGAGATCATGCGCTGGCTCTCAGGCTTTGATCACGCGCCTCGCCGCTTATTCATTGTCCACGGTGAACCCGCGGCGTCGGAGGCCTTGCGCACGCGCGTGGAGCGTGATCTGAAGTGGAAAGCAAGCGTGGTCGATCCGCTTTTCAGCTACGATCTAACATGAATGGGGATACGCATCCGCTCCGCGCGCGGAGGCTGCGGCTGCTGACGCAGGATGAGGCGATCGTGCTGATGCGCACAGATTGCCACGTGTGCAAATCAGAGGGGCTTGCCGCGCGCGCGCGCGTTTTATTGCGCGCGGGGACGCGTGAAGTGATCGCAACGCTCTATCAGATCGAGAACGAGTGGCTGCACCTGGACGAGGTCGGACTTTCCGAGGCGGCGTGGCAACGGCTCAATCTAAATGCGGGTGACGTCATCGACGTCGAGAACGCGCCGACGGTGGAATCATTGGCCGACGTTCGTCGGCGAATTTTCGGCGGTCGCTTGGATGCACGCGCGTTCGGCGAGATCATTACCGACATAGTCGCCGGTCGCTATGCCGACATCCACCTCGCGACGTTCGTTGCGGCCTGTTCGGCGTTTCCTCTTGATGTTGAGGAAATCACTTATCTGACTGGGGCGATGGCGAACGCTGGAGATAAGTTGGCCTGGCGCGCGCCCGTCGTGATTGACAAGCATTGCGTCGGCGGTCTGCCAGGAAATCGTACAACTCCGATTGTTGTAGCGATCGCCGCCAGTTGCGGTCTGACGATGCCCAAGACTTCGTCACGCGCCATCACTTCGCCATCGGGAACAGCTGATGCCATGGAGACGCTTGCGCCGGTCGATCTCGACGTCGTGGCGATGCGACGCGTGGTCGAGGCGGAGGGCGGGTGCATCGCATGGGGTGGCGCCGTCAGGTTGTCGCCGGCGGACGATGCGCTGATCCGTGTCGAGCGTGCGCTTGAGATTGACACCGAGGGCCAGCTTATTGCCTCGGTTCTCTCAAAGAAGATTGCGGCTGGCGCGACCCATGTTGTCTTGGATCTTCCGGTGGGCCCCACTGCGAAGGTTCGAACCGATCTGGCGGCGGACAAACTTGAGGCGCATATCACGTCGGTTGCCGCAACGTTCGGCATGAGAACTCGCGTATTGCGAACCGATGGCTCGCAGCCAGTCGGCCGAGGCATTGGTCCGTCGTTGGAAGCGCGAGATGTTCTGGCAGTTCTAAAGGGCGAGCCGGAGGCGCCGCAAGATTTGCGCACGCGCGCCCTGTCAATCGCGGCTGCAGTGCTTGAGTTGGCAGGCGCTGCTCCCGCAGGGCAAGGCAAAGCACGCGCCGAGGAGACGCTTGTGAGTGGTCGGGCGTGGGAAAAGTTTCAACGCATCTGCGCAGCGCAAGGTGGTATGCGCGAGCCGCCAATCGCGCCGCTGACGCGTGCCCTCGCGGCGCCTCGCACTGGCATTGTCACCCACATCAATAATCGCAAGGTATCACGCCTCGCTAAACTTGCGGGCGCGCCTGACGATAAGGCGGCGGGCGTTGAACTCCTGGCGCGTCTTGGCGATCAGGTGACATCTGGCACGCCACTCGTGATCGTGCATGCCGAGGCGCCGGGCGAATTGGACTACGCGTTGGCGTTCGCGGCCGCCAATATGGACATGTTTGAGATAGAGGCTTGAGCGCGATGCGTGTCATCTTGCCGATGCCGGGCAACGAGACTATGGCGCAGGCGCTTGCTGAGCGTCTTGACTCAGAACTAGGTGTCCTCGACTGGCGGCGTTTTCCCGACGCGGAAGCTTATGTTCGTATTGCAAGCGATGTGCGGGGAAGGCGCGTGCACATCGTCTGTACGCTGGCGAACCCAGACCCGCAAATCATGGCGCTGATCTTTGCGGCAGCCACGGCGCGCGAATGCGGTGCAGAGAGCGTTCATCTGGTTGCGCCCTACCTCGCTTACATGCGGCAAGACATGAGCTTCCTGCCCGGTGAGGCGGTTTCAGCGACGCACTTTGCCCGGCTGTTATCGCAACACTTCGATAGCCTCTTAACGGTCGACCCGCATCTCCACCGCATCAGGGGCCTAGAGGAGATATTCGCGATTCCCACACGCGTTGGCAGAGCGGCGCCGCTCCTCGGCGACTGGATTGCGCAGAACGTGGACGCACCCCTTATCGTGGGGCCGGACCAGGAAAGCGAGCAATGGGCCGCCGAGGTCGCGCGCCGTGCGGGCGCGCCGCATGTGGTCGCGCGTAAACAACGGATCGCTGATGAACTAGTGCGCATTGAGTTGCCCGACCTGACGGCGTGGAGCGGTCGCAAGCCGGTCTTCGCCGACGATATCGTCTCTTCCGGAAGGACTATGATTGAGGCGGCGCGGGTGCTGGATGCGCGCGGGATGGCCAAGCCCTACTGCTTGGCGATCCATGCGGTATTTGCTCCGGGTGCTTTTGAGAATCTCTCCCGGGTAACCGAGAGTGTCATAACCACTGACACCGTCTTTCATGCTTCCAACGCAATCTCCGTCGTGGACACGCTGGCGCGATGCATTGAAGCCTAGTGTGATTGCGCCGGTCACGGGACAATCAAAAAGGGTCAGCGGGAATGGCCATGAGCGAGTCGCGTGTTGAGCTGCAAGGCGGCGCCGCCATAAAGCTGCGGCTCGAGGAGCTTAGCCAGCTCTTCGATCCTTTTGACCCTTTTCCGATCCCGACGCGCGATCTCGCCAAGAGCGCAGAAGATTTCATCGTTGGTTGGGCGCGTGAGCTGCCGCGAGATGAGATTTTCCGCATCGTCGTTCACGTGTCGGAGCGCGAGGCGACGAGTGCGACCGCGGCGGGACTCGCGGGCGCACTCCGGCGTCACTTCAGCTATCGCGCAGAGCGGACGTCGGGCGATCTCCATGAGATGTTTCGGATCGGACGCTTGTCGCTGCTTATCGGATTGGCGGTCCTGGGCGGTTGTGTGTTGGGTGGTAGATTGGTGAGCGGCATTCTCGGGCCCGGCGACGTCTCAAACTTTTTCGTAGAAGGGCTGATCATTCTGGGTTGGGTCGCCAATTGGCGGCCCATTGAAATCTTCCTGTATGATTGGTGGCCTTTGTCGCAGCGAAGGCAATTGTATTTGCGTCTTGCCGGCGCAGAGGTGGAGGTTCGGCCGGTGCGCGACGGATCGTAGCCCACGGGCGTCAGCCCACCCTTCAGCGTGCGCACAATACGCGAGCATAGATTGTTGCGCCGGATCAACTCTTTGGCTGTAAGCGGGGCTAGGCTGAACGAACTGCCACGAGCAGTGCCTGCATCGGCGCCTTGACCCATATGGTTCGTCACCCCCCGTCGGACCACTGATCGCCAAGGCGCCGATGGGCTGGAAGAGGGTGAATGCGCGAGCGGCAACCTGGTTCGCGTCTCGGAGCGACTTCCGGAGGTAGGAACGTGCAACCGTCTCTCAACTCGCGCGCGCATTCGCTATGACTCTGAAACAGATTCTGGTTCCGGTTATCACGATTGGGGCCGATCAGGCGGCGTTGAGTGTCGGCTCTGATCTCGCCGAACATTTCGACGGCCGCGTGACGGCGTTGATCTTGTCAATCTGGCAAGGCTCAGAATTTGCCCACTCTCAAAGTCCGCTTTCAGAAGTGCTGATGGATTTGGTGCAAGGCGCTCAATCGGCGGCTGCGCTGGAGCGCGCCAAGATTGTCGCATGGTTGGAGCGATCGCTCCGTGCCTTCGACGTGCGCGACGCGACGGCCGAAGCCGCACTGGCGCGGGACGAGATTGTTGCTCACGCCTGTGTCTCCGATCTGATCGTCTTAGCGCGGCCTGGTCTGCACAAAGACGCACGGCGCGAGTTGCTTGAGGATGTGCTGTTTAAATCGGGACGGCCGGTGCTTCTCTTGCCATCACCGCCGCGCCGTAAGCAAAAGTTCGAGCGCATACTCATCGCTTGGAACGTCAAAGCGCAGGCGGTTCGGGCGGTCGCGGGCGCGATGCCGCTGTTGCAAGCCGCCAAAGTGGTGCGGATCGTGACCGTTGATGCGGCGCCCAGCAGGGCTGGGCGCGGCGAAGCGCCCGGGCGCGAGCTGGCCGCCTACCTCGCAGCGCACAATGTGCAAGCCGAAGTGAACAATCTTGACGGCCTCGGTCGAGAGCACGCGCGGGCGATTGCCGACGCCGTGCTGGATTTCGACGCCGATCTAGTGGTGATGGGCGCTTACGGACATTCGCGTGCACGCGAGTTCGTGCTCGGCGGCGTCACGCGCGCCTTTCTCGCCGACTCCAAAACAGCGCTATTTCTGGCGCATTAGGAATCAGGTCAGCCACTGAGTGACTTGATGGATGCTCAAGCCGATCAGACCGCCGATAACGGTGCCGTTGATCCTTATGTATTGGAGATCAGGGCCGACACTGTGCTCGAGCTTCTCGACCACTGTGTGCGTATCCCAGCTCCGAATTGTCTCGGAGATCAGGGCGCCGACATCGCGACCGTGGCGACCAGACATCTCCGTGAGCAGGGCGCGCAGGCGACGGTTTAATGTTTCGAGCACCGCGGCATCGGCGAGCAAGGCCGCCCCAAAGCGTTGGATAGCTTCGGCCAGCGCTAGGCGCGCCGAGGATTTCGGCGTTGCTGCATCCGAACGCAGCGTCGACTTCAGCGTCCGCCAGACTTCCGCGAAATATGTGGCCACCGCCGGGTGCGCTAGGATGTCACCGACCATTTGCTCAATCTGCAGGCGCAGTTCTGGTGAGGTCTGCAGATCGTCGGAGAATTTTTGCAGTAATTCGGTGATGCGTTTGCGAGCGGGGTGATCGGTCTCCGTCGCAATTTGGCGCAATGTGTCTTCAATTGCGGAGATCAAGGCGTCTGAAGCGCGTGCGTCGAGCGAAATCAATCGCCACACCCAGGATGTGCGAGCCCGTACCTGCGCACGGATCGCCGCTTCGTTCTCCTCAAGCGCGCGCCATCCCTCAGTCAATGCTGCGTCGAGCACGACTTGGTGGCGGCCATGCTCGGTGAGCAATTTAAGCCCGCGGCCAATAGCAACGGATAGACGGTCGTCGCGGCTAAATTCGCCGATCTGGCGACGCATGAAGTCGCTTACTACCTCATCGTCGAGCAGGTCGGAGATCGCCGGCAGCGCATCCATTACGCCATCGGCGAAGCGGCGCGCAGTCGCAGGATCAGCCAGCTGGCGACCAAGAGAAGTTGCGAGGTCCTGATGACGCAAGCGCGCGCTGATCACTTCCGGAGCAAGGAAATTCACAGAAACAAAATCGCCCAGGGTATCGGCGATGCGCTCTTTGCTGCGTGGGATTATCGCGGTGTGGGGGATAGGTAGCCCGAGGGGGTGGCGGAAGATTGCGGTCACCGCGAACCAGTCGGCAAGGCCGCCGACGAGCGCCGCTTCCGCGAACGCGCGCGTATAGCCCCAGCCGGCGCCTTGGCCAGACTGCGAAACCGCCAGAAAGTAAAGGAGCGCCATCAGAACCAGCAGACCACCGGCCACCAGGCGCATCGTCGGCAGAGACCAAGCCTTGTCTTCAATGGCAGCGGCGTGCCTGCCCTGGTCGGTGTGGTCGGTCATTATTTCATCATCGTCGGTAATGAGCTGCGGCGACTTGATCCAAGGCAAGCGCCTCGGCGGATTTTCTGTCTATCAGGGCCGTGACATTGACGTCCGGAGAGTGAAATGGGGATCGGTGGCAGGTTGCTCGGGACAGCGTTGGTATTGACGTGCGGGGCTTTGGCCGTCGCCGCAATCGTAGCCGCGCCCCGCGTTCTGCGCACGACACGCCCTTTCGTTCGCGAGGGTCTGCGTCGCGGACTTGGGCTTTATGAGCAAGCGCGCGCTGCAGCGGCGGAGTTCGCCGACGACGTCGCGGATCTTGTCGCTGAACTCCGCGCTGACCAAGCGAATGGCCAGCCTAGTACTGCGGACGAAAGCGAGGCGGATCTTAAGAAGGCTTGATCCTTCCACTTTGCGGAAATGCGCGCGCGACGAGCGGCGCGAGCGAAAATCCAATGATCATCGCCGCTTCGAGCGGCGTGGGCGGTGCAATGCGCAGGATGCGCCGCAGCGGTGCGATGGCAAAGGGCGCTGCCAGCAAAATATAGGATGCCGCAACACCTATCTCGATTGGACGATCGAACACGTCGCTTGTGGGGCGGCCTCGCCGTAGCCGCAGCGCGTATGCGAGCTGATGACTTGCCAGTGAAAGGAAAGTGAGGCCGCGCGTACGTGGGCCTGAGCCGTGTCGCGCGGCGCCGAGCACGTGCATGATGACGGCCGGCGCCGCGATACGCAGAGCATCCGCCGCGATGGCGCCGATCTCGCGCCTGCCGAAAGTGTCCTCGCTCACGTTGCGCGGCGGTCTCTTAAGGATGTCGGACGCAGGCCGCGCCATAGCCAAGCCCAGAGCTGGAAACACATCCGTCATGAGGTTCAGCCAAAAGAGCTGCGCGGGTGTTTCCAACGCATCAGGCCCGTGCAGACCCTCGGCCAGGAGAAGTGCGACTTCGCTCGCATTGGTCGATAGCAGAAAGCGTACCGCGCGCCGGAGGTTTTCGTCAGCAGCACGGCCTCGCGCCAGAGCCGTGGCTAAACTCGCAAGATCGTCATCGGCAATGACGATGTCGGCGACATCGCGCGCCACGTCGGCGCCCGATTTGCCCATGGCGATGCCGATATCTGCCGCCCGCAATGCCGGGCCGTCATTTACTCCGTCGCCCGTCATCGCGACAATGCGTCCGTCGGCTTGCAGCGCGCGTATGATTGCAAGCTTGTCGGCAGGACTGACCCGCGCGAATATCTCCGTTGATCGCGCCGCGTGCCGCAACGCGTCGGGGGCCATGTCGCGGAGGGCGCTTGCGTCGATGACGTCGATCTCGCCGTCATTTGAAAAACCGAGGTCCTCGGCGAGTCTCCGCGCCGTCCCGGCTTGATCTCCCGTTAGGATGAGTGTGCGTAGGCCGGCTTGCTGCAGGGTCTGCACGGTCTTTGTCGCGCCCGGCCGCAGTGGGTCATGCAGTCCGACGAGGCCGAGCCATTCTAAGTCTTGCGGCTCGCCGCTGCCGAGACCACGATTTAATCCGCGCGCCACGCCCAAGACGCGCAAGCCTTCGCGCGCAAGTGCTTCGTTCTGCGCCCGGATTTCGGCGCGCATCGTCTCGTCCAGCGGCTGCGAGTTGCCCCCAACGCGAACGGCGCTGCACAATCCGAGCACCTGATGCGGCGCACCTTTGACCGCCAGCAACGTCGTGTCGCCTGCGGCGTGTTCGGTGGCCATGTAAAGGCGCGTCTCGGACCGCAACAGCACGCCACGTCGCGGATGCGCAATGCGGAGCGCCTCGAGATCCAATCCCGCTGCTTTGGCGAGATGCAACAGCGCGAGCTCAGTGCCTGAACCAGCCGAAGGGCCCTCCGCATCTGAAAGCGAGGCGTCGTTGCAAAGCGCCGCGATACTGGCCAACAACCGGACGCCGCGCGCCGCCGGTCCGTTCGTCGGCGTCTCATGGCGCTTGCGGAGCGTGTGAACGACCGCTGCATGCATGCGATTTTGCGTCAGCGTGCCGGTCTTATCGAGACAGATCACGTCGAGGTTTGCGGCGGTCTCCAGAACGTTAATGTTGCGCACGTAGGCGCCTTCGCGCGACATCGCGCGCGCCGCCATCGCTTTGGTGGAAGCCGCCAACGCCGGCAGGCCTTCGGGGATGGCGGAGACGGCGAGTGCGACCGCGCTTTTGGCCACAGCGGACAACGGCGCCCCGCGCAGCATGAGCGTAGCAGCCAGCAGGCCCGATGCGCCCAAGCATGCGATCGTCAGCCGAACGCCGAGATCGTCAAGCGTACGTTCCATCGGAGGCTTCGGCGCCTGAGTGTCCTCCAACATGTGGCGTACGCGACCAATTTGAGTCGCGGCGCCGGTGGCCGTCACGACCGCGACGCCTGTGCCATTGGTAACGACGCCGCCGCGGTGGACCATGGTTCGACGCGCCGCAAGCGCAGCGTTAGGCGTCACGAGGGTCTCCGCCGATTTCTCGGCCGGAAAACTCTCTCCCGTAAGGGATGATTCATCTATCATGAGCGCTTCAGCGCTGATCAGGCGGCCATCTGCCGGGACAGCGGCGCCGGGCCTTAGGACAATGCAATCGCCGGGCGCGATGCGCGAACTTGGAACAACAGCCTCAACGCCATCGCGCAAAACCACGGCGTCGAGGTCAGTCTGCCGCGCCAGTCGGCGAATGAGATTGGCGGTCCAGCTTTCGGTCGACGCGCCGATCCCGGCATTGAGTGCAATCACGCCCAGTGTCAGCGCCGCGTCGATCACGCCGCCGGTCGCCAGAGACAGAACCGCCGAGCCGCCGAGCAATGCCACTGGTACGGACTTGAACTGATCAACAAGCAGCGCCAGAGCCGGTAGCGGCGATGGTTCGGCGAGGCGGTTCTCGCCGATGCGACAGAGTCGTTCTCTGGCTTCGCTATCGGTGATGCCGGCGCCGCCACTCGCGAACGCGCTGAGAACTATGCCGCTTGGTATGGCGTGCCAGGGCTTGTCTGCTAAATAATTTGCCGCGGTGGGAGCCGGCGCCGAGAGGCCGCCTCGCCAAATCTCGCGTGTGATCTGAGCAATCGCCTCGGCCGAGAGGCTCGCGTCGTGTTCGACGAGCAGAGCCCCAGACCAGGGGTTCTCGCGTACATCTCTCACACCGTCCCGCGCTGCGAGCCGCCGGGAAAGGGCGCCGAGCAAATCTGGTCGCGCGCGCAACGGATCAAGCCGCAGGCGAGTGCGGCCTCGAATGGCATGGTGCACACGTACGAACGGTTCAAGCCTATGGTCGAACCTCACGTCATCACTTTGTAGCGCCGCGCGCACAGCCATCGGTCAGGCGGGCGGCTTCGCCGGCTCCACCACGCTGACGGCTGTGTCGCGTCGCAGGTCTTCGGCCACGGCGTGGGCCTTCTTTGCCCCGGCGAGAAGCGCCTCGGCAGAGCCTTCGGCTCCCTTGGAGGCGGCCTCGGCGAGAAAGACGACCGCGTGTTTCATCGCCACCTGAGCTTCTTGGCCAAATTCCTTCAGCTTTTCCTGCATGGCGGAGGTTTGTGCAGGAAGGTCGGCGCGGATCGCCTGCGCCATTAGCCCAACGTGCGCCTTGAACGCCTCAAGTTGCTCGATCGCGTCGTCGATGTGCTTTTTGGTCTCACCGCTCAATTGCGTGGCGCCGCCGTCCAAGCTTTGCTTAGCCTTGCCAAGGCGGTCTTCAATACTCAGCAGTGTCGTCTTCAGGCCTTCACAGAAGTCGATGACAGCTTGGCTCATTGCACGCTCCTATTCTTCACGGCACGATTGCGTGGCTACCGCTTGGAAGCTTTGCGCAGGATCAAAGCCTGCTAAACGTTCGCAATTCACGCCTCGTCGGCCGGCTCGCTGTCAGCATCGCGCGCCAGCATCTCGGCTATCGCGAGCGCCGTCGCGCTGAGTTCGGACTGGTCGCGGGCGACCGCGTCGCCATCGCCGCGCGCCCAGATCGCCGCATCGCTTAAGTCCGCGAAAGATGGCTTCTTGGACAGGATCTTGACCACAAGCGTGTCGTCAATGGCGCCAAGCACATGGCGAATGTCATCGCGCGTCGCTGTTCGGACATCGATTTGGGTGTGTTTGTGCGTGTTCATGAAGGGGGCCTCCAACCCACCCAATCTGGACACTTGCGAACTCCCATCCTTGACCGAGCGCAATGATGGACGGCGCTCAAGGTGCGCGCGCGCACTCGCTGTGGGAGGACGTGTGTCGAGCCGCGATGGTAGGGCGAACGCGCGGTGCATCCAGAGCAGCGACCAATTCAGCGTCGCGCTGATAGATGTCCTCGGCATAGAGAATCGCGCCCTCAGCGCTGGAGGCCGTGATGTAGAGCGCATAGATGGGAAGGGAGGCGCCAAGCAGTAGCGACCGTGTCCGGCCGGTATCAGCTTCCTCTTGAAGTGATTGCACTGAAAAGGCTGGCGCCAACACCGCCGCAGCGAGATCGAGCGCATTGTCCACGCGGACGCAGCCATGACTAAGTGCCCGCTGCTCTCGGGCGAACAGTGCATGATTAGGTGTGTCGTGAAGATAAATGCCGTAGGGATTGGGCATTTCGAACTTCACCTGTCCCAACGCATTGTTTGGACCCGCGCGTTGGCGCACCTGATAGGGAAAAGGACGCGCTGCCCAATCGACGGACGCCGGATCGACTATCGCTCCTGTCGCATCAAGTGCATCGTAACCGCCGCGTGGCGCTGCGCCCGCGTCGCGCGCAAACAACGGCAGCAGTTCATTCGTTAGAATGCTTCGGGGTGGGGTCCATGTCGGGTTCAGAGTCACCGCGCTGATCTCCGCCGCGAATGAAGGCGTCTGACTCGTTCGTGCGCCCACAATCGCGGGGTGTATGCGTGGCGGCAGCGCGGTTTGATGCAGAATTGCTTGAAACTGAGCAATGCGCACCTCGATGCGGGGGATTGGCAGGTCGCGCGGCAGCCAACGCCATCGTTCTAGGCTCGCGCGCAAGCTCGCGATCCGATCTTCGCGCACGCGCCCAGCTGGATCGAGCGCACCTGGAGGCTCCGCGAGCACCCGTCCAAACTCGGCCCGAAGCGCAGCATATTCTCTGGACTGAGGTAGAAGCGTCGCAAGCGCACGCACGGCCGTTGCATCGTCGCGGGCGGCGGCAAGCCATGAAGAGACGTCCGGAAGCGCAGCACGAGGTATCTGCCATTGCGGATCCGCGCGGGTGGGATCAGTCGCGCCTTGAGCAAAGGTTTGTGCAAGGTGCGCAAAGAGCATATCGGCAGCGTGATCGAACGCTGCCGCGCGGGCAGCGTTGGTCGTCGACCCTGCCTGAAGGTTAGTGATCTCCTCGGAAGCGCTCTCATACGAGGCAAACCCTTCTGCCTGCGCTGAAGATGCCAGTGCGATAAGCGCGTCAACCGCGTCGGCCGACCACAATGGCCGGATGTTGCTCACCGGCGGTGCGCTTGTGGTCGGAGGCGCTGTGACCGCGCACGCGGCAGCGGCTAACGTCCCGCAAACGATCAGCACTCGATGCAACATTTTGCTACTCGCGGGAGACCATCCTTCACTGTGACGCGCTTTCCAAGCGCCAAGTTGATTTCTCTCAAGGCCGAGGAAATTAGCAGATGCAACACTGTAGACTGACACGCTGGGCCAATCAGGCATTGTCGAGCGCGGGAGGTCCAAATGATCCGAGCCATGATTGGTGCGGCCATGGCGCTCTTGCTTGTAGGCTGCGCTGCGTCACAAGCAGATGCTGTGCCCACAACCGAGAGCCTCTCGAGCGATGGACGCGATATCGCTGAAGCTCAATGCGCTGCCTGCCACGCGGTTGGCGCATATGGCGAAAGCCCCGATCCTGCCGCGCCGCATTTGCGTTCCATCCTGTCGCGCTACCGCGCCAATGTTCTCGAAGAAGACCTGATCGCTGGCATTCGGGTTGCACATCCGATGGCGGTGTTTCAGTTCAACCCCCAAGGCGTCGATGCGCTGATCGCGTATCTGCAGTCAATTCAAGTGAGGGAGGCGCTTCAGTCTGAGGCAGTGTCCGTTGAAGCTAGTGTCGAACAAGGGCGCAGGCTTGCCGAGATAAACTGTGCCACCTGTCACGCGATCGGGACGACAGGCGAAAGCCGACATCCAATGGCGCCGCCGTTCCGCACGTTGTCGCGGGAATACCCGTTGAATTCTCTCGAAGAAGCTTTCGCGGAGGGCATCCTCGTCGGTCATCCCGAGATGCCAGAATTTCGATTGACTCCGACCGAGATTGATCACTTGCTCGCCTACATGAACAGCATCCAATCACGACGAGGCGGATGAATCGCATGCTTCACTTGGTTTGATCTTGCGCAAGTGGTTGTCCTGATCTTCAGGCCAATTCGATTCCGATGCTGACGACGAACGGTCGTTTTAACAGCGAGAATAGAGGGCGCCATGTATCGGAGCATTCACCTGACCTTGTCGACGCATCCGACGCCAATCTCGCGGAGCGCGATCGAATATGCTTGCCGAGCAGCGCTCTATTTCGACGCCGTGCTCGATATCACAAGTCCTCGCCTAAGTGTTCGCACGCCGTCGCACGCGATTGCCGCCGGCATGTTGGCAGGCCTGGCACGCGACTTTGAACGTCACGCAGTTGAAACTTCAGCCGAGCTTGAAAAATGCGTTCGAGAGACGGCGACAGGTTTGGGTTTGGATGTCAAAATCGTGCCAGTCGCCGGGCATTGGCCTTCGTCCCAAAGCGACATGACGTGGCGCGGGCGCACAAGCGACCTCTGCATTCTGGGTCTACCGCAGGCTGGGATTGAAGGCCGACTTGACGTGGAAGATTGGATCTTCGAGGTCGGCCGGCCATGCCTGCTCTATCCCGATGAGAGCCAAGATGGCCTCAGGCTCGATTCAATCCTCGTCAGTTGGGATTTCAGCAAGTATGCCGCGCGCGCCGTGTGCGACGCGCTCCCAATCTTGAAGACTGCGAAGACAGTTCGTGTTTTGACGGTGCGAGGTGAAAAGGACATCGGCATCGAAGACCCTAAGACGCCCATTCTTGAACTGCTTGCCGCGCATGGCGTGAAGGCGGAGTTCGTGGAGGTGGATTTGGGTGTGCGTTCGATCGGGTGCAGCATTTTGGATGAAGCGCACAATGCACGTGCTGACCTCATCGTCATGGGTGCCTACGGCCATTCTCGCCTTAAGGAGTTCGTGCTTGGCGGCGCCACAAAGGAAATCCTGAACAGCACGCGTATTCCGCTGCTCATGTCGCACTAGCGTAGCGAAGGTGAGGGGATGAGGGTCCGATAGCGATGATCGAGCGTCACACCTTTGAGGCATGGGCGCGCGGCTATGGCGTTATCCAGCACGCGCCGCAGACCTGTGAACGCATTCAGGAGCTAGTTGGGAGACTGTCCGAGACGTCCGGACAAAGCGAAGCGGAGATTTTTGCGGTCTTATCGGGAGCAGATCGCCTTGCCAGCGCTACGATGTGGATCGTCGCGCACATGACTTACGCAAATCGGGTCGATCTAACCGGAGCGGCGCTCCCCGCATCAGCCTTTAAGGAAACACCAGAGGGCCACACCGGTGGTTCACTCAACGTGGCGCCGGCCTATGTCGGCTATTTGGCGGCGAATGTCCTGACGTCGCAGACAAGAGCCTGGATTTTGGGGCAGGGCCACTGCGTTGCCGCAATCGAAGCAGCGAACGCGTTAGTGCACAATCTCTCACCTGGCCAGATCGCTCGCTATGGCGCGGATGAGGCTGGCCTTTCACGGCTTTGCGCTGATTTCTACAATTACGAAATCGATGCAGCCGGCAGGCCTGCCGCGCCCATCGGCAGTCACGTGAACGCTCACACCGCCGGTGGCCTGTCAGAAGGCGGCTATTTGGGGTTCGCCGAGGTTCAGTACGTTCATATGCCTTTGCCGGGCGAGAGCCTCGTTGCGATTTTGAGTGATGGCGCTTTTGAAGAGCAGCGTGGGGGAGATTGGGCTGAGCGCTGGTGGCGCGCCGAGGATTGCGGCTTGGTCGCGCCAATGATGATCTTGAACGGGCGCCGTATTGAGCAACGCACGGAGATCACGCAGGACGGCGGAGTGAACTGGCTGAGCCGCTATCTGGATGCGAACGGCTTTGATCCGATCGCGATTGACGGACGAGATCCGGCCGCGTTCGTTTGGGCGATCATCGAGAGTGAACGTCGATTGAACGAAGCCGCGGCTATGATTGGGAAGGGACGTGCCGCCTATCCCGTCAAACTTCCGTTTGTGATTGCCCAAACCGAGAAGGGGTTTGGCTTTGCGGGCGCTGGGACAAACCGCGCGCACAACCTGCCGCTCGATGGTTCCCCGCGGATCGATGAGGCGGCGCGCACAGTGTTCAATGACGCGGCAAAGCGACTGTTCGTCTCAAAAGGCGATCTGGCTGCGGCGCAAGCCGTGTTCGAGGTGCATGAGAGGCAAGGGCGAGCGAAAGAGCGGGACAATCCGCTGGCAACACGCCAGCCGCAGTCGCCGGTGCTGCCGCCATCGCCTTCAATTGCCGTGGGCAGGTTGTCCTCTCCAATGGCGGCGATGGATTCGTGGGTGGTGGAACTGGCGAACGCCAATCCGTCGCTGCGGTTTCGCGTCGGCAATCCCGATGAGCTGAAGAGCAACCAAATGGGCGGTCTCCTCGATGCGTTGAAGCATCGTGTGAACCGCCCGGAGCCGCATAGTCCGGAATCCGTTCTCGGCTCGGTCATCACCGCGCTCAATGAAGAGGCAGCCATTGGGGCCGCGCTTGGAAACAAAGGCGGACTCAATATTGCAGTGACCTATGAAGCGTTCGCGATGAAGATGCTCGGTGCGCTGCGGCAGGACATCATTTTCGCGCGGCAGCAGGTCGAGGTAGGCCGTGCCCCGCAGTGGATCGGTATCCCGCTCATCGCGACCTCCCACACTTGGGAAAATGGGAAGAACCAGCAATCTCACCAAGACCCTACGATCGGCGAGGCGTTGCTTGGGGAAATGTCCGACGTGTCTCGCGTCTTGTTTCCAGTGGATGCCGCGACGGCAGTGGAGTGTCTCCGGCGCGTCTATTCAGATCGCGGCGTAATCGCCTGCGTCGTGGCGCCGAAACGCCCGTTGCCAACGCTATTCGGCGCACCCGCCGCATCGGCAGCGTTGGACGATGGCGTGGCCGATGTAGAGCCGGAGGATGATCCGCAGCTGCAATTGGTGGCGATTGGCGCCTATCAGCTGGCGCAAGCGCAAAGAGCCGCCGCGAGATTACGCGAGCGGGGGTGGCGGGTAAGGACAACCTGCGTCATCGAGCCGGGCCGATTGCGCTCGCCGCGCGATGAATACGAGGCGCGGGTGACGCTGTCAGACGTCAGGCTTCAAGTTCTGTTCCCAGTCGGCGTGCCACGCGTGCTTGTGAGTCATACAAGGCCAGACACAATGACAGGGGTCATGCGCCGCATCGACGAAGGGCCCGCAAAGCTACGCGCGCATGGCTATTTAAGTCGTGGTGGCACGCTCGACGCCATGGGAATGTTGTTCGCGAACCGTTGCACTTGGGCGCATCTCGTCGGGTCTGCAGCCAGTCTCATGAGGGAGCCAGCGTCGAAATTCTTGAGCTCATCTGAAGAGGCCGCTGTCCTTGGGCGCGGAGCGCCTTTGGCTCTCTGGTAGACGCACGCTGATGTCCGACTGGCTCCTCGCTCTCAACGTCGGTTCGTCGAGCGTGAAGTTCGCGGCTCACCCAGTCGATTCAGGCGCCGAGTTGCTACGCGGTGCGGTGTCCGAGATAGGCGTCCAGCCGCAACTGAGGGTTTGGCAAACGGGAGGCGCGGACTCAACCACACCCTGCGGCGCATTCGTAACCGACCTTCACAGTGCAATAGAGCACGTTATCGATGTCGTATTCTCGCTTCTGGATCCAGCGGAGTTGGTGGGCGTAGGACATCGCATCGTGCATGGCGGCGATCAGTTCGTGACGCCTATGCTCTTAGCATCCGATGTCGTGCTAGCGCTTCATCGGCTAGAAGCGCTTGCTCCACTGCACCAACCGGCGAGCCTGGCCGCGATTGGAATCGTCTCGCGCCGCGCTTCGTATGCCCCGCAATTTGGTTGCTTCGATACTGCCTTTCACTCGACGCAGCCGCGCTTAAATCGCATCTTGGCGGTCTCCGGTGTCATGGCGGAGCGCGGCGTGCGGCGCTATGGGTTTCATGGATTGTCTTACGAGCACGCTGCCGAGGTGCTGCGACATCGTTATGAAGGCGGCGGGCGTGCGGTGGTTGCTCATCTCGGCGCCGGAGCTAGCCTGTGTGCCTTGAAGGATGGGATCAGCATGGCGACCACAATGGGCATGACCCCCTTGGGCGGCATCCCCATGGCCACGCGTTCTGGCGATCTCGACCCAGGAGCGGTGCTTTATATGCTCGACGCCCTCGGCATGAGCGCCTCGCAAGTGCGCGAGATGCTATATCGCCAGTCTGGATTGATGGGGCTATCCGGCGAAAGCGGGGACCTGCAAACCCTGTTGGCTAGTTCGCGCGTGCAAGCGGCGGAAGCGGTGGCGTTCTTCGTCGAGTCCGTTCAGCGCGAGATCGCCTCTCTTTCCGGTGCGCTTGGCGGATTAGACACCTTGGTTTTCACTGCCGGCATTGGCGAGCGCGCGCCGATCGTTCGGGCCCGTATTGGCGCAGCGTGCGCTTGGATGGGTGTGCGCATCGACCCGGAACTCAACGAATGCAACGCGGATGAAATTCATGATCCGAAAAGCGCGATCCGGGTCTTAATTGTTCGTGCGAATGAAGAAGCAATGATCATCAACCACATGCGTCCCCTTCTGTTGGTTTAAGGCGAAATCGCGTTTTGCGTGAGATCAACCGGCCGAAGCGCAGGAAGTGACACTGTGTGGCTGCGCCGAGTTCGCTTGTTTAGCTGGGGGAAAAGCATGCTTTTGCCGCATGGAACGATCGTTGCGGTAGTCGATGGCGAGAAGTTCGAACTCCATCGCAACACCGGCAACGAGGCCGTAGTTGAACTTACTCGAATGGAAGAAGTTGATCTCGACGAACACAACAGGGACTCAGGTTCTCGCCATATTACGAGCTCGGCCAATCCAGGACATTTGTTGAATGAGGATGCACACGCCGCTGCAGTTGTCACCTGGCTTAACCGGCAAGCAGTCGCTGGGAAGATCGAGCATCTGGTTGTTGTTGCCTCGCCGCGGACCCTAGGCGAGATGCGTCGGCGTTACGACAAACAGCTAAATGCGGTGCTGTTGGGCGAAGTGCACAAGGAACTCATTGGCCGAAGCGGTGCAGATATTCTCGCCGCGTTGCGTGCTGGGTGAGGCGGCGTCCGTTTTGGGCTTAGCGGCCCGAATGTCCGCATTCCTGCCGGTCGCTTCTAAGAACGCTGTGGCTGCCTTCGGCGAATTCCTGCCCGATAGCTTTAGGCGCCCAATGTCTTAGAAGCGCTCGATAGCGGACCCCGGCCGATACAAACGGCGCCCTGCTGTGCGTCAGTTTCTGTTCAGTCCCATCTCGCGGCTCTGTAGCTTTTCTTTCCAACGTGCTTCCATGGCGAGAATGTCTTCCGTGCTCGCCGCCGACCCCGCGACTTCGAGGATGGAGACGCGGTAGTCGCTAGGATCACGACTTTTCAAACCCATGTTGCCGCCGTGCCCTGAACGCGCATAGCCAAGCCAACGCCCCAGGAAACCTTCACCGCCGTGCGCGGCGCCGACATATTGTTCGTTGGTGCGTGGGCAGGTGAGGAGATAGATGCCGCGACTGGCGGCGAGCGCTGTCGCCCACGATGCAGGCAAACTCTCGATCTCTGAGAGTTGCGCCATGAACGCTGCAAACCCTGGGAAGTCCGGTTCTTTGAGTTCACGCCTTAACTCGACGATTGGCTTGTCCCGCCGTTCGGCCAGCTGCACCCAGGAGCGCAGCCCCAAGCCCCACGCAACATAGAGCAAGCCGACTAGGTCACGGAGTTGAGGCGCTGCGGCGAGGTCGAAGATGTTATCGTATCCGGCCGGGATCACCGCGCCCGAATGCGGTGCGATCCAATCGGTCGGGCTCGGCCTACTTGCGCCGACCTGGTAAAGCCCCGCGAACATCGTTTCGCCCTGCGGCGTCGCGACGAAACTTGCCCAATAGGCGCGCTCCAGCCGTCGGCGCGTGCCGCGTTTCTGGCGGCTTTGATAGTCTTCGAACGCGGCGCGATCATCGCGCCAGAGGCGATAGATGCTGCGGCCTTTCACGGCGCTGGCGTCCTGATGGCGCATCAGCAAAACCGAGCTCGGCTCAATTGCCGCCGCCCGCAAGACGGTGTTGAAGGTCAGTGACGTGGCAGTTTCGGCGCCATGTAGACGATCAGTCTCATCCATAGCGCTACGAAGGCTCTGGTTCGCCCGCCAGTCAAGCGTCGAATGAGACTCATCGTCTGTGGCCTCATAGGCCGCATCACGGCGCTCTGCTGGACATGGACGTCCGGGCGCGCTTGGCCAAGAATCTGATCGCCCTGCGGCACGCCAAGGGCTGGTCGCAGGAGGATCTCGCCGATGAGGCGGGCCTGCATCGGACCTATGTCTCCGGCATCGAACGCAAGGTGCGCAATCCGACCGTGCTGATCCTGGAGCGCTTGGCGAAGGCGTTGAAAGTCAGCGTTGCGCGGCTGTTGGACTAAGTGTGGCTGAGATCCATGTATTCGCCGCCGTGGGCGACAACCGTGAGCGCGCTTTGATCAGCCCAGCGCAGATAATGGGCGATGGCGTCGACCTGGTCGTCATGGCGTGATTTCGGGAAAGCCAAAAGCTCGGCTTCGAAGTCCGCGAGCCACGGCGCGCTCTCCGGCAACTGCACCTCGCCCGCTTCAAACTTATGGGATTGCCCGGCCAGCCGCTCGAGCTTGTCTGAATTAGGCTTGAGGGCGATAGCCCTAGGCTGACGCGGATCGGCCTTGAGGGCCTGGATCACTTGCGTGCCCGCTGCTGCGTCCTCGATCAGCAAGGGACCGGGGCCGAATGCGCGACGGTGTTCGGTCACGCGTTTCAGCAGTGCTGCAAATTCCAAGCGCTCACGCAGGACGTGCAAGATGAAGTGCTGTCTGCCCCGCTTCAGCGCCGTGATGCAGACTGAATAATCGTTATGCGGACCGGCTTTCACGCCCATGTCCCAGCATTGCACGATCTGATCGCCAGGCCTGCGCTCGGGCGCGCAGGCGTAGCGTTTAAGCCATGCGCGCTTGATCACTGCGCCTTCGCGCGGGGCAGGGCGCTGCTGATACTGAGCGGAGAAGGTGTCTTCGCCGAGTTCGCGTTTGAGCTGCGCTATGGTCTCACGGGAAACCCGCTCAGCGTGCAGCAGCTCGCCCTCGCGGCGGAAATGGTATTGGTCGGGCCCGATCTGAATGCTTTCGTCGATTTCGGCGATGGCTGGCAGATTGAGATGGGTCCAACCGCCTTGCTCAAGCAACATGCCGGCGAGATCGTCTTCATGCAGTCTTTGCATGACGACAATGATGGCGCCGGTGCGTGGGTCGTTAAGGCGAGATCCAATAGTATTGGAGAACCAGGTGTTGACGTTCCTGCGCTTGACGTCTGAGCTCGCGTCATCGGCTTTCAGCGGATCGTCGATGATAATGATCTCACCGCCGCGACCGGTGATCGGGCCGCCCACAGAGAGCGAAAGCCTGCCGCCGCCGAAGGTGGTGCGAAACTCCCCTTCGGTATTCTTATCGCGGGCGATGCGGCAGGCGCCAAACAGCTCCTGATAATAGGGGCTGGCGATCAGCCGACGGCAATCATTGTGGTGCTGTGCCGCAAGCTCGGCGGTGTGACAGATGGTGACGAAGCGTGTGCGGGGCGCGTGCCCCAGCACCCATGCGGGAAAGCACACCGATGCTGCGATTGATTTTAGATGCCTGGGCGGCAGGGTGATCAAGAGCCGTTTGATCTTGCCCTCGGCTACCCGCTGCAGCGCGTAGCAAATTGCGGCGACGTGATAGTTCTGAAGGTAGGGGCCGGCTGAGGCCAGCACTCCCATTGAACCTTCAACAAAGCTCGTAAGCTCGGTGCGACGCAGAGCCTCGAGGAGGCGTTTGGCCTCAGCGTCAGAAAATTGTGTGCTCACGGTGAGTTGTCCTCCGAGGGGCCTGGCGCCAAGCGCGCCAATGCCTGCTGAAGCAGGGCGCGGTCTTCTTTGCTGACGCGCTCGGCGCCCTTGGCGTTGGCTTGCGCTTCAGCTTCAGTGTGTCGATCAATGGACATCTCGATCAGCCGGTCGAGGGCGCGCATATCGCCGTTCAGCGCCTTCTTTCGAACCGCTCGCAACGCCGCCTGCTGGGTGGTGAGGGTGCGCGGGTGGCCGTCTTCGGTGGCTTGAACCGGCAGATCCAGCATGCGGTCGCGATCGCGCTTAGAGCCGCGGGCGCCTTTACGGCGACCGCCTGAATTACCGGATTGCCCGGGCTTCCATTGATGCTGGCGCGGTGGCCGCCCATAGCCGACTGGCTCGTCCTCTGGAGGCGATGCGGGCGTTCGATCGGGGGTGTCACTCATCGTCGTCGGCCTCTTGCAGGTCTTTGAAAGAGGCGCCGTCGCTGGCGCGTTCGAAGTCGAGCCCGGTTAGAGCCATGATGCGGGCGAGCGCGCTGTCGACGTAAAGCGGATCGAGTTCGATGCCGGCGGCGCGGCGCCCGACCCGGTGAGCGGCGATCAAGGTGGAGCCCGATCCGGCAAATGGATCGAGCACCAGATCGCCCTTATGGGTGGCGTCCAAAATCGCATCGGCGAGCAGCCCGACTGGTTTTACGGTTGGATGCTGGGCCAGCGCCTGATCGCGATTGCGTCCAAAACTGTTCACCCCCGGATAGGACCAAAGCGTCGTTCGGTTTCGGCCAAAGCGGCCGAGCCTTACATTGTTGGTGTGGGCCGCCTCGCCGGCTTTGAAGACGACGATATGTTCGGTCTGAGAGCGATAGAACGAGCCCATTCCGGCCTTGGTCTTGGCCCACGTGCAAAGGGTTTTCTGCGTCAGTCCGGCTTGGCGAGCCCCGCTCATCAGTTCGTATAAGTGCGCGCCGTCCATAAACATGTAGACGAGGGCCCCGGCGCTCACCTGCTGCTTCAGGCGCCGGCAACTCGCCGAGAGGAAGGCGATGAATTCGTCTTCACTCATCTCGCCCGAGGCTTGCACAAATTCTCGGTGGAAGATCTTGCCCTTGCCCGAAACATGGCCGTCGATCGCGACATTGTAGGGCGGATCGGTGAGCGCCATAGCTGCGCGCTCGCCGCCGAGCGCCGCCGCATAAGCGTCGGCGCCGAGCGCATCGCCGCAGGCAAGCGTAAGCCCTTCGGCCCGCCAAAGGTCGCCAAGCTGAGTGATGGGCGAGGCGTTCGTCAAAAGCGGCGGCGCCTGATCTGCGGGATCCGGCGCGGCGAAGTCAGCGCCGAACACCAGCGCATCAATTTGGGCCGCTTCAAAGCCTGTGATGGTCGCAGAGAAATCGAGCCCGTCTTCAAACACCAAATCCTGAAGCTCAAGCTTTAGAATGTCGTCATCCCAGCTGCTCAAGGCAGCGAGCTGATTGTCCGCAATGACCAGCGCCCGGATCTGGCCCGGCGATAAATGCGAGAGCCGAATGATCGGAATCTCCGCCATCCCCATACGCTTGGCCGCCTCAAGTCGACCGTGACCGGCGATGACTTCGCCCTGTCCATCGATCAGCACGGGCGCGGTGAAGCCAAACTCTCGGATCGCCTCCATGAGCTTGCCGATTTGGCTGTCGCTGTGGGTGCGCGGATTGCGCGCGCGCGGTCGGATGGCGCGAGGCGCGAGGTACTCGATTTCAAGCCGAGGTTTAACCGACGCGAGCTGCTTTGGGCGGATCACCATCATCTTTCTCCTTGTTCAGTATAGCTCTTGTAGGAGCTATACAAATCGCCGCTTTATCGCTCGTGGCTCATTTAGTTTTTTCGAGCGCGTGTAATGCGCGGCGCGCGTGCGAGGAAACCCTCGATCAGTTTCGCCGTGCCCGCTATTTCTATCACGAGAGCGGAACGAGCCAAGGGCGAAAGCGACAAGGTTTGTGCAAGTGCTGCGCGCCCATCGGCAAAGTGCGGTGCGACGATCGCGGCTGACGGGCTTTTCTTCACAAGCGTTTCCGTCAACGCGATCTTGCGGGTGATCATGTAGACTGACGTGTCAGCGATGCACGCTCCGTTCTCCTCGTAGAAGGGCAGGTCGGGGTGGTCCTTGGCCAAGCGTCGCGCGCGCGTTACGGGCGGATAGTGTTCGACGATCCATTCGAACTCGTCGTGCAATTGCGAGCGGCAGGTTCGGACGAGTTCGATGGCCTCGGTTTGTAAGAAGCCGGCGTCGACAAGATCGAGCGCGACCGCAAGACAGAAGACATCGAAGCTCTCGAACTCTGCGTCACGGCTAGCTCGCTCCCTGCCTGCATCGGCGAAGGCTTGCTCCTTTGCAGCAAGCTCTTTGCGGGCGTGGCCGCGGTCGAGGTCGAGGAGCTTTTTGATGCGGGCCAGAAACTCTGGCGGAATGGATGCCCGCGCGCCCGGTCGTCCGGACCGAGCAAGCTGCCAAAGCGCCCATTCAGCCTGTCCGCGTCGGTAGGTGATGTTGCTCATTCGCTTGAGCTTACCCAACCCCGGCGCGCTCCGGCAGTGGGGCCTGATTGGTCCGACTCGGTCCCTGATCGCTTGAGGCGATTTCCCTGCTAACGGCGCGCGAAATTCCCTGTTCTTTTCGGGGGGCTGCGCGCCACGACTGTCGATAAATCCAGGCATTATCGCGGGTTAGCCGGCGGAGACGGCCGCTAGCGCCGGCTGTGGGCCGCGATTTTCCCTGTAAATTCCCTGTTTTCAGGGAATTTCCACCCAGAGACGCGTTCGCTCGCGACTGTCCACGCCACCAATCACTTCAATTCTTGAACGCCTCGGAGCGCTCGACTCCGCTGACTAATTCAATCCCATTGGTGACGCACTTTCAAAGCTGTAGCGGCGCAAAAGTCCGGGCTAGTCCGAGCGGAAGCCGATTTTCGCGTGTGTTCCGTCACAATAGGGCTTCGTTTTGGAATGCCCGCAGCGGCAGAGCTTCGCTGCCTGCAAGCGCGCCACCATACGGCCGGTACCGGAGATGATCTCCATATTGCCGCGCACCATCAGCGGGCCATCGAGTTGCGGCGTGACCTCAACGGGTCCATCGCGGACGGCGAGCATGTCGGTCTTGTCGCCGGTGGGCGGCTCGCCGCTGGCGTCGAAATGCACGTCATGGTGCGAGCCGTCGCAGAAGGGCTTGTTCTTCGACGCGCCGCATCGGCAGAGCGTCGCGCGATAGCCGAATTGCTTGCCGTCGATCGTCAGATCGCCACGCAGCGCATAAGGCCCTGCTTCGCGCGCCGAGATCAAATTCACCGGCGGCGGCTGTTCTTCGCGCCCGCCATCCTTGCGCCGATATTGGATCGCGCCAGACGGGCACTCACGCGCCACCGCCATCAGCTCTTCGGCATCCATGTCGTCAGGATGAATCCACGGCCCTTGCACGTTCGCCAGGAACACTTTCGGTGCGCCCGTCACGCAAAAGCGTGAGTGGATGCAGAGTTTGCCGTGATAGATGATCTGCACAATCTCGCCGTCGACAACCTCTGCGCCGTCGACCATCGCCGTTGGCGGCGCGGGCTTGGCGACAAGCGCGGGCGTCGCGTCGTTCGCAACAGTCGGCGTCGCCGTCGTCATCTCACTGAACCGCTGCGCCCGCAGCGCCAGCGCTTTGATCAGACCAGCCGCCCGCGCCACGCGCATATCGCTCTGGTCCAGACGCCCCGCATATTTTGAAAGCTCGGTCATACGCTCGGCAAAGAAGCGCCGCGCGCTGGCGCCTTGCACGAAGGGCGCAGAGTCCCGCAACGCCGTGAACGACATGCCCGCATTGCAGCCCGGATTGGACGGTCCAGCCGGCCGCCGCGCAGCACTCTCGCCCAGCAGCGTCATCGCCTTCATCAGATCAATGCCGAGATCGACGGCGAGGTTCTTCTCCGGGTTCGGTCCATGCACCGAATAGGAATACGCAATCAGGCGCAGCATCGTCTGATACGCCGCGTTCGCAACATCGACGATCGCCGTCGCCGCTTCGTCTTCCAGCCAAACGCGACCTTCCGCGATCGGCGGGCGGCGGAGCACCGGGTTCGTCGCCGCCGGATGCGCTGGCGTGAAATTTGGGTTCTTCGCCAGCAGCGCCTGGTATTCGTCGCGAATGTGGCGGAAGCGGCAATAGTGCGAGTTGGGGCTTTCCTCGCTCGCGCCTTCGCCTTCGGTGATGATCGCAGCACAAGCAGCGATCGCTGTCTTCGAGCACAGCACTGGCTTTGCGCCGCGCAAATCGATCTCGGTCGGCGAAAGCTGCAAGCCCGGATCGCCGCAAAACAAATCCTTCTCGCCGAATTTGTCGGTCATGTATGTCAGCGCGAATTCCATCGTCTGATAGAATTGGCCGACAGTCTCATAGTCGATCGGCATCGGCGTCAACCGCGGCTTCACCGCGCCACGCTTGAACGAATAATGCTGGAAGCCCGCGCCATCCGGTTCGTCAGAGCCTTCCGGGCGTTCGAGGTGGATGAAGTGCTGCAACACATCCATGTCGAACGGCGCGAGCTTCACCACAACCCCGCCCGGCAAGCCGCCAGGATCAAGTGGGAAATTATCGCGGCCAAACGCCGGCTGCCCGCCGAGCGCCGCTGTAATATTCCACACCGCCGTCAGATGGCCCATCTCATCGATCGCAACGTCGAGGATCGCGCGCCGCCAGCGTTTCACCGCCTCGGCTTCCTCCGCGCTCAAACCTTCGCCTTCGCCATCCTTCAAGCTGAAGGCGGCGTAGAGATAGGTGCACATCAAATTGTGCTCGAGCTCTGCCGCCTCATAGAGCGCGTGAATCAATTGCTCGCGCGTCGGCGTGAGGACAGGTTCGGCCACCATGATTTCTCTCCCGCGCGATAGTCTTGCGAAGCCCGCTTTGGCTCAAATCATATCATGGTATAGTTGGAGCGCCCCTTGAAAGAGGCGTAGGACATCGCGATGGCCGATACGCCGATCGTGCACATTATTGACGACGATGCCTCTTTGCGTGGCGCGCTCGACAGCCTGTTTCGCTCCACCGGGCAGGCGACGCGGCTTTATGATTCTGTCGCGGCGTTCATGGATACGCCGCTACCAGACGCGCCCGGCTGCCTCGTGCTCGATGTCCGCATGCCTGGCATGAGCGGGCTCGATTTCCAGCAAAAACTCGAAGAACTGGGTGTGCGGCTCCCGGTCGTGTTCATGACTGGCCACGGCGACATTCCCATGAGTGTGCGCGCCATGAAGGCCGGCGCGGTGGATTTCCTTGCTAAGCCGTTCCGCGATCAAGAAATGCTCGACGCGGTGGCGGCCGCACTTGAGAAGGACCGCGCTCGGCGCTCCGAAGGCGGTAAGCTCGATACCCTTAAAGCCGCCTATGCCACGCTTTCCCCGCGCGAACGCCAAGTCATGGCCCTGGTCGCCGCTGGCAAAATGAACAAGCAGGTGGCGGGCGATCTCTCGCTCAGCGAGATCACGGTGAAGATCCACCGTGGCGCGGCGATGCGCAAAATGGGCGCGAAAACCCTGGCCGACCTCGTCCGCATGGCCGAAGCGCTTGACGTCCGCCCCGGCGCCGAGGCGCCGCAATCTTAGGTGCTGCGTTTTATACTTGCGTATGATTTCATCGCCGGGCGCATGGGCAGACATTGCGGGCGTGGCTGAGAGCACTCTGATTTCGATCATCGACGACGATGAATCCTTACGCGCCGCCCTTGTCGGGCTGGTGCGTTCGCTCGGCTATCGCGCCAGCGGCTTCGCCAATGCCGAGGATTTCTTAGCCGCCGACCAGGCCAATGCCTGCGGCGCCATCGTCACCGATATACAGATGCCCGGCCTCTCTGGCATCGAGCTCAAAGAGCGCTTAACGGCGAGTGGCTGCGCCGCGCCCGTTATAATGATCACTGCCCGCGCCGAACCGGGCCTGCGGGAGCGCGCCTTCGCGAGTGGCGCGCTTTGCGTGCTCAAGAAGCCTTTCGCCGCCGAAGCTCTGATTGATTGCTTGGAGCGCGCGCTGGCGAAATAGGGGGCGTTGGGATACGGGATTTGGGATGAGCGGGGGCGATCAACCAGAGCAAAGCGCCGAAGAGGCATTGCGCGAAAGCGAGTATCGCTATCGCAACCTCTTTCAGGCGATGGCTGCTTCGTTCTGGGAGCTCGATTTCACGCCCGTCGGTGGCATGTTGCGCGAACTCCGCAAACAGGGCGTCACGGATTACGCCGCGTATTTCGCCGACAATCCCGCTTTCATCCGCCAAATGATGCACGTCACCCGCGTGATTGACGTGAACGATCAGACCGTGGCGCTGTTCGGCAACGGGGACAAAGCCGAACTACTTCAGTCGCTCGATGTCTATTGGCCGGAGGAGAGCAATCAGGTGTACGCCGCGAGCGTCGTCGCCGCCGTCAGTGGCAAGCCCAGCTACGCGACCGAAACCAAGCTCCGAAAGCTCAATGGCGAAATTTTCGACGCGCTCTTCACCGCCTGCTTCGCCTCGGAGACCGTGGCCAATGGCAAGCTCTTGATCGGTGTGATCGACATATCCGAGCGCGTGCGCGCCCAAGCCATGCTACGCCAGGTTCAAGCCGAATTCGCCCATGCCGCTCGCGTCTCAATGCTGGGCGAATTGACCGCCTCGATCGCGCACGAAATCAACC
>SXGT01368689.1_pt1 | contig 42248 bp, 37 predicted proteins | sample 3176221 | NCBI WGS metagenome assembly SXGT01 (sample SAMN11356862, study PRJNA531348) | freshwater metagenome | isolation source: freshwater sample F1-120 | place: China: Fuxian Lake, Yuxi | collected 2017-12-25
CGCGAAGGAGAGGCCCGACCTCCGAGGGAGGTACGGCGAGCCCTTCCCTCCCCTGCCGGAGAGTTTCGGCCGGGGTTCATCGTTTCGGCCCGAGCGCCCCAACGATTCCGCCCACTTACAGTGCGAAGGACGGGAGTTGAACCCGTACACCATTTCTGGCGCCAGAACCTGACTCTGGTGCGTCTGCCAATTCCGCCACCTTCGCGGGTGAAGCGAGGAGCGAGGTAACACGGCGCGCGCGGCGGATCAACCGATCGGCGTCGTCGTCCGTCGTCCGCCGTCCGCCTAGAGGTTCTCGACGCTCTTCAACATCTCCGAGACGAAGTTCAACCGCGGCCTCAGCAACCCCACCCGCAGCACGCCCGGCGGCCTCCGGATCACGTCGCCCCACGGGTTCGGCCCGCCACCGCTCCCGAGGTCGTCCGGGAAGGTCACGACCTGGTTTCCCTCGAGGCGGGTCTCCGTGTAACCGGGGCCGGGTGAATTCTGGGTGGCGGCGCTCGTCCCACGTGCGGCCGGCGTCTGCGCCAGCGCGGTGCAGGGGACGAGGACGAGGGCGAGCGTGAGGAACGGGACGGCACGACGCATGAGAGCCTCCGGGCAAGGGTTCGCTGGGCAGACGGCCGGGCCAGACGCAGCCCGCGGCGCCGTCGCGGATGTGCGCCTCCGACACCGCCCCCCGCGCAAAAATTTGAGCTACTGTACAGCCCAGGCAGCCGCCCCCCTTTTCTTGGAGGATCAGCGATGAACCATTCGAAGACCGTGGTGTCCGTGTTCCTGGCCGTATCGGCGCTCCTCGCGTGCGCGTCCAGCGACAACAGCAGCGAGAAATACCCGGACGTCACCGCGTTCTGCTCCGCCAAGGCAACGGAGGAGTGCACACAGGTCAGCTCGATCTGCGGCGCCACCGCGGACGTGTGCAAGACGAAGCGGGCCGACGCTTGCAAGACGTTCGCGGCAGCCGCGAGCGCGCGCAAGTACACGCCCTCCTACGTGCAGCCGTGCCTCGACAAGACGAAGGAAGTGTACGCCAAGCGCGTCATCACGCCCGACGACATCAAGGCGATGAACGACACGTGCGGCCGGGTGTTCCAGGGGTCGGGCATCCGGGGTGGGGCGTGCAAGACGGACTTCGACTGCAGCGGGGCCTTCGTCTGCGACAAGGACGTGTGCGACACCAAGGTCGTGAAGCAGAAGGGCGACGGCTGCGCGAACGCGGGCGAGGTCTGCGACAAGGGCTCCTTCTGCCAGGACGCGAAGCGCTGCGCCGCCAAGAAGACGTCGGGCGAGACGTGCGACGCGAAGGCGCCCTGCGTCGAGGATCTCCGCTGCCAGGCGGGCACGTGCGCCGCGCGCGTGGGGTCCGGCGAGCTCTGCGGGTCGGATGACGACTGCGCCCCCTCCGCGCCGTTCTGCGACAAGAGCGGGGCGTCGCCGAAGTGCCTCGCGGGCATCGTGTACGCGCCGGCCACACCGTACTGCAAGGACTTCGGGGGCTGAGCCGCGTAGGATCCCGCCACGGCCCCTTGGCGGAACGGCAGACGCACGAGATTTAAAATCTCTGGTCCTTCGGGACGTCCCGGTTCGAGTCCGGGAGGGGCTACAAAAAAGCAGAGGCCCTGCCTCCTCCGGGAAGCAGGGCCTCGAGCCTCGCGACGTCGATCAGCTCAGCTGCTCTTCGCGGGGCGTCTCGACGCGGCGGCCCTTCGGCTCGTGGGCCTGGAGCGGCCTCTTGTTGAACCACGTCGTGCGGTCGAACGTGTCGAGGTTCTTGTTCGCGACGATCTGGAAACACGCCGCCGTGCCGTGGGCGCCGACCCGCGCCGCCCAGCCGAGGAAGAAGTGCCAGATGCGGAACCAGCGCTCGCCGTAGGTCTTCAGCACCTGGTCCTTCGCGGCGAGCCAGTTCTTGTGCCACATGCGGATCGTGTGCACGTAGTGGATCGACACGTTCTCCACGGAGTGGATCTCGAAGCCGCCCTTCTCCATGGCCTTCGCCATGTCGCTCAGGGGGAGCGACGCGTCCGCGCCGTTGAAGATGTACTTGGCCATGAAGAGGCCCCAGATCATGTCCTCGGGGCGGAGGTTGATCGGGGGGACGCCCTCGGCGCCGCCGCGGCGGAGACCCGTCCACTGCAGGAGGAAGAGGCCGTCGTCCGCGAGGCGGTCGTACACGACCTCCATGTACTTCCCGAGGTTCTTGATCCCGACGTGCTCGACCATCTCGAGGCTGACGATCTTGTCGTACTTCTGCTTCGGCGTGTCGCGGTAGTCGAGGCAGAGCACGCGCGCCTTGTCCTGCACGCCCCACTGGCGGATGCGCTCGTTCGCGAACTCGGTCTGCTTCTCGGCGATCGTCACGCCGGTGGCGTCGACGCCGAAGTTCTTGGCGGCGTGGCGGGCGAGCGTGCCCCAGCCGCAGCCGATGTCGAGCAGGCTCTCGCCCGGCTTGAGCATCAGCTTGTTGCAGACGATGTCCATCTTGTTGTCCTGCGCCTGCTCGAGCGTCTCGTGGTCGGGGCCCTCCTTGAAGATGCCCGACGTGTAGACCATGCGCTCGCCGAGGAAGAACCCGAAGAAGTCGTTCCCGCGGTCGTAGTGGCTGCGAACGACGCGCTCGTCCTGCTTGGTCGAGTGGACCGTGAGCTCCGGCACGAACTTGGTGAAGAAGTACTTGAAGTGCTCGGGCGTCAGGGTGAACGAGCAGAAGTCCTTGCGGTCATCGAGGAACTTCTGGAAACCGTCGAAGTCCGCGGGCAGGTCGACGGCGCCGTCGAAGTACGCCTCGAACAGGGTCGCCATCGGGATGGGCTCGCTGGCGTAACGCTCGGCCAGCTTCTTGTCGTGGAACGTGACGTGGGACCTGATGTTGCTCACGAGGCGTGCTCCTTCTTCCGTCGCGAAAAACGACCGCGCTCCTTTCACACATCGTCGAATGCCGCGCAACGTCAAACGCCCAATTTTCTGGTGCGTAGCCGCGTGCGCGCAGCGTTTTGTCGGGGTTTCTCGGCGCCCGGAGCGCGGCCCGAGCTCAGAGCGCCTTGGCCAGATCCCCGAGCGCTCCATCGAGCGCCGAGATCGCGAACGCGATCTCCGCCTCGGAGACGGTCAACGGAGGGGCGCACATGGCGACGTTGAACTTGCCGAACGTGACGACGCCGCGCTTGCGCAGGTTCGCGTAGAGGTCCTTCATGACGCCCATGCCCTGGCCGTGCCACGGGACGAGCGGCTCCCTCGAGGCCTTGTCCTTGACGAGCTCGAGGGCGAAGAAGGCGCCGAGGCCGCGTGCTTCACCGACGATGTCGTGCTTGGCGGCGAGCTTGCCTAGGCCTTCGCGCAGGATCGGCTCGAGGGCGCGGCCACGATCGAGGAGCCCCTCGTCACGGTAGGCGTCGAGCGTCGCGAGGCCCGCGGCGACCGCCATCGGGTGGCCCGCGTACGTGTGGCCGCACGGGAACGCGCGTCCGTCGAACGCCTTCGCGAGGCTCTCCTTGACCATGACCCCGCCGAGGGGGATGTACGCGCTCGTGACGCCCTTCGCGATCGTCATCAGGTCCGGCGTGACGCCGAGGCGCTGCGACGCGAAGGCCGCGCCGGTGCGGCCGAAGCCCGTCATCACCTCGTCGAACACGAGCAGGATGCCGTGGCGCTCGGTCAGCTGGCGAAGGCGCGCGAGGTAGCCGTCCGGGTAGAGGATGACGCCGTTCGATCCGACGACGGGCTCGATCAGGAGCGCGGCCACCGTGTCCGCCTTCTCGTGCAGGAGCACGCGCTCGACGTGCTCCATCGCGCGCGCCGTCTCCTCCTCGGGGGTCGTCGCGTGGAACGGGCTCCGGTAGGGGTACGGCGCGAAGAAGCGCACCACGCCGGCGGCGCCCATGTGCTCGCCGTGCCAGCGACGGTCCTCGCCGGTGAGCGTGATCGACAGGCCGCTGCCGCCGTGGAACGAGCGGTAGGCCGCCATGACCTTGGAGCGCCCGGTGAGCGTACGCGCGAGCCGCACCACGTCGTCGTTCGCCTCCGCGCCCGCGGTCGTGAAGAAGGTGCGGCAGCCCTCGGCCCAGGGAGAGATCTCCGACAGGCGCTCCGCGAGCAGCGCGCGCTTCTCGTTGAAGAAGCCAGGGGCGGCGTAGGCGAGCGTGTGCGCCTGGTCGGCGATCGCCTTCGCGACGCCGGGGTGCGCGTGGCCGAGGTTGACGGCGATGAGGCCGCTCGCCCAGTCGAGGTAGCGGTTGCCATCGGTGTCGAACAGGTGGACCCCCTCGCCCCGGCAGATCACCGGCGCGACGAGGCCGGCCTGCGGGAGCCAGGGCGTGAGGACGTAGCGGGCGTGCTTCTCCTGGATCGGCGTCATGAGCGCCGAAGTTAGCACCAGCGCGCTCAGGGGTGGATGAAGATCACCGTGCCGGTGAGCGCCTTCGCCGCGCCGTGCCAGCCGGCGGGTACGTCGGGCTCGGTCCAGAAGAAGATGCGGCGCGCGTCCTCGGGGGCGAGGTTGATGCAGCCGTGGCTCTTGGGCTGGCCGAAGACGTCGTGCCAGTAGGCCGCGTGGAGGGCGTAGCCATCCTGGAAATACTGCACGTAAGGCACGTCGCGGAGCTCGAACTCCTCGCCCACGGTCTTGGAGTCCATGGTCGCGGTGACGTACTTCGTGTGGATGCGGAAGATGCCGCGCTTCGTCGAGCGACTCGTCTCCGGATCGTCGAGGCCCGCCTCCCCGGTGGACACGAGCGTGGCGTAGACGGGCTTGTCGCCCTGGTAGAGCACGAGCGTCTGGCGCGTCACGTTGACGTCGATCCACTTCTCGCCCTGGACCGCCCAGCCCGGGAGCTTCTTCGCGGGCTCGATCTTGCTCGTGCCGGCCTGCGCCACGAGGTCGCCGTCCTTCGTCTCGTAGTAGAGCGTGCCCGACCAGCTGTGGACCTTCCCCGTCAGGGCGAGGACGCTCCGCCAGGGGAGCGGTCCGGCCGCCGTGAGGTGACCCCGCTCGATGCGGAAGCGCTTCTGGTTCTTCGCGCGCACGAAGCCGATGGGGAGGTCGAGGCCCGCGCCGAGGGGGGCCCCGTGGAAGTCGGAGCCGCGGATCGGCCGGAAGCGATCCGTCGGGAACAACCGAAGATCGGTGGACAGTCCGTACCGGCGCCCCTGCCAGTTGAACGTGTCGAGGAACGCGACGCCGTTGTGCATCGAGAACTCGCCGGCCTTGATCACGGCGCCGTTCGCGATGAACCCCGAGAGGTTCGGGAGCCGCGCCCCGTTCAGGAGGAACGGGGGAATGTCGGGATCGGTGACCTTCTGGTCGAGCGCCTCGAGGGCCGCCGGCGCGGTCTTCGCGGCCTTCCGCCGCAGCCACAGATCCTGGCCGTACGTCGCGCCGCTCTCCTTGTCCTTGCCCCACCGCGAGAGGTGCGAGCGGAGGTGCGGCTCGAACTCCCTCAGGTCCTCCGGGATCGGGAGGCGCGCGTAGGCCGGACCGCCGCGCTTCGCCGTCCCGTACATGTACGGGAGCTTCTGGGTCGTGTCGGGGCGCACCGTGGCCGCGCGCGCGACGGGGTGCGCCGGGTCGAGCGTGGCCTCCGGGCCCAGGCAGACGTAGCCCATCGGCTTGATCGCGCGGAAGCCGCCCGGACAGCCGCTGCCGCTGATCTCCTTCTTGTTGATCTCGACCACCGCGCCGGCCTTGAGGACGCCGATGCGGTGGGACGACGTCTCGGGCTTCTCGAAGATGCGCGTCTCCTGCGCGGTGGCGAACAGGACGGGCACGTCGCGAGGCGGGGCGGGCGCGGGGCGCGACTCGCCGGACAGGGTGACGAGCGGCGGCTCGTGCGAGGTCGGGAAGCGCACGCCGGTCTCGGCGACCTTCGGGAGCTGCGGACCGCCTTCGCCGTCACCCTCGCGCGGGGTCGCGCCCGAGAGGCTCGGCGTGGCGTCGCGCTTGGCGCCGCATCCGGAGAGCGGCGTCGCGAACGACAGGGCGAGGAGAAACGAGCTCAGCCTCACCCCTCGCTTGTCGCAAGGATCGTCGAGGCGGGCCAAGAACGCGGCGCTCGACAGCGCGGGAGCGTGCGCTTGCGTGAGCGCTTACGGAAGCGCGGTCAGAGGCGCGGCGGCGTCTCGAGCAGCGTCTTCACCTCCTTGAAGCGGTCGTTCGGGACGGTGATCGCGAGGTTGTACTGCACGATCCTCCACGCACCGCCATCCTCCACGGCGACGCCGCTCCCGCGGGCGGGGCCGAGGTTCTCGGTGACCAGGTCCTCGTCGAACCACGCGACCTTCCCGCGCGGATCGAAGGTGACGTCGCGGCGCCTCGCGCGGAACGACCAGGCCTTGCCCTTCGCGAAGTGGGGGTGGGCGTAGGCGCGGAACTCGGCGGTGGACCATCGCTCGGTGGCGTCGGTGCCGAGGAAGACGGCGCCCTCGGCGAGACAGGCGAAGTACGCCGCCTCGTCGGCCCGGGCGGCGGCGGCGTGGAAGCGATCGAGGAGCTCGGTGACGCGCGCGCGATCGGACAGGGCCGAGACCGGCGCGGCGGGCGCGCGCGTGACCGGGGTGCCGGGGGAGCACGCGGCGGCCGCGACGAGGAGAAGGAGCGCGGCGGCCACGAGGAGCGGGCGGCGGGAGGTCACGCGAGCCCCCCTGTGCCCTCCGCCACGGCGCGCGCGAGCTCCCCCGAGGAGATGAGCTCGACGATCGCGGCGATGTCCCCGTACAGCGGCCGGTCCCCCGCGAGGGGCGGCACGCGTTCGCGCACCTTCGCGTGGGCGAGGCGCACGCCCTTGCTCGGCGACAGCGGCGCGCGCTGATCGAGCCCACACGCCGCGGTCATGATCTCGATCGCGAGCGCGTACCGTACGTTGTCCACGACCTCGAGCAGCTTGCGGGCGCTCACGCTGCCCATGCTCACGTGGTCCTCCTTGCCGGCCGAGGAGGGGATCGAGTCCACGCTCGCCGGGTGGCACAGGACCTTGTTCTCGCTCACGAGCGACGCCGACGCGACCTGCGCGATCATGAGCCCCGACTCGAGCCCGGACGAGGCGGCGAGGAACGGCGTGAGCCCCGTCGACAGCGCCGGGTTCACGAGCTGCTCCACCCGCCGCTCGCTGATGTTCGCGAGCTCGGCGGAGGCGATGGCCGCGAGGTCGAGCGCGAGGGCGAGCGGCTGCCCGTGGAAGTTGCCGCCGCTGATGATGTCCGTCTCGTCGCCGTCGAGGAAGACGCTCGGGTTGTCCGTGACGCTGTTGATCTCGCGCTCGAGCACGCCCCGGGCCCAGGCGAGGGCGTCGCGCGTCGCGCCGTGCACCTGGGGCATGCAGCGCAGGGAGTAGGCGTCCTGCACCTTGCCGCAGTGCCTGTGGCTCTCGGCGATCTCGCTCTCCGCGAGCAGCGCACGGAGGTTCGCGGCAACGGTCCGCTGACCCGGGTGGGGGCGCGCGGCCTGGAGGCGCGGATCGAACGGGCGGCTCGACCCCTTGAGCGCCTCGAGGCTCATCGCGCCGGCGACGTCCGCGATCGTCGCGAGGCGCTCGGCGTCGAGCACCGCGAGCGTGCCCAAGGACGCCATGAGCTGCGTACCGTTGATGAGCGCGAGCCCCTCCTTCGCCTCGAGGACGAAGGGCGCGATGCCGGCCTCGCCGAGCACCTCGCGCGCCGGCCGGAGCGGCCCGTCGCCGAGGCGCGCCTCCCCTTCCCCGATCATCACGAGCGCGAGGTGCGCGAGCGGCGCGAGATCTCCCGAGGCGCCCACCGATCCCTTGCCGGGGATCCGGGGGTGGACGCCGCGATCGAGCATGGCCACGAGCAGGTCCAGCAGCGCAGCGCGCACGCCCGAGTGGCCGAGCGCGAGGACCTGCGCCCGGAGCAGCATGATGCCGCGGACGAAAGGCACGGCGAGATCCGTGCCGATGCCGGTCGCGTGCGACCGGACAAGGTTCCGCTGGAGCGCGCGGATGTCGCTCGCCGAGATGCGGGTCTCGGACAGCGCGCCGAATCCCGTGTTGACCCCGTAGACGCGCGGCGCCGCATCGCCGGCCGCGACGATGCGATCGATCGCCGCGCGCGATCGTTCCACGCCCGCGCGGACCTCGTCGTCGACGACGACGGCGCGCCCTCGCCGCGCGACGTCCTCGAGATCCTGAAGCGTGATCTCACGGCCGAGCCGGACGGGCAACATCACGTTGCCATACCAGACAAGAAAGGCCCGCGGGGGTGGCGTCCCGCGGGCCTTCGAAAGCAGGGGGGGTGGTGGAGCGTCGTGACGAGGAGCCGAGGCGAGGGCCCGAGGGGTGCGCCGCTCTCCGAGCGGGGCGTCTCGAGCAACAGGTCTCGATGTAGGATACTAGAGCATAATGAGTGCCATCGTAGGCATGTGGGTAAGTCCATGAAACTACTCGGAGCCGGTGCGGAGCACGGTGGGTGGCCTTGGATCCATGTCGGCGCTGGTGGATCCAGGCCGTTTTCCGGCCGCCTGCGCGAGAGAGAAAGTATGCTGCGCCCCCGTGCACGGAACGACATCCCTTCGCGCCCTACGCCTCGGCCACGCGGCCCTCGTCCTCGCGGCCGCCGCGTCGCTCTCCTCGTCCGCGCGCGCCGACGAACCGCCCGTGACCGACCACGAGATCCCGAAGGATCTCGATCGCCTGATCCTGGAGACGGGCCGCGCGCCGGTGCCCCCCGCCGAGGCCGATCTCGTCCGCTTCCAGATACACGGCGAGTACCAGGGCCGCTACCAGGTCCAGCGCAGCTTTCCCCTCGTGCCGACGACGACCGCGATCAACGCCCGACCGGGCCTCGTCGAGGAGTCGATAGGCCAGAACCAGTTCGCGTCCCACTGGCTCCGCGTCACGCCACGGCTCCAGCTCAAGCAGGCCGTCGAGATCGTGGGTCAGGTCGACGTCGTCACCGGCCTGCTCTTCGGAGACAAGGCGCGCGACACCTGGCCCGACATGGCGCCGCGCGACCAGGCGAACGGCTTCTCCAGCATCGAGCCGCGCTCGCTCTACGCTGTGCTCCACACGCCCGTGGGGCTGTTCCGCGTCGGCCAGCAGCCGACCCACTGGGGCATGGGCATCCTCGCCAACGACGGCGACCACCCGACGCTGTTCGGCGACTACCGCTACGGCTCCATCAACGAGCGCATCCTCTTCGCCACGAAGCCGGGTGGCAAGGACAGCCATCTCACGATCGCCGTCGCGGGCGATCTCGTGTACCGCGACAACATCGCCGCGCTCCGCCGGGGCGACCACGCGTACCAGGGCGTGCTCGCCGCCCTCTACGAGCGCGGGCGCAACCAGCTCGGCGTGTACGCCGTGTACCGGAACCAGGAGAACGACAAGACGAGCGGGCAGGCCTACGCGCCCTACACCGAGAGCCTCGAGGTCGGCGTGCTCGACGCCTCCGGCCGCTTCGCGACGAAGCTCCCCTCGACCGACGCCTTCCTCTTCGGCTCGTTCGAGGCCGCGGCCATCTTCGGCTCGACCAACATCCTCCGTACGCACGACCAGGTCCTGGACGGCGCGCGTACGCTCGTGCGCTCGTACGGCGGGGCTGCGCAGATCGGCTTCGTGCACGTGGAGAGGGCTTCGAAGCGGCTCGGCTTCTCGGACGAAGGGGCGCGGCAGAAGGACATCGTGCAGTACGGGGACCTCGTCGCCGCGGTCGAGATCGGCTACGCGCGCGGCGACGCCGACCCGTACGACAACGTGCAGAAGCGCTTCGTGTTCGATCCGAACCACAAGATCGGGCTCATCCTCTTCGACGAGGTGATGCGCTGGCAGACCGCCCGCGCGTCCGCCGCGGCGCAGGATCCGCTGCTCTCGAACGCCAGCCGGCCGCCTCCGGGCGTGGATCTCCTGCCGTCCAACGGCGGCGTTTTCGGTGCACAGTACATCAACCCGACCGGCATCTGGCGGCCCCGCCCGTGGCTCGACCTCAAGGCCGGCATGGTCGTCGCGCAGGCCACCGCCGACGTGACCGACCCGTACATCATCGCGACCACGGGCTCCTACCTCAACAGCCGCAAGGGCAGCCCGAAGAAGCGCGACCTCGGCCTCGAGCTCGACGCGGGCTTCGAGGCGCGCGTCCCGCTGGACTACGGCTTCACGGCCACGCTCGGCGCGCAGGGCGGCGTGCTGTTCCCTGGCGGCGCCCTCGAGAACGCCGTCGGCGAGCGCATGAAGACGCCCTGGCTCGCGCTCGGAAGGTTCGGATTCTTGTTCTAGCCCGAGACGACCCATGATGAAGAAGCACCTCCCCTTCCTCGCCCTCCTGAGCCTCGCCGTCGCGTGCGGCATCGACGCGGTCCCGCCCGGGCTCGGCAAGGCGCCGTCCGGCGACGGCCCGCGGGTCCGGTTCGACATGGCGCACAGGCCGCTGCCGGACGTGCCTTTGCCCAACGACTTCGCCACCTTCCCCGATCCGACCAGCCGCACGGGCCGGCGCATCAACGTCTCGGCGATCGCGCCGAGCGGCATGGAGCGGATCATCCGCGAGGCGTTCAACGACATGGAAGGCTGGGGCACCACGCAGCCCCTCAACGTGTCGTTCGACAAGGTGGCGGGCGTCGACCCGAATGCGGCCGCGATCGACCTGGAAGACTTCGCCGCGCGGATGCAGAACGACGAGCACGATCTCTCGAACGATCCCGTCTACCTCATCAACCTGACGACGGGCGTCCCGATGTTCCTCGACGCGGGCAACGGGCACTACCCGCTGACGCTCCGCGACCCCCACAAGTACTACCCGAACGACCCGAAGGCCGGCGAGGCGAACCTGCTCTACGAGTCGGTAGAGGAGGGGTACGGCCTCACGCAGGCCGACTACCGGCCGGAGCTCGACAAGGACTTCGACGGCGTCCTCGATCACCCCAACGTCCTCGGCAACAAGGGGATCTTCGGCGTCGACAACCTGCTCACCTGGTACGAGCGCGAGACCGACACGCTCATCCTCCGTCCGGTGCTGCCGCTCGAGGAGAAGACGGAGTACGCGGTCATCCTCACGGACCGGCTACGCGGGCCGAACGGCAAGCCGGTCCGCTCGCCGTTCGAGGCGATCTACCACCCCCTGCAGAGACGGGGCATGCAGCGCGTCGGGGAGATCCTGAACGAGAAGCGCCTCGCCGCGTACTTCGGCGACCTCGCGGGCACGGGCCTCGATCGCGTGGCGTTCGGCTGGACCTTCACGACGCAACCCACGCAGGAGGACATGCGGATCCTGCGCGACGGCCTCTACGGCAAGGGGCCCTTCGCGCGCCTCGGCGGCCAGTTCCCACCCGACGCGGTCGCGTTCGCCAGCGCCGGCAAATCGCTCAAGCCAGAAGACGCCCCCGGCTGGGAGACGTCGAGCGAGGCCTGCAAGAAGCGCGCGAAGTTCCCGCGGATCCTGAAGCTCCAGGACAAGGACGTGAAGGACTCGTTCCACACGCTCCTCGGCGAGGTGTTCGGCCTCGATCCAGGGGATCTCCGCTCGACCGAGGCCGCGCTCCAGTGGATCGACCACATCGTGATCGGCAGCTTCCAGGCGCCGTTCCTCATGGGCGACCCGGCGTCGCGCGATCCGGACACGCGCTTCCACGTGAACTTCCAGACCGGCGAGGGCGACGTGCGCCCGGACGAAGTCACCTACTTCATGACGGTCCCGAAGGAACGCCCCAACGCGAAGCAGCCGTTCCCGGTGTCGCTCCTCGGGCACGGCGTGACGGGGCACTCCGACGAGGCGCTCTTCTACGGCGGTGACTACGCGCGCCAGGGCATCGCGCTCATGAGCATCAACATGCCGGAGCACGGCGTCTCGCTCTCGAAAGGCGACCTCTTCCTCGCCCAGGCGCAGCTCGCGGGCGTCTGCGCGGTGCCCTTCATCGACGGGTACCTGAAGGGCCGAGCGCACGACCTCTCGGGCGACGGCAAGCCAGACTCCGGGTGGTTCTGGTGGACGACCCACATCCCCCACACGCGCGACAACGTGCGCCAGGGCCTGCTCGACAGCTTCCAGGCGATCCGCGTCCTGCGCGCCATGGACGGCCAGCGCAAGGCGCTCCCCGGACAGGACTACAACGGCAACGGGCAGCCCGACGATCTCGCCGGCGACTTCGACGGCAACGGCGTCCCCGACGTCGGCGGGCCGAACGTGCCGTACTTCGCGAGCGGGGAGTCGCTCGGATCGATCATGTCCCAGGCGCAGGGCGGCGCGGAGCCGTACATCATCGCGTCTTCGTCCGCGGGCGGGGGCGGCGGATCGCTGGCGATGGACGTCGCGTTTCGCTCGTACGGCGTCGTCGAGGCCGTCACCGGGCAGATGCTCACACCGATCATCTTCTCCGTCCCCGCGAGCGAGCGCCCCGACAGGCGGAAGAAGCTCAAGGACTCGAGCGGCAAGGAGACCGACCAGATCGACCTGTCCGACCGCTCGAAGGAGAACCAGATGGGCACCCGGTGCAAGGCCGGGGAGCGCACGGTGCGGCAGCTCGTGAACGAGGGCGACGCCATGCACGAGCTCGAGCTCGCGTGCCTGCCCAAGGACGAGCTCGACGATCACATGACCGTGGTCGTCTCGAACACCGGCAACAAGGAGGTCCGCTGCGCGCGGACCACGCTCGATGGCCGCTTCCGCGTCTCGATCCCGGCGTCGGTCGGCGACAGGCTCGACGTGCAGATCTACACCGCGCCCGACGTCGTCGACTCGTACAAGGGCTGCCGCGTGCTCCGCGGCTCGCCCGTGGGCCGGCGCATCAAGACGTTCGAGCAGGCCGCGCTCTACCCCATCCCCGTCGGCGAGGGCACGCCGGAGTGCTCGGCGGAGCAGGGGTGCGCTCAGTTCCGCGACAGCTTCTACGCGGTCGGCTCGGCGCTGGTCGCGACCAACGAGGGCTTCGGCCTCCAGCGGCAGACGCCCGCCGTGCGGCGCCTCCAGAACCTCGCCCAGGCCGCGTTCGATCCCGCGGACCCCGTCAATTTCGCGCCGTACTACGCGCTCCGCCCGATGGTCGACGAGACCGGCAAGGTCATCCCCAAGCGCGCGCTCCTCGCGGTGAACACGGTGGGAGACGCCTTCGTGGCCATCTCCGCGGGCCACACCTTCGCGCGCGCGGCGGGCGCGATCCCGTTCTTGCCGCCGTCGGCGGTGTCTCGATACCCCGACTACGCGGACTACGTGACGCCCGACGCGCTCTACAAGGATCTCGGCGGGAAGACGCCGATGCAGGTCCTCATCGACAACGGGGTCATCGAGGGCGTCGCGCGGATGGGCCGCACGTCCGCCGGCCCCACCTGCAAGCAGAACTTCCGCGGGGTCGACCCCGAGACGTGCAAGAACGCGCGAACCATCGACAAGATCACGTGCGCGAACGCCCTGTACGATCCCGACTGGGTGAGCGAGGGCGCGATGCTCCTCGATCAGCCGCACGGCCCGGTCCCCCTGCGCCTCGCGCGCCTGTCGGACGCGACGATCCGCGACTCCGTGGACCTCGCGAAGGCGTGGGAGCCTCGCCTCCGAGGCGTGCCGTTCGCGCCCGATGCCACGGGGTGGTCGGCGTCCGGGCCGGTGCTGGCGCTGTTCAACCACTACCTCGAGGCCGGGGGAAAGCACACGTGGGACGTCCCCGACTACTGCCGCGCGTGGGACTTCACGACGTACGGCAACGCCCTCATCGCGCGCTTCTTCGCGACGCGCGGCAAGGACGTGTACTACCTCAGCCACCCCACGTCGCACCCGTGCCTCGAGAAGGGCACGTGCGACTTTCTCGCTCAACCGGGGCCGTGAGGACGGCGCGGCTCGCGGGTCTCCTCGGGCTGGGCCTCCTCGGGGTCGCGTGCTCCATCGACACGATCCCGCGGGGGGCGCGCGCGACCCCGCCCGGGGACGGTCCCAAGATCGTGTTCGATCTGACCCACCGGCCGCTCCCCAACATCCCGGTCCCGAACGACGTCGCCACCTTCCCCGACCCGTCCAGCCGGACCGGCCGCAGGCTGAACGTGAGCACCAGCGTCCCCACCCGTCTCGAGCGCGTGGCGCGCGAGGGCTTCGACGACCTCGAGGGGTGGGGCACCTTCCAGCCGATCACGGTCGCCTTCGAGAACCCTGACCCGTACCGCGTCCAGCCGGCGATCGCGCTCGACGACGTGCGCGCCCGCATGACCGGCCACGACTTCGGCGACGACCCGCTCTACGTGATCGATCTCCATACGGGGCTCCCCGTGCCGCTCGACGTGGGGGGCGGCGCCTTCCCGGTCACCAGCGTCGACCCGGACAAGTACTGGCCGAACGATCCGCACGAGGGCGACAACAACATCCTCTTCGAGACGCGGAGCGAGGGAGCGGGGCCCTACCGGCCCGATCTCGACCTCGACCAGGATGGCGTGCTCGATCGCGCGAACACGTTGCCCACGACGGCGGCGGGAGCCATCTCCGGCATCGACGACGTGCTGACGTGGTACGAGCGCCAGACCGACACGCTCATCGTCCGTCCGCTCGTGCCGCTGCGGGAGAAGACCGAGTACGCCGTCGTGCTGACCGATCGCCTGCGCGATCCGCGTGGTGGCAGCGTCCGGTCGCCGTTCGAGAGCATCCACCACGCCGAGCACCTCCGCCAGGCCGAGAGGGTGGGAGCCATCCTCCGCGCGGGGAGGAAGGAGTACTTCGGCGATCTGGCCGGCACGTCGCTCGATCACGTGGCCTTCACGTGGAGCTTCACCACGGGCCCCGTCTCCGAGGACCTCGTGATCCTCCGCGATGGCCTCCACGGGCGGGGGCCGTTCGCGCGGCTCGCGACGGAGTTCCCGCCGAAGGCGACCGTGATGCGCGCGGTGGGCCTCGCGCGCGACAGGGACGCGGACGTCGAGGGCTGGCAGGACGACGCGCGCTGCAAGCCCAAGAAGGACGCCCCGTACATCGTCCGGCTCGACGGATCGCGCGACGCGTTCCGGCAGCTCGTCGAGCAGGTCGCAGGCCTCGAGGGCGAGGAGCAGCGCGCCCTCCTCGACAGCCTCGAGAACGTCGACTACCTCGTGCTCGGCACGTACGACTCGCCCTACTTCATGGGCGACGCGAAGAACGAGGATCCGGACGGGCGCTTCCTCCTCAACTTCAAGACCGGCGAGGGTCGGGTCTCGCGGGACACTGTGCCCTTCTTGATCTCCGTACCCAAGAAGAAGCCCGGGCGCGCCCCGCCCTTCCCCACGGCGATGTGGTCGCACGGCACGGGCCTCAGCACCGCCGAGATCCTCGTGCGCGCCGGGTACTTCGCGAAGCAGGGCGTGGCGATGTTCGCGATCGATCTGCCGGGGCACGGGCTCGCCCTCGACACCGGCCAGGTCGCGCTCGCGGCGGGCGCGCTCACGGGCGTGTGCCTGGTCCCGATGGTGAACGCGCTGCAGGTCGGGCGGCACCACGATCTGAACGGCGACGGACTCCCGGACTCCGGCGGCCACATCTGGACGGCGCACGCGTTCCACTCGCGAGACAACATCCGGCAGGGCGTGATCGACCTCGTCCAGGGAACGCGCCTCCTCAGGAGCTTCGGCGACGCCACGCGCGGGGACGACTACACCGGCGACGGCCGGCCGGAGCTCCTCGGCGACTTCGACGGCGACGGCGTCGTGGACCTGGGCGGTCCGGCGCCGATCTACACGTCGGGCAACTCGCTCGGTGGGATCATGGCCATGATCCACGGCGCGGTGGATCCCAACGTGAAGGCCGCCGCGCCGATCTCGGGCGGCGGTGGGCTCACCGACATCGCCGCGCGGTCGCGCCTGACGCCGGATCCCGTGCTCCTGCAGGCGATGAGCCCCATCCTCGTGTCCCTGCCCGCGTCGACGCGCAAGGACAAGACGCGCTGCGCCGAGGCCGACGCGAGCGTCCGAATGATCGTGGTCGACCTCGACAAGGCGGTCGAGATCGAGGTCGCCTGCCTCCCGAAGGCAGAGCTGGACGAGGGCATGACCGTCCTCGTACGGAACCTGCGCACGAAGGAGGTCCGCTGCGGGCGGACGGAGAAGGGCGTACGCTTCCGGGTGCCGATCGCCGCCGACATCGGAGACCGCCTCGACGTCCAGGTGTACGCAAAGAAGGACGCGGTCGACTCGTACAAGGACTGCAACGTCGTGGCCGACGCGGGCCCCGGCCGGAGGATCCGCACGTTCGAGCAGCGCGCGACGAAGTTCGGGCCCGTGGCGGACGGGCGGCCCACGTGCGGCGAGACCACGGCGCGGGCCGGGCTCGAGGGCGAACCAGGCTGCCAGCAGTTCCAGGGCCGGTTCTACCCGGTGGGTTCGCCGCTCGTGGCCGTGCAGGAGGGCCTCGGCCTGCTCCGCCAATCGCCCGAGCTACGCCAGCTCATGAGCCTCCTCCAGGCGGCGCTCGATCCCGGCGATCCCATCAACTTCGCGAGGTCGTACGCGCTCGAGCCACTGCCCGGGCTCGACGGCGCGCCGATGCCGCCGCGCGGGATCATCACGTTCGACACGGCGGGGGACTTCCTCGTGCCGACGGGTACGGGGATCGCGTTCGCGCGCGTCGCCGGTGCCTTGCCGTTCTTCCCGCCGAGCGCCGTCGTGCGATACCCCGAGTACGCCGCCTACGCGACCCCACCGGCGCTCTACGAGGCGCTCGGGGGTCGGACACCGCACGACGCGATCCTCGCGTACCACGTCACCGAGGGCCTCTCGCGCACGAAGCGCACGAGAGGTGGACCCGCGTGTGCTGCGAACTACGTGAAGAGCGCCGTCTGCACCTCCCCGCCGTCCGCCGCCGCCGCGTGCGCGACGGCCCTCCCCGACGTCGACTGGCTCGCCGAGGGCGCCGACCGATGGGACCAGGTGCGCCCCGAGCGCCCCCTCCGGCTCGTGCGCACGGCGACGCGCGGGACCGACCCCGCCGCGCTCGACGCCGCGTGGGCGCCGCGCACGCGGACGCCACCCTTCTCCCCCGACGCCGACGGATACCGCGGGACCGCGCCGCTCGTGGGCCTCGTGCACGCCTACAACGAACCGGGGGGCACACACGTGTGGGTGAACGGCGATCCCTGCAAGGCCTTCGACGACGCGGTGTACTACAACCACCTCCTCATCCGCTTCCTCGCGAGCGGCGGCACCGACGCGTACTTCGCGAGCCACCCGGGCTCGCACCGCTGCCTCGCGACGCAGTCCTGCAACTTCCTGAGGTGACGTCGAAGGCCCGCGACGCGTCGCGCGCGCCGCTCGCAGCCCGCGAGAGCGTCAGCGACCGTCGACCCGAGGCAGGTCGGTGAACAGCGCTTCGACCGCGGAGATCGAGCGGCCCGCGACGTGCTCCTCGAACCACGCGCGACCCCGACGCCCCATCTCGCGGTAGGGCTCGGAGGCGTCGAGGTACCCGAGGACGGCCGTCACGATGTCCTCCGCGGCGTGGACGTTCACCCGCGGGTACATGTCCGGATGGCGTTCCACGAACTCGGCGTCGTCCCGGCGGTGGAGCAACGGCTTGCCGGCGCACAGGCCCTCGAAGATCGCCCCGCCGGAGAACCACGACGTGGAACCAAGCTCCCCGACCGCGAAATCCGTGAGCGAGAGGTTGACCATGATGTCCTTCCGGTTCGATCGGGGCAGCCAGAGGACGGCGTCCTCCACGCCGAGCTCCGCGATGAGATCCCTCGAGGCCTCCACGTCGAAACCGTACTCGTAGAACACGATGCCGACCCGCGCGCCCGGCCGGCGCTCCTTCAAGGACGCGACCGCGCGGATGATCTTGTCGTTCCCCTTCGAGAAGCGGACCGCGTTCGGGTTCTTCCAGACGTGGCAGGACTGGCAGGTGATGACCACATCCATCCGGTCCCGGAACGCCTGGATGAGCGGGTACCAGTACGTGCGGCCCTTGTACCTCTCGACGACCTCCGGAGCGTAGATGGGTCCGTACGGCTGGGCAGGCGAGGCGTACACACGGTGTCCCTCGTAGCCGAGCCGCGCGAGGGGCTCCTCGATCATCGAGGGCGCCCAGTCGCCGAGTACGTGGCGGGATGCGCGGATCCCTCGCCGCTGCCACATCGGGTAGCTGAGGAGCGACCGGAGGCTGCGGCGATTGAACGCGGGGGGCCGGAACGGATCCCACGCGAGGTCGTAGCCGAAGGGCATGAAGACGTCGAGGCGACGCCCGATGCGCGCCATGTACGCCGGAGCGGAGCCCGATCCGATCACGAAGTCGTAGGGCGCGAGATCGCGCTCCACCCGCTTCATGTCGTGGGTCGCGAAGGCCTTGCCGTCACCCCACTCGAGGCGGCGCATGTACGCCTGGTAGGCGAGGTCGAACGTGTCGCACGACGGATCGAAGTGAGCGGCCTCGACGAGCTCCTGGTTCATCACGAGCAGGGTGACGTCGTGGCCGCGATCGCGAAGGTAGCGCGCGACGGAGAACGCCATGTTGTTCATGTTGTTCAGCAGCGCGACACGCAAGTCCGGCCTCCTCCCGTCATTCCGCCGCGATGCGCCACATGTCGGCGACGAACTTCAACGCGGCGTCGGCTGCGCTCCCCAGGCCCAGGTACATGGCGCCGCCGTGCACCCACACGCTCGCGGCGTGTCGCGCGAGATACGCGGGAGGTGGGTCCGCACGGTACCAGTTCACGGCGTCCCTGGTGTACCAGGCATCGCCCTGGTTTCCGAGGGGGTTGTAGCCGCCGACGACCCATAGCCGGTCGTCGAAGACGGCGACGTTGTGGTACTGACGGGGCGAGAAGGGCGGCGGCTCCGCCGCCTTCGTCCACGTGGCGCCGTCCGCCGTGCTCCACGCGTCGGCGTGGAACTCGCGGGGATGCTCCGGCACGATGGGGTGGTTGTCGTAGACCCCCCCGCCGATCACCCACATGCGGCCCTTGTACACGGGGCAGTCGCTCACGATGCCCCGAGGCTCCCACGTGGGACTTCGGGGCTCCACGCGGCTCCAGGATGCGCCGTCGTCCGACGTCCACACGTCGTTGAACACAGCCCAGGGCACGCCTGGCCATAACGGGTGAACCCAAGCGTCGTTGGTCTGCCCGCCGAGGATCCAGAGCTTGCCCCCCAGGGCACCCGTCATGTGCAGGCTGCGGAGCCCGAACGGGGGCATGTCACGCGTGGGGGGGAGGTAGACCGTGCTCGTCTCCGTCGGGAAGCGATCCACGCGCGTCCACGCCTTTCCATCCACCGAGCTCCAGACGTCGGTCTGGTAGATCCCCTGGACGGGGTCACCGCCGAGGATCCACATCTTACCGCCGACGACCTGGTAGCCTGCGAAGTGCCGACCCTCGAAGTCACGGTTCCTGTCGAACGTCGCGTCGAGGTAGGTGTTCGGTTTCTCGAGCGTCCACGTCACGCCGTTGCTGCTGCTCCAGACGTCGTTGGCGGACCCCCTCGGGAAGATCGCGGGGTTCCAGCCTCCGATGAGCCACATGCGACCCTGGTGGACGAGGGCGCCGGCGCCGTCGCGGATCTGACAGGGCATCGCGTCCTGGACCCGGGTCCACGAGTAGTTCCGTCGCGTGGTCGGTTCGAGCTCGACGTCGACGGTCTCCGCGACGTAGCTCCCGATGCTGACGCGGAGGCGTCCCCGGGAGGGCCCGCTCGCGGGCAGCGTCCACACGTAACGGCGCGCGTTCGCGTCGATGGTGTCGTGCAGCCGCCACGTCTGTCCGGCGTCGAAGCTCGTCGCGATCACGGCCGTGATCGACGGAAGCGGGACGGGGCCATCCCAGGTGATGAGGTGAGAGCTCTCCCTCTCCCACCGCGTCCCCGCCGGAGGGCCGATCAAGGTCAGCGGTCGAGGCGGCCCGGCGTCGGCGCCCTCGAGGACCCCAGGGTCGTGAGGCGACGCGTCGTTCGGCGGCCAGCCCACCGTCGGGAACCCGCACGCAGGACCCACGCCCGCCGCGCCGACGAGGACGAGACCGCAGGCCACCGCCGCGCCCGCCGCCCAACGGAGGTGCCCTAGCGACATGCCCCACTAGTAGCACGCCCGTCGGGAGGAGCACGGCCTTCGACCCGGGGTCGCGAGGCCCTCGACGCCTCGCTCGAGGGTCCTCGAGCCGTCGATCTCGTGGCGGTCCGGCGCGCGGGTCGAGTATGTTCCGAGCCTCCATGGCCACCGCGGATCCTGCGCCGAGCGGCGTCCCGAAGTACTTCCCGGCGCTCGATGGCCTGCGGCTCTTCTGCTACCTCTGCGTCGCCACGAACCACGCGTTCTCCGACGCGCAGATCCACCAGAACGCGGCCCACCCGCTCGCGTTCATGCGTGACTTCATGGCCAACCTCGGCCGCCCGGGCGTAGATGTCTTCTTCACGCTCAGCGGGTTCCTGATCACGAAGCTCCTCCTCGAGGAGCGGGAGAAACACGGGCGGATCGATCTCAAGGCGTTCTACGCGCGCCGCACCCTCCGGATCTGGCCGGTCTACTACACGGCGCTCGGCGTGGCCGTCCTCGCCTCGGTCCTGTTCGGGCCGCGGTTCCTGCTCCCGCTCGGATGCACCGAGAGCCCGCGACTCTACCGCGTGATCTACCCCGCCTTCGCGTTGTTCGTGGGGAACTACGTCGAGGGCTCCCTGCCGTCTCCCATCAACGTGCTGTGGAGCCTGTGCGTGGAGGAGCAGTTCTACGTGCTGTTCCCCGCGACCTTTGCGTTCGCGGCTCGCAAGGCCCCGGTGACGCATGTCGTGATGGTCTACGCGATCGCGTCTTACCTCCTGCGCGCGGGGGCGTACGCGGCGGGGTGGAATGTCGCGCGGCTCTGGCACGTGACGAGCTGGGCCGACAACCTCCTCATCGGAGCGGCGCTCGCCCAGGCGCTCATGGTCGCGCCGCAGGCCCTGATCTCCCGGATGAAGCGCCTGGGCCTCACGGGGGAGGTCCTCGCGATCTTGACCGTCCTCGGCAGCGCGTTCTTCGATCGCGTCCCGGAGACGTTGTCGATGGGGGCGTTCTCGCCCTACCTCCTCGAGCCGTACGCGACGGGCCTCCTCGTGGCGGTGATCGGGCTCGGGGACGGGCCCGTGGCGCGCTTCATGTCGCGGCGACCCCTCCGCTACCTCGGGGGCCTCACCTACGCGGCCTACGTCTTCCACGAGTACGGCGAGGCGATTGGCTGGCGGATCCTCCGCATCCCCGGCATGGACCGCTGGCTCGTGGCCTCCCTCCGCGCGGTCATCGCGAGCGCCCTCGGCCTCCTCTTCGCCTACGGCTCGAAGCTCCTCATCGAGGATCGCTTCGCGGGCCTCAAGAAGCGCTTCTCTCGCACCTGAACACCCTGCCCGGTGGCGGCCACCACGCGTGCCGACGGGGGGCCGCGCCCTCCGACGCCCTCGTAAGGCCCTGGAAATGCCCGGCGTTCTTGTCTACAGTCCGCGGGCCTTGAATCCAAGCACCCCTTGCCGCCACGAATCGAGCAGAGGAGTCTCGTCCGCGAGCCGCCGACGTTGACCTGGAGACGCATCCGACCATGAGGGACATCAAGACGTGCGTGATCGGGCTCGGCTCGATGGGCAGGAACCACGCGCGCGTGCTCGGCGATCTCCAGACCGCCGCGTTCGTGGGGGTCGCCGACCCCGCGGCCAACGTGCGGGCCGCGTACCGGCCGCTCCAGGGCGTGAAGGTCTACGCCGAGTACCGCGAGATGCTCGAACGCGAGCGCCCCGAGGCCGCGATCGTGGCCGTGCCGTCCGAGCTCCACTGCGAGATCGTGGCCGATCTCGCAGCGGCCGGCGTGCACGTCCTCGTCGAGAAGCCGATGTCCAAGCGCCTCGACGAGGCCGACCGGATGATCGAGGTGACGAGGGCCGCCGGCGTGAAGTTCATGGTGGGCCACATCGAGCGCTTCAACCCGGCCGTCCAGGAGATCAAGCAGCGCGTGGCGAGCAAGGAGATCGGGGAGGTCTTCCAGCTCCATGCTCGCCGGCTCTCGCCGTTCCCTCCGCGCGTGACGGACGTCGGCGTCATCCTGGATCTCGCCACCCACGACATCGACGTGATGCACTTCATCACGGGGTCCACCGTGGTCCGCACCTACGCCGAGACGGCGCGCCGTGCGCACGCAACCTGCGAGGACACGCTCAACGGCCTCCTGCGGTTCTCGAACGGCGTCGTCGGCGTCCTCGACATCAGCTGGCTCTCCCCGCAGAAGCTGCGCCAGCTCTCCGTCCTCGGGCCCGGCGGGATGTACGTCTGCGACTACCTGACGCAGGACGTCCACTTCTACAAGAACGGCCGCATCAACGACTCGTGGGAGCCCGCGACGCACTTCTCCGGCGCCATCGAAGGCGACGTGTTGAAGACGTACATCCCCAAGCGCGAGCCGCTCCGCGTCGAGCTCGAGGCCTTTCTCGCGTGCATCCTCGACGACACGCCCCCGCCCGTCTCTGGCGAGGAGGGGCGAACGGCGCTGCGCGTCGCGCTCGAGCTGGGCCGTTCGGGCGTCGAGCACAGCGTCCTGGAGCCACCCCAGGCGCGCTGACTGGAGAAGCGATGGACATCCGAGGAAAGAGGCTTCTGGTCGTTGGCGGCGCCGGGTTCATCGGATCGCACACGATCGACGAGCTGGTGAAGGAGGACGTGAAGGAGATCCGCGTCTTCGACAACTTCTCGCGCGGCAAGATGGAGAACCTCCGGGGCGCGATGACCGACCCCCGCGTCACGCTCTATCCCGCGGGCGGCGAGCTCCTTCACGCGGACGTCCTCCAGGCGGCGACCCAGGGCATCGACGGTGTGTTCCACTTCGCCGCGATGTGGCTGCTCCACTGCTGGGAGTTCCCGGCGTCCGCCTTCGACGTCAACATCCGCGGGACCTTCAACGTCGCCGAGGCCTGCGCGAACTCCAGCGTGAAGCGCCTCGTGTTCTCGTCGTCGGCGTCCGTCTACGGCGACGCCGTGACCGAGCCCATGACGGAGGATCACCCGTTCAACAACAACACGTTCTACGGCGCCAGCAAGATCGCGGGCGAGCAGATCGTCCGGGCGCACCACCACCGCTACCTGAAGACGGAGAACCGCTTCGACTACGTCGCGCTCCGCTACTTCAACGTGTACGGCCCGCGGCAGGACGACCGCTGCGCGTACGTCGCCGTCATCATGAAGATGCTCGACCGGATCGACAAGGGGCTCCCCCCGATCCTCCACGGCGATGGCAGCCAAGCCTACGACTTCATCTACGTCGGCGACTGCGCGCGTGCCAACGTCTGCGCCATGAAGGCGGACGCCACCGATCGCGCGTACAACGTCGCCACCGGCAAGAAGACGAGCCTCCGCGAGCTCGCGAGCACCGTGTTCGCGGTGCTCGGCAAGGAGGCGCGGATCCAGTACGAGCCGCAGACCCAGAGCTTCGTCAAGAACCGCCTCGGCTCGACGGCGCGCGCGACGGAGGAGATCGGCTTCACCGCGAAGAACGAGCTCCGCCAGGGGATCGAGGAGCTCGTGAAGTGGCGCGCGAGCCACATCGAGGAGGTGGAGCAGCGGCGACGGGAGGCGGGGCTGCCGGCGGAGCCCCCATGAAGGTCGCTTTCGTCTGCAACATGAACAACCACCCGTCCTCGATGGTGCGCCAGCTCCGCGAGAAGGGCATCGACGCGCACCTCTTGCTCCTCAACAACGAGGACACGCACTTCCACCCGTCGTTCGACATGTTCGACCTCAGCTACCAGCGGTACACCCATCGTCTGGCGTGGGGCGATCACACCCGTTTCACCGGCGTCTCGCCGGCCACCGTGCGGCGCGATCTGGCGCCGTACCGGTTCATCTTCGCCAGCGGCGCGGTCCCTGCCTTCATGCACCGCGCCGGGATGGTCGTCGACATGTTCGTTCCCTACGGATCGGACCTCGCCGAGCTCCCGTTCTTCACGCCGTCGGCGCCGCGGCGCGGTGCGCTCATGTCCCCCTTCGTCTTCCCGGCCGCGCAGCGCGCCGGGATCCGGGAGGCGCGCTTCCTCGGAGGCTCCTACACGCCGCAGTTCGAAAAGCTCTTCGCGAGGCTCGGGTGCAAGGGCAGGCGGATCGCGTTGCCGCTGGCGCCCATCCACGCTGGGACCTTCAACCCCGAGTCGCTCCCCGGCTACTACGGCAAGTCGGCCTGGTACCACGAGTTCCTCAGGATCCGGCACGCGCACGACGTCATCGTCTTCCATCACGCGCGCCACATCTGGCGCGTCCCGTACTCGCCGTTCTCGCAGAAGGGCAACGATCGCCTCATCCGCGGCTTCGCCAAGTTCAGCGCGGAGCACCCCGAGCTGCGGACGGCGCTCGTCGTCCTCGAGTACGGGCCGGACGTCGAGGCCTCGCGCGCGCTCGTCGCCGAGCTCGGCATCAAGAGCAGGGTCTTCTGGTTCCCGCTCATGGCGCGCAAGGAGGTCCTCGTCGGGATCTCGCTCGCGGACATCGTCTGCGGCGAGTACGGTCTCAGCTGGAACTTCTGTGGCACGATCATCGAGGGCATCGCGCTCGGCAAGCCACTCCTCCACTACCGCGACGACTCGATGTACCCGAAGGAGGATCTCTTCCCGATCATGCCCGGACGGTCGACGGACGAGATCGCCGCCATCCTCGGCGACTATGCGAGGCGCCCGGAGCACTACAAGAAGGTGGGCGCCGATGCGCGGCGCTGGTTCCAGAGCCGGATCCTCGACGCTTCGATGGACCGGATCACCCAGCTGATCGAGACGGGGGAGTGAGGGCACGATGAAGAGCCACGGTACCGGCAAGCCTCCCTGGAACTTCAAGCACCTCGGCGAGGGCACCGTCATCGAGGACGAGTGCCTCGTCTTTCACCCGGAGACGATCTCGCTCGCGAGCAACGTCTACGTCGGTCACCAGACGATCCTCAAGGGGTACTTCAAGAACGAGATGATCATCGGATCCGGCACGTGGATCGGCCAGCAGTGCCTCTTCCACTCGGCGGGTGGGATCACGATAGGCAAGAACGTCGGGATCGGGCCGTGCGTGCGCATCCTGACGTCGACCCACAAGGATCAGAACCCCCACGAACCCATCATCCGGCAGGAGATCTCGTTCCGCCCCGTCGTGATCGAGGACGACTGCGACATCGGGCTCGGCACGATCCTCCTGCCCGGGGTGACGGTGGGACGCGGCGTCCAGATCGGCGCGGGCGCCGTCGTCACGCGCGACCTCCCAGCCTACACCGTGGTCGTCGGCGTGCCGGCACGGGTCGTCCGGAGCCGCCGGGAGCCCTGACATGCGCTATTACGTCCACCTCTCACGGGCCGAGGCGCCCATCACCGTCGACGTGATCGAGCTGCCGGATGGCGCGCTCGACGTGAGGGTGGAGGATCGCAGGGTCGACGTCGACGTCCTCCCCGTCGGTGACGCGCTGTCGCTCCGGGTCGGCGGGCATGTCGTGGATCTCACCGTCGAGGGGACCCCGCCGGATCTCGGCGCGATCGCCAGCGGACATCGCAGCTACGTGCGCGTAGAGAGCGACCGCTCCCGGGCCGCCGAGCGCGCGCGCAAGAGCGGCGCCAAGACGCTCGAAAAGCTCGTTCGCTCCCCCATGCCAGGTCGCGTCATCAAGGTGGTCGTCGGCCCTGGTGACGTCGTCGAGGCGGGCGCGGCGCTCATCGTCGTCGAGGCGATGAAGATGGAGAACGAGATCAAGGCGAAGGCAGCGGGCAAGGTCGCCGGCGTGCACGTCTCCGTCGGCGACGCGGTCGAGGGCAATGCCAAGCTCGTCAGCTTCGAGTGAGCCACGGGCCGCGGCGATCGACGCCGCCAAGATGGGCGCCGCCCTGCTCGCCGTCTACGCGATCAGCGACGTGGCCCGGGGGTACCTCGCGGAGAACGGCAACGCAGCCGCGGTCGCACCCGCGATCCTGACCGAGCTCGCGACCGGGGGTCTGGGCGTGGCGTGGAGCGATCCGCTCGCGCCCATCCCTTCGACCCGCACGATCGCCCGGCGCGTCGCGGAGGGGGCTGGGATGGGCGTGGCCGCGGCGGCGATCGCGGCCGCCGTGATCGTCGCGGCGCGCATCGCGCCGGCGCGGGCCGGGGCGCCGGGGCTCGACCTGATCGCCGCGCTGATCGCGCCCGTCTTCCTCGCCGTTCGCCACGAGCTGCTCGCGCACGGCCTCCTGTTCCGCGCGATGCGCGCCTCGCCCCCGTGGGCGAAGCTGGCCGCGGGATCGCTCGCGTCCGGCGCGTGGACGTTCGGGCACGGGGCGTGGCTCGGCGAGACGGTCGTGAGCGTGGCGGGAGGCTTCGCGACCTCGTACCTCTGGATCCGGGACCGTGGCGCGTGGCGCGCCATGGCGGCGCACGGGGCGTGGGCGTTCATGGTGGCCACGGTCCTCCGCGGCGGCGTGGTCGACGTGGGGCCGGCGTCGGGCCACCTCGGCGGTCTCGACGGCGGCGTCGGGGTCAGCCTGATCGGCGCGCTCGTCATCGCCGCGGTGGCGATTGTCGGGATCTGGCGCGATCGAGGCAGACCGCGCGCGCTCTCCGACGCCGCAGGCTGACGGGAGGGCGGTCGGTTTTCCCCCCGCCCGCGTGACGCGACCGCTACGATGCGGCAGGATGTCCCCACTCGACTCGGACAGGCCGCACCTCGGCTCGTATCGCCCGTCCACCGACGTGGGTGAGGGCGCCAACGAGGACTTCCTCTTTCACCTGTACCGTGGAAGCGAGCTGCTCGGCGACAACCGTGTGCTCGAGGCAAAGGAGGAGCTCGAGGCTGCGCTCCGCCTGTCCCCGCGCGACGCGAAGGGCCAGGACCTCCTCGCCGTCGTGTACTTTCGCCTCGGCCTCTACCCGCGCGCGATCGCCATCTTCGACGGCCTCCTCAGGGTGAACCCTCGCGATCCGGCGCTCAAGCTGAACCTCGCCCTCTGCTACCTGAAGACCGGGCAGATCGCGCTCGCGCGGCAGGAGCTCGAGGACCTCACCGAGCTGAACCCGAACCACACGCGCGCCTGGGGCTACCTCGGCCTCGCGTACGAACGGCTCGGGGAGTACCAGAAGGCCGAGAGCGCCTTCGCCCTCGGCAACCACCCGCAGATGGCGCGGCGCATGGCCGACAGGATCGCGCAGAGCGACCATCCGTCCGCGCCAGGTCCACGCGCGCCGACGCAGCCCATCCCCGCCGAGGACGCGCCGCTCCCCCCCGCGTCCGCGCTTGCGCCGCCGTCCGCGTCTCGGGAGGAGGATGTGGCCGGGGAGCCCGACGGCGCGGAGCCCGACTCGCGAGGCCCCGAGTCGGACGCGACCATCATCGTGCACGAGGTCGCGCGGGCATCGCTCGGTCACGACCTCGACGTAGACGAGGCACCCGCCAAGCGCGTCGCCGTCACCGCGGAGCTTCCTCCGGATGGCGGCGCAGACGCCAAACCCACGGTGGTCCCCCACAACCTCGGCGTGGTCACCGAGGAGCGAACGATGCCGTCGGCGCAGTCGCCCTTCGCCGGCATGCGCGTTCCTCCGCGCGACGGAGCCGCCCCGCCCCCGCGCCCCGCGGTCACCGCGAGGCCCGCGGCGCCCGAGGCACCGCCGTTTGGCGCGCCTTACGACATCACCGTGGTCCACGACCAGCTCGCGCTCGTGCGCCTCGATGGCCAGCCCGATCGGGGGTTCGCCGCGCGGCTGGCTGCGATCCGCTCGATGACGACCTCGCTGTCGACGTCCGTGCTCGAGAAGCGGACGCGCGCCAGGACGTCGGAGGCGTTCGGGGGCGCGAGCAACCCGATGGTCGACATCCGCGGCGAAGGCGAGCTCGTGCTCGGCGCCCGCCACGGGCAGACGCTCGTGCGCTTCGCCGTGGGGCCGGATCCCTGGTTCCTGCGCGAGGACACGCTCGTCGCGCTCGATCTCGCGCTCGTGTTCGAGAACGGGCGCCTCACGACGAGCGAGGGCGAGCACGTGGGGCTCGTCCGGGTGCGCGGCACGGGGGCGGTGCTCGTCGAGTTCCCGCGCGCCTCCCTCGCCCTCGACGTGCGCGGCGGCCACGGGGTCTCCGCGCGCAAGGAGGCCGTCCTCGGCTGGACCGGCCGCATCGTGCCGCGCGCGCTCCCGCCGGGCGAGGCCCCCTGCGGCCAGCGCGGGATGCTCGCGTTCGCCGGCGAGGGGCAGGTGTTCCTCCTCACATGACCGAAGACGTCGAGAGCTCTGGCGGGCGGCAGGAAGAGCCGGGGCACGCGCGCCCGTCGCTGATCCGTGCGCGAAAGCGCGAGCGGCGCCGCTCCCTCGCCGAGGACGCGCTCAACATCCCGAACCTGATCACGTTCACGCGGATCGTCATGATCCCGGCCTGCATCTACTACCTCGACCGCGACACGCCCAGGGACTGCTTCTATGCCGGCCTCATCTTCACGCTGGCCGCGCTCACCGACGCGCTCGACGGCTACCTCGCGCGCAAGCTCGGGGTCGTGTCGGTGCTCGGCAAGCTCCTCGATCCGCTCGCCGACAAGCTCATCGTGATGGCGACGCTCGTCTGGATGGTCCCGATGAACCGCGTGGGGGCGTGGGTCGTGATCCTGCTCCTGGCGCGCGAGATCAGCATCACGGGGCTGCGCGGCGTAGCCGCCAGCGAGGGCGTCGTCATCTCGGCCGGCCAGGAGGGCAAGGTGAAGACAGCGCTGCAGATGATCGGCATCATCGCGCTCATCGTCGGCTACCCCGTGCGGCTCGCCTACGCGGGCCTCGACCTCGGCGTGGTCGACCTCGTCAAGGTCGGACGCGCGCTCGTGTACCTCTCGCTGGTCTTCTCGCTGGCGAGCGCGGCGCAGTACACCGGTCTGTTCGCCGAGGCGGTCGACCGGAAGAACGAGAAGCTGCGCCGCGAGGAGGGTGACTGACCCGCGGCCCACGACCCGCGTCGCGTCGCCGTTTTTGGGCCTGGAGGCCGTTTTTCCTTGGCATTTCGGCCACGGAAGGCGAATCTCCCGCCGATGCAACGCGGGTACCTTCGCGCGCGCCTCGGGCTCCGGGCGCTCCTCGCCTGCGCCGCGGCCCTCGGCGCGCTCGTCCTCCACGGCGGCTGCTCGAACCAGAGCGTCGGCGAGCGCTGTTCGTACCCCGATGACAACGACGCCTGCGAGGACGGCCTCCGCTGCACCGCCGCGAAGGACCTGGTCGACCAGAGCTCGCCGCGCTGCTGTCCGCCCGATCTCTCCCAGGTGACGGCGGGCGCGTGCAAGCCCAAGAGCACGCAGGGCACCAACACGACGCCCACCGGGACGTCGACGTCCCCGTCTCCCGAAGCCGGCGCGGACGCCGCCGTCGACGCCAAGAGTCCCGACGCGGACGCCGCTCCGAGCAGCGACGGCGCGGTCGTCAGCGACGCGGCCGCCGCCGACGGATGATCCCCGCGGCGGAGCTCGCCCTTCACGCGCGGGAGGCCCTGCTCCTGTCTGTGGTGGTGGCGCTCCCCGTCGTCGCCGTGACCGCCGCGGTCAGCCTCGTCGTGTCGGCGTTCCAGGCGGCGTCGCAGGTCCAGGATCCGACGGTGGCGCACCTCCCGCGGATGCTCGCGGTCGCGGGTGGGCTCGTCGCGCTCGGCCCGTGGATGGGCCACGAGATTGCGCTCTTCGCCGAGCGCATGCTCCTCGCGCGTTGACCCCGCCCGTGGGCGGTGATACTCGCCGTGCCGACATGAGTGAATCCTCACTCAGCGCACGCAAGTCCGCGAAATCCAGGCGAGATGAGGCGCGACGAGCGGCCGGCCCGCGCCGGTCGGGCGACAAGCGCGAGCGCATCCTCTCCGCGGCCGTCCGCGTGTTCGCGCGGAGCGGGTTCTTCGCCACGCGCGTGAGCGACATCGCGAAGGCCGCCGGCGTCGCGGACGGGACGATCTACCTCTACTTCGACTCCAAGGAGGACCTCCTGGTCTCCCTGTTCGAGGACCGGGTCGACCGCCTGCTCTCGTACATGCGCGAGGAGCTCCCGAAGAAGAAGACCGCCGCGGACCGCCTCGAGGCGGTGATCGAGATGCAGCTCGGCCTGCTCGAGGGGGAGCGCGATCTGGCCGAGGTCGTGACCGTCATCGTGCGGCAGTCGACGCGCCTGATGAAGGAGTACGCGGCCCCGCACTTCTCCGCGTACCTGGACGCGATCGCGAGGATCGTCTCCGACGGCCAGAAGAGCGGGGAGCTCCGCGCCGACGTCTCTCCCCACCTCGTGGCGCGCGCGACGTTCGGCGCCCTCGACGGCATCGCCCTCACCTGGGCCCTCGGTCGCGCCGAGGAGGGCGGCCTCAAGCGGGCGGCGCGGCAGCTGTCGAGCATCCTGCTGGCGGGCCTCGCGCCGTGACGGCGCGGAAGCGGCTCGACCTGCGGGCCGAGCTCCTCGCGCGGACGCGCGCCTTCTTCGCGTCGCGCGGATACCTGGAGGTGGAGACGCCGACGCTCGTCCCCTGCCCCGGCCTCGACGTGCACCTCGACGCCTTCGAGACGAACGCGCCCGGGCGCGCGCGCTGGCTCGTGACCTCGCCGGAGTACCAGATGAAGCGGCTCCTGGCCGGCGGACACGCGCGGATCTACCAGATCGGCCGGGCGTACCGCCGCGGGGAGGTGGGGGCGCGGCACAACCCGGAGTTCACCATCCTCGAACTCTACCGCGCACACGCGGGCCTCGACGCGATCCTGAGCGACACCGAGCAGCTCGTCGCCGCCGTCACGGGGGGCCAGGTCGAGATCGAGGGGCGTTCGGTGTCGACGAGGCCACCCTTCCGGAGGGTGACCCTGGCCGAGGCCTACCTGCAACATGCAGGCGTCCCGGAGGCCGAGACGCTACGGCTCGCCGCGCACGACGAGGACGCGTTCTACCGGGCGCTCGTCGACCGGGTCGAGCCGGGGCTCGCCGCGCTCGATCACGCCGTCTTCGTGACGGACTACCCGGCCACGCAGGCCTCCCTCGCGCGAAAGAAGCCGGGCGATCCCCGCTTCGCGGAGCGCTTCGAGCTCTACGTCGCAGGCGTCGAGATCTCGAACGGCTTCGGCGAGCTGACCGACGCCGTCGAGCAGCGCGCCCGCTTCGTGGCCGATCAAGAGGAGCGCGCGCGCCGCGGCCTGCCGGTGTACCCCATCGACGAGGCGTTCCTCGCGGCGCTCGAGGCGGGCATGCCGGACAGCGCCGGCAACGCGATCGGCTTCGACCGGCTCGTCGCGCTGGCCGCCGGCACGCGCGACATCGGCGCCGTGATGGCGTTCACCGACGGCGAGCTCTGACGGGATCGGTCAGGCCCTCGCGACGAACTCGCGGAGCACGCTGGCCACCCGCTCCGGCGCCTCGACCTGAGGGTAGTGACCGAGATCGTCCCACCAGACGAGCTCGGCGCCCGGGATCTCGCGCGCGAGCGCCTCCGCGATGGCGGCCACGGCGATGGGGTCTCTCCTGCCCCACGCCACGAGGGCCGGGAGGTCGAGGCGCTCGAGCGCGCCGATCCAGCGGCGCCGGAAGCGCGACCGCTCGCGCGTGTACTCGATGATCTTCGGGAAGTTCACCGCGCCGTCCTCGCGCGCGACGAGATCCCACATGCCGTCGAGATCGGACTCGGAGGGCGGCGTCCCGAAGATCCGGCGCATCTGGACCTTGAAGGTCCGGCGGTTGTTGATGCGCGCGAACACCGGCCCGAGCGGCGAACGCAGGAGGTGCTGCCCGATCGACAGGCTCGCGAGCTCGATGTGGACGCTGCCGTTCATGAGCGTCAGGCTCGAGACCTCGAACGGGAGGAGGCGCCGCTCGCGCCGCGCGAGGAGCTCGGTCGCGACGCTGGTGCCCATGTCGTGAGCGACGAGGTGAACGCGCGGGTGCCCGAGGTGGCGGACGACCTGACACACGACGTCGGCCTGCTCGAACAGCGAGTACCCCATGTCGCGCGGCTTCTCGGAGAAACCGAAGCCGAGGAAGTCCAGGAAGATCAGCGGACGCGCCTCGCCGAGCGCCCGGGCGACGGCCGCGAAGTCCCAGCTGCTCGTGGGGAACCCATGGAGCAGGAGGACCGGCACGGCCTGCGAGGCCGCCGCCATCTGGAGCACGAACACCCGGCCATCCGGCAACGAGAGCATCTCGCCACGCGCGCGCCACTCCTCGGGAGACATGGTGCCAGGATACACGCGCCAGTGGCCTCCAGTCGTGCTACTCACACCGCGTGCTCTCGTTCGAGGAAGCGATGGGTCGGGTGCTCGACGCCACGCCGGTCCTGCCGCCACGCGAGGAGGCCGTCGAGGACGCGCTCGGGCGCGTGCTCGCGGCGGACGTTCATACGCGCGCGCCTCTCCCGCCGTTCGACCATGCGACGATGGACGGGTACGCCGTGCGCGCCACCGATCTCGCCGGTTCGCTCCTCCTGCCGGTCGTGGGCGAGAGCAAGGCGGGGATCTCGCCGCCGCCTCTGGCGACCCGGTCGGCGATGCGCATCTTCACGGGGGCCCCGCTCCCCGGCGGCGCCGATACGGTCGTGATGCAGGAGGACGTGGTCGCGGAGGGCGGCGTCGTGCGCTTCCCGCGGATCCCGGACCGTGGCGCGAACGTGCGGCGACGCGGCGAGGACATCGGCGCGGGAGAGGTCGCGCTCGCACGCGGAATCGTGCTCGGTCCGGCTCACCTCTCGCTCCTCGCCTCCCTCGACCTCGCGCGCGTCGGCGTCGTGGCCTCGCCTCGCGTCCTCGTGTTGCCGACGGGAGACGAGCTCAGGCGCGCCGGAACGCCGGAACGCCCGGGATCCATCCCCGAGTCCAACGGCGTGGCGATCGCCTCCATGGCGCGCCGCCTCGGCGCTACGACCGAGCTGGTCCCGACCGCGGGCGACGACGCCGCCGGCCTCGACCGGGCCCTGTCCGACGCGCTGCCCCGCGCCGACGTCCTCGTCACCATCGGGGGCGTCAGCGTCGGCGATCACGATCTCGTGCGACCGGCGCTCGAGCGCGCGGGGGTGGAGCTCGCGTTCTACAAGGTGCGCATGAAGCCGGGGAAGCCCCTGACGCTCGGTCGCCACGCGGGCGGCCTGGTCCTCGGCCTCCCCGGGAATCCCGTCTCGGCGATGGTGACGTTCGGGCTCTTCGGATCCCTCATCCTTCGCAAGATGGCCGGGCGGGATGCGCGACACACGACCGCACGCGCCCGGCTCGGTGCCCCGGTGCGGCACAAGGCCGGGCGCCGCGAGCTCGTCCGCGCCGTGCTCGACGGCGGCGTGGCCTCGCCGCTCGCGAACCAGGCCAGCGGCGCGGTCCTCGCCATGGCGCGCGCCAACGCGCTCGTGTCCGTCCCCGAGGACGTCGGGGATCTCGCAGCCGGGACGGACGTGGACGTCTACCGGTTCGAGGCGATCGGACTATGAGGCCGAAGCCGAAGGCGCCCCGCTCGAAGCGCGGGCTCACGCACGTGTCTCCGTCGGGCGAGGTCCGGATGGTCGACGTCTCGGCCAAGCCGGAGACGGTCCGACGCGCGGTCGCAGCGGCGATCGTGCACATGAAGGCGGAGACCCTGGCGCTGGCACTCGGGGGTCGAGCGAAGAAGGGCGACGTCCTCGCGACCGCCCGTATTGCGGGGATCTCGGCCGCGAAGCGCACCTGGGAGCTCGTGCCGCTGTGCCATTCGCTGATGCTCTCCCGGGTCGCCGTGGACATCGCGCCGCGCGGCGAGACCTCCCTCGAGGTGAAGTGCACGGCCTCCGCGACGGGCCGGACGGGGGTCGAGATGGAGGCCCTCACGGGCGCGAGCGTCGCGGCGCTCACGCTCTACGACATGCTGAAGGCGGTGGATCGCGGCATGTCCTTCGAGGTCTTTCTCGACGAGAAGTCCGGGGGCGCGAGCGGCACGTGGAGGCGCGGGTCGTGATCGCCGTCGTCGAGGTGCGCGACCGCCCGCTGTCGATCGACGAGGCGTACGCCGCGGTGGCGCACCCGTCGTGCGGCGCGGTCGCGATCTTCACGGGCGTCGTCCGGGACAGCTCGGAAGGGCGACCCGTGACCCGGTTGGAGTACAGCGCCTACGACCGCATGGCCACGGACGAGATGCGCCGGGTCGCGGAGGAGATCGCGGCCGAGAACCAGCACGTCCGGCTCTACGCCGTGCACCGCACGGGGGATCTCGCGGTGGGCGACGTCGCGATCGTCTGCGCGGCCGCCTCCCCTCACCGCCGAGAGGCGTTCCGGGCGGCGCAGGCGCTCATCGATCGCATCAAGGAGCGTGTCCCCGTGTGGAAGCGGGAGCACGGGCCGGACGGGGCCGTGTGGGTGGGCTGGGTGGACGCACGGTGCTCGCCGGAAGACGGGCACGGGCACGGGCACGGGCACTGACCGTCGTCAGCCGCCGCTCACGGGAGGAAGGACGGCGATCTCGTCGCCCTCCTCCAGGCGCGCCTCGTCGGACGCGAATACGGCGTTCCTCGCGAACCGGACGTGGGAGAGTCGGCCGGCCAGCGGCTCGTGACGAGCCTCGAGCCAGCGGGCGAGCGCGGCGACGTCCAGACCCTCCGGCACGTCGCAGGCCTCCTCCGCGATCCCCGCGAGATCGCGGACGGCTGCGAAGTACAGCAACCTGACGCGCATCCTTCAGCCGCCGATCTTCCGGATGGACACGTCCCGCGCCGTCGCCTCCGTGCAGCCCTTCCAGGTGTCGCCGTCGGGCTTCTGTTTCCACGCCTCGTGCACGCGCTCTGCGACCGCGGCGCTGTCCTCGTGCTCCGCCTCGTGCCTCGCGGAGAGTCCGTCGTTCGTCGCCAGGCACGGCCGGAGGTGGCCGTCACTCGCCACGCGCAGGCGATCGCAACCGCCGCAGAACGTGTCGCTCGTCCCCGTGATGAAGCCGACCCGCTTGCCTGCGTCGGGCCCGTCGGCGCGGGCGGGCGTGTACTTCGCGGGGCCGCGATCCGGATCTTTCACCGGCGGGGCCTCCTCGAGGAGGTGGGCGATCCGCGCGCGCATCTCGCCGTAAGGGACCACGCGATCGCGCAGGTTCTGACCCTCGCCGATGGGCATGACCTCGAGGAACCGCGGGATCATCCCGCGATCCCACGCGAAGCGGACCAGATCCTCGAGCTCGTGGTCGTTCTCACCACGCACGACCACGACGTTGAGCTTGAGCTCGTCGAAGCCCGCGCGCGTCGCGGCATCGACGCCCCGGAGGACCGCGGCGAGCCGCCCGCCGCGCGTCATGCGGAAGAAACGCGCCGGATCGAGCGTGTCGACCGACACGTTGAGGCGCATCAGGCCAGCGTCACGGAGGGGCGCCGCGAGCGCCTCGAGGCGCGTCGCGTTCGTCGTGAGCGCCACGTCCTCGAAAGGGATCTCGCGCACCGCGCGCACGAACGCCACCACCTGCGGGTGGAGCAGGGGCTCGCCGCCCGTGACCCTGAGCCGCCGCACCCCCGCCTCGAAGAGCCCGCGCAGCATCGAGCGCCACGCCTCGAGCCCGAGGCGCCGCTCGAGGTAGCCGTCGCGCTTGTGGGGTCGGCAGTAGATGCACGCCAGATCGCAGAGATCCGTGAGCGACACCCGCGCGGACCTCGGGTCGACGCGCGGCGCCCGGTGAGGCTTCAGGATCGGGAGGGCGTACACGTTCCTTCGAGGCTAGCAAAAATGCCGCCCGCGGCGTAGTACGCTCGTGTCAGGCCACAGTTTCGTATGGCGATCAGGATCCTCACCGTCACCGTCTCCGACACGCGCACGCCCGCGGACGACACGTCCGGTGCAGCCCTCGTCGAGGCGATCCGCGCGTACCAGCCCGCGCTCGACCCGAGGCCGGGCATGGAGCTCGAGCACGCGCGGCACGAGATCATCCCCGACGATCCGGAGCGCATCCGAGCCCTGATCCAGGGGGTCGTCGCGACGGGCGAGGCCGACGTGTTGGTCCTCTCGGGCGGCACGGGCATCGGCCCTCGGGACAGCACGTACGAGGCCGTGCGCGCGCTCCTGACGAAGGAGCTCGACGGCTTCGGAGAGGCCTTCCGGCGGCTCTCGTGGGACGACATCGGCCCGCGGGCGGTCCTCTCGCGCGCGACCGCCGGCCTGGTGGGACGGCACGTCGTCTTCGCGCTGCCCGGGAGCACCAGCGCGGCGCGCCTCGGCATACGGGAGCTCGTCCTCCCCATCGTGGCGCACGCGGTCGCCCTCGCCCGCGGGGACACGCGCCACTGATCCGGACCGATCAGTCGACGACGTCGAGGCCCACCAGCTTCATGAGCCGGAGGGCGTTCGAGCTCGTGACGACGCCTCGCCTCAGCTTGTAGTCGAAGGTCATCCGGTCGCCCGTCACCTGCTCCTCGAAGTGCATGTTGCGGATGGCTCCCCCCGTCTCGGACTCGAGCTCGCCGAGCGCGAGGTCGTGCGTGGAGACCGCGCCGAGCGCCCCGTTCGCGAGCAGATCCTTCACGATGGCGCGCGCGCCGACGAGGCGCTCGCGCATGTTGGTGCCGTGGAGGATCTCGTCGAGGAGGAAGAGCGCCGGCGGCGCCTCATGGCCCCCCGCGCGCGCGACGTCGAGCACCCTCTTGAGCTTCTTCAGCTCGGCGTAGAAGCGCGATGTGCCGTCGACGACGGAGTCGCGAACGCGCATGCTGCTCGCCAGCACGAAGGGCCCCGACTCCCACCTCCGGGCGCACACCGGCGCGCCCGCCAGGGCGAGGACCGCGTTGAGGCCGACGGCCCGGAGCAGCGTGGACTTGCCGGCCATGTTCGAGCCGGTGATCACGAGGCCCGTGCCCGCCGCGGGAAACGTCACGTCGTTGGTCACGCACGACTCGCGCGGGATGAGGGGGTGGCCCAACCCCTCGGCGACGAGCCCGGGCTCCTTGCGGAACGTGGGGTACGCGTCCGCGGGCCGATCGTGGGCCAGGTTCGCGAGGCTCGAGAGCGCCTCGAAGTGACCGAGGGCGTCGAACCAGCCGCCGATCGCGTGGCCGGCGCGCCGACGCCACGTGTCGAGCAGGACGGCGCAGTTGAGGTCCCAGAGGAACACAGGGGCGACGATGAAGCGGAAGGCGGCGTTCTCGCGGGCGTCGAGGAAGCCGATGATGGCGCCGAGCCGCCCCAGCTCGGCCGTCGCCGAGAGGCCGCTCGCGCGCAGCCGTGCCTGGTGCGCCACGAGGAGGGGAGAGGTGAACGTCTCCCGCTCCAGCAGGCCGATGAGCTCCGCGTACTGCGAGAGGCCGGTCTGCCGGGACGAGGCGCGCGTCACGATGGAGTCGGTCTTCCTCCGCGCCGTCATCGACACCAGCACGCCGACGATGAGGGGGCCGAGGAACGCGCGCGAATGGAGGGTCCCGAGCTGCCCGAGAACCACCGTCGCGAGCGTGATGAGCGGCAGGAGCCGGGCGAACCACACCAGCGCCGCGGGGTACGGCGGCTCGCGCCCCGTGTCCATCCTCGCCCACGCGGTGAAGGGCCTGGGATCGGGCTTCGTCTCGCCGAGCATCGAGCCGAGGACCGCGAGCTCCTCGCGCAGGCGGAGACGCGTCGAGAGGTCACGCACGGCCTCCTGCCGCCGCACGGATTCTTCCGGGAACGTGCCGAGGTCCTCGCCCCCGAGCCAGGCGGCGAGCTTCTCCTCGCCGAAGCGCGTGCCCGTGGCGTCCGCGAGCGCGAACAGCGACGCCTTGCCGAAGACGTCGAGATCGTCCGCGTAGGGGTGATCCTCGCGATCGAAGCGCTCTCCGCGCGTGCGCGCGCGCCACGTCCCGTCGAGGCGCGCGAGCCCGTCGTCGTGGAACCGGACGGCGGCCGAGAGACGATCTCTCGCGAGGTGGATCCGCACGTGGACGAGCACGAGCGCGGCGAACACGAGGACGAGCGCGAGGACGGCGATCCATGCCTCGTCGGGGAGCCCCACCCAGACGATCATCCCCAGCAGCGTGAGGACGCCACCCACCGGAAGGAGGCGGAGCCAGCTCACGAACCGGGAGCGCGCGTCGAGCGCGTCGCGGCTGGCGAGGCGCTCGCGCTTCGCCGCCTCGTACTCCTCACGCGCGACCGCCACGACGGCTACGCTAGTACAGTGCGCGCCAGGTTCGTGAGGGGATCGTCGACGCTTCGCTGGAGAACCGGCCGGGTGAAGCCGGCTGGAGTCCGGGCCTCCTTCCTCACGCGGCGCGGGCCGGGGTCGCCTTGCGCGCGGTCTTCCGGGACGCCCCCGGTCGCGAGGCGACCGCGCAGGCGAGGCCGGCGAGCGTGAGCCGTGGCTCGCCGCCGGTCCGCGTGACGAGGCCCTCTCCCGCGAGCCATCCGAGCAAGGCGGGCACCTCGCACGGCTCGCACCCCGCGCGTGCGGCGAGACGTTCGGGCGAAGGCGGCACGCGCCGCCGGGAGAGGCGGGCGAGCGCGCGGAGCACGGCGAAGGGACGGGCGAGGTGAGCTGATCTAGCGTTCATGTACAGGACTATCGTTCAGTACTGAACGTCCGTCCAAAAAACTGCACCGATTTCCGTCAACCATTCGATATTCCTCGTGTTCACGGAGGCGCGCCGAGCTCGGCGAGCATGAACGTCAGCTCGTCGGCGAGCTCGTCCGCGAGCTTGGAGGTCGGCTTCCCTGCGCCGTGCCCCGCCTTCGTCTCGACGCGGAGGAGGATCTTCCGTGCCCTGTCGGCCTGCGCCTCGTCCATGCGGGCGGCCATCTTGCGCGCGTGGAGCGGATCCACGCGGGAGTCCCCCTCGGCCGTCGTGAAGAGCATCGCGGGGTACCGCTTGCCGGGCCTCACGGCGTGGTATGGCGAGTACGCCCGCAGGAACCGGTACTGGGCGGGATCATCCGCGGATCCGTACTCGGGCACCCAGAGCTTGCCGATGCGGAAGTGGTGGTACCGCAGCATGTCGGTGAGCGGCACGAGGGACAGCCCGGCGCGGAAGAGCTCGGGGCGCTGGGTGACGACGGCCGCGACCAGGAGACCGCCGTTCGAGCCTCCGATCACCGCGAGGTGGTCGGGTGACGTGATCTTCTCGGCGATGAGCGCCTCCGCGCACGCGATGAAGTCGTCGAACACGTTCTGCTTCCTCTCGAGCATCCCCGCGCGGTGCCACGCCTCGCCGAGCTCGCCGCCGCCGCGGAGGATCGCGCTCACCCAGACGCCGCCCGCGCGCACGACGGTGAGCGCCCGCGCGCTGAACGCCGGGGTCTGGTTGACGTTGAACCCGCCGTAGCCGTAGAGGGCCGTCGGGTTCTTCCCGTTGCGCGGCAGGTTCCGGCGCGCGATGACGAACATGGGGACGCGCGTCCCGTCCTTGCTTGTCGCGGACATCCGGGTGACCTCGACGTCGGCCGCCGCGAAGCCCGCGTCGAGCCGGTCCCACACCTTCGGGGCCGAGGCCGGCCGTGCGAGATCGACGCGGTGCACCTCGGGGGGCACCACGTACGACGTGAATCCGATGAACGCCTCGTCGCCCTCGCGCGCCGCCGTGACGGTCGCGCTGCCGATCCCCGGCAGCGGCACCTGCCCGAGCGCCTTGCCGTCGAGGCCGAAGCGCTCCACGCGGGAGGCCGCCTCGTGCATGTAGGTCGCCAGGATCTCGCGCTCGGTGACGACCACGTCCGAGAGCACGTCCACGCCCTCCGGGAGGACGCGCTTCCAGCGGGCGCGCTCGGGCTTCTGCCAGTCCACGGCGAACAGCTCGTACCTCGAGGCGCCGTCGTTGGTGTGGAGGTAGAGGCGGTCGTTCATCGGCGTGGGCTCGAACAGCGCCGACACGCCCGCCGCGATCGCGATCCACGGGCCGTTCGCGGCAGCCGCGTGGCGGTAGTGGACCTCGCTACGGTCCCAGCCCTGGTGCACGCGCACGACGAGGCGCATGCCGTCGGGCGACAGGAACACCTGCGGCACGTCGGTCTTGTCGCGGCCCTCCCCGAAGACGAGCGCGTCCTTCGCGGGGTCGTCGCCCAGGCGGTGGAGGTAGATCCGCGAGCCGTAGCGCTCGTCGCCGGGCGGCACCGTGCCGGGCTCGGGGTAGCGCGAGTAGTAGAAGCCGGACCGACCCGGCAGCCACGCCACGGACGCGTGACGCGTGTGCGGGATGCGATCGGGGAGGTCCTCGCCCGTGACGACGTCGCGCACATGGAGGACGCTCTCCTCGCTCCCGCCCTCGCTCCGCCCCCACGCGAGGAGCGTCCCGTCCGTGGAGGGGTACCACCAGTCGAGGGCCGTCGTGCCATCCTTGGAGAGCTCCCCTGGGTCGAGGAGGGTCCGCGCCTTGTCCGTCGACCGCTCGCGGACGAGGAGCACGGGCTGGTTCTGGCCACCCTCCCGCCGCTCGTAGAACCACCTGCGCTCGCCCTTCGGCCCCACGCGGACGACGGGCGGACCGACGAAGCCGATGGCCAGGAGGGCTCGGATGCGCTCGTGGAGCTTCGCGCGCCCGGGCATCGCGTCGAGGTGGGCGCGCGTCTTCGCGTTCTGGGCCTCGGTGAACGCCTGCGTGTCCGCCGAGTCTCCGTCCTCGAGCCAGCGGTAGGGATCGTGGACGGCCTCGCCGTGCAGGATGTCGGTGGTGCCTGGGTGCTTCATCTCTTCCTCAGGGGGGCTATCGAGGGGCGGCGTCGGCCTCGCTGCGAGCGTGAGCGGCGGCGTCGCGGGCGGTTGTGGCCCCGCGCACGCCGGCGAGAGAGAGGCGAGGAAGAACCACGCCGTCGAGCACCTTCCCATGAGCCATGCTCGCTTTTTCCGCGGTTTTCGTACAGGGCCGCGTGCTAGGTTCCCGCGCGATGACGAGGCCGCTCGCGCTCCTCTCGAACGACGACGGGTATTTCTCGCGCGGCCTGCGCGCGGTGCGCGAGGCCCTGTCCGTCTGGGCCGACGTCGTGGTGGTCGCCCCCGAGACGGAGCAGAGCGCGTCGAGCCACGCCCTCAGCCTCTCGAAGCCGCTCCGCATCCGGCGCGTCGACGAGGGGGCGTTCGCGATCGACGGGACACCCGCCGACTGCGTGTACGTCGCGCTGTGCGCGGGCACGCGGCTCCTGCCCCGGCGGCCCGACGTGGTCGTCTCGGGGATCAACCGCGGCATGAACCTGGGACAGGACGTCTTCTACTCGGGCACCGTGGCGGCCGCGCGGGAGGCCGCCCTCCGGGACATCCCCTCGCTCGCCACGAGCGCGCACGTCACGGCCGATCTCGCCGCCGTCGCCCTCCTCGCGAGCGACCTCGCGAGCGACCTGATCGATCGCGCGCGCGGCGAGACGACGCCCGTGCTCCTCAACCTCAACGTACCCGAGAAGTGGACCGGCGAGCTTCGCGCCGCACGCACGGGCCGACGCCTCTACGAGGACATGGTCGAGTTCCGCGAGGACCCTCGCGGGCGGGACTACATCTGGCTCGGCGGCTCCGGTGGCGTCCGCCACGACCCGGATCCGGGCAGCGACACCGAGGCGTACGACGCGGGGGCCGCGTCCCTCACGCGCCTCTCCCTCGATCTCACGTCGACCGGCGACACGATATCCACCGACCTCGTCCTCGCCTCCGCCTCCCCCCGGAGCGCGCGCACGCGAAAGGGCTGACCCATGGACCGCATCTCGTATTGCTCCTCCAAGATCCGCACCGTCCCGGACTTCCCGAAGCCAGGGATCGCCTTCAAGGACATCACGCCGATGATCGCGGACGCGCGGGCGCTGCAGATCGTGCTCGACGAGGTCACCGAGCTGTTCATCGACGACCGCGTCGAGCAGATCGTGGGCATCGAGGCGCGCGGCTTCATCTTCGGTGGCGCGCTCGCCGCGCGCCTCGGCGCGGGCTTCATCCCCGCGCGCAAGCCCGGGAAGTTGCCCGCCGAGGCGGACGCCGTGTCGTACGACACGGAGTACAGCACCGCCTCGCTCGAGATCCACAAGGGGTCGTTCGCGAAGGGCGCGCGCGTCCTCGTGGTCGACGACGTCCTCGCCACGGGAGGCACGGCGAAGGCCGCCGCCGATCTCGTGGAGCTGGGCGGGGCGCGCGTCGTGGGTTTCGCGTTCATCATCGAGCTCGGCTTCCTCGGAGGCCGCGCCAAGCTGCCGCCGGCGAAGGTGGAGAGCGTGCTCAGGTACTGATGGGCGCCGTGTACGAGACGCTCCGCTACGAGACCACGGGCAAGATCGCGCGAATCACGCTCGACCGGCCCTCGCGAGGCAACGGGATCACCCTCGCGATGCCACGCGAGGTGGCCGCGTGCGTCGAGCGCGCGAACCTGGACCCGCAGATCCACGTGATCGCCCTCTCGGGGCGCGGCAAGGGCTTCTGCGGCCCGAGCATCCAGAGCCAGATGCAGAAGTACCAGTACCCGGCGCCGGGCTACCCGTTCGTCACCATGTACTGGCGCTACGGCGGCTCGTTCTTCGGCACCATGCAGCAGACCAACCGGTACGTGAAGGCGTACC
>SXGT01077843.1_pt1 | contig 42186 bp, 45 predicted proteins | sample 3176221 | NCBI WGS metagenome assembly SXGT01 (sample SAMN11356862, study PRJNA531348) | freshwater metagenome | isolation source: freshwater sample F1-120 | place: China: Fuxian Lake, Yuxi | collected 2017-12-25
CATGTGACCGGTCATGGACTTGGTGGACGAGATCGCCAGTTTGTAGGCGTGCTCGCCAAAGGTGCGCTTCACGGCGAGTGTCTCGGTGGGGTCGTTAATCGGCGTCGACGTGCCGTGGGCATTGATGTAGTCCACCTGTTCGGGGTGGATGCCGGCCTTACGGATGGCCATCTTCATCGACCGCACGGCACCATCCGCGTCGGGCGGCTGGCCGGTCAGGTGATACGCATCCGACGACAGGCCATACCCGGCCAGTTCGCAATAAATATTCGCGCCGCGGCGCTTGGCCGCCTCAAGTTCCTCGAGGATGAGGATACCGGCACCTTCGCCAATGATGAAGCCGTCGCGATCCTTGTCGAAGGGGCGGCACGCTTTGTCGGGTTCATCGTTGCGGGTGGAGAGCGCGCGCATCGAGGCAAACCCGGCCACGCTGAGGGGCGTGATGGCAGCCTCCGAGCCACCAGCGATCATGATGTCGGCGTCACCACGCCGGATGATCTCGAACGACTCACCGATCGAGTGTGCCGACGCCGTGCACGCCGTGCATGTGGCGAGGTTGGGTCCCTTCGCCCCGAATCGGATCGAGACGTGCCCTGCCGCAAGGTTGATGATTGAGGCTGGGATGAAGAACGGCGAGACGCGGCGAGGCCCGCCGTTGACCAACTCGAGATGCTCGGACTGGATCGTGCTGAAGCCACCGATGCCCGACGCGATGAACACGCCGGTCTGGTCGGCAGTCTCCGGCGTGATCTGCAACTTCGCATCGTCCACTGCAAACTGGGAGGCCGCGATGGCAAACTGGATGAAGGCGTCGATCTTCTTGACGTCTTTTTTCTCGACGAAATTCAGCGGGTCAAACCCTTTGACTTCGCCGCCGATGCGCACGGAATACCCTGTGGTATCGAAGCGGGTTATCGGACCAATCCTACTCCGGCCGGCGCAGATTGCCTCCCAGTTCGCATCGTTCCCGATCCCCACGGACGAAATCAGGCCAACACCGGTGATGACTACTCGTCTCGCCACGTGCCGTTGGCTACTTCTTCTTCGTGTGCGTTTCGATGTAGCTCACGGCGTCCTTGACGCGCGTAATCTTCTCGGCATCCTCGTCTGGGATTTCGATGCTGAACTCCTCGTCGAAGGCCATGACCAGTTCGACGGTGTCGAGCGAATCCGCCCCGAGGTCGTCCACAAACGACGCATCGGACGTCACTTCGTCCTCATCCACGCCCAGCTGTTCTACAATGATCTTCTTTACCTGATCTGCAACGGCCATTCATCCTCCTCGTGTCGCGACGCACCTCGCGCCCGACGCCATCTTACATGCGCATCCCGCCGTTGACGGCGAGTACGTGTCCCGTAATATACGCTGCCTCGTCCGACGCCAGAAAACGAACGGCGGCAGCAACGTCCTCGGGGGTTCCCAGGCGCTGCAGGGGGATCTGCTTCGCCCACTCTTCATGCGCGCCCTCGGAAATCGCCTTCGTCATGTCGGTCTCGATCAACCCGGGCGCCACCGCGTTCACGGTGATGCCGCGCGACGCCACTTCCTGCGCCAGTGCCTTGGTAAACCCAATCAGACCCGCCTTGGACGCCGCATAGTTCGCCTGCCCGGCGTTGCCCCCTTCACCCACCACCGACGTGATGCTGATGATGCGGCCGTAGCGGGCCTTGACCATCGCCTTCAGGACCGCCTGCACACAGGTGAACGCACCCGTCAGGTTCGCCCCAATCACCGCGTCCCAGTCTTCCCGCTTCATCCGAAGCAACAGCTGATCGCGGGTGACACCGGCAGTGTTGATCAGGATGTCGATGCGGCCGTGCCGCGCGAGCACGTCCGTGGTGACCAATGCCACGCTGGCGGGGTCGGTGACGTCGAGTGAGGCCAGTTCCGCGGTGCCACCAGCCGCCACGATGGCGTCCACGGTGGCCTGCGCGTTAGTACCGCGCGCGGCCGCGATAACCGTGGCACCGCCAGACGCCAACGACAGCGCGATGCCTTTTCCAATTCCGCGTGACGCACCGGTCACCAGGGCCACACGGCCCGTCAACATCAACATGACAGCATCGTCTACTTCACCACACGTACGCGGGGTCGCGCAATGCGCTCATGGACCGGCCAACGCGTCGCGCAACCGCCGCACCAGTTGCCCCTCGACCAATCGCACCGCGGTCGCGATACCGTTGCGCACCGCGCGGGCGTCGGAACGCCCATGCCCCACCAGCGCGAGCCCCCTGAGCCCCAGCAGGGGCGCGCCACCATACTCCGACGAATCGGCGCGATCGCGGACGCGCAAGAACGCGGCCTTCGCGAGCCGGCCGCCCACGCGCGCCGCCAGGGACTTGGCGAGTTCCTTCTTCAAAAGTACTTCCATCGCGTCTGCGAGGCCCTCACCCACCTTCAGGGCCACGTTGCCGGTAAATCCGTCACACACAATCACGTCGGCCCGCCCGCTGAAGAAGTCGCGAGCCTCGAGATTCCCGACGAAGTTCAGACCCGACGCCGCCAGCAACGCGTGGGCCTCGCGCACCAATTCGGTGCCTTTGCCCGCCTCTTCGCCCACCGAGAGCAACCCAACCCTGGGTCGCTCGATGCCGAGCGCGATGGTCGAGTAGGCCGCACCCATCAGACCAAACAACCGCAAATGGACGGGCCGACAATCGAGCGTCGCCCCTGTGTCGAGTAGCACGGCCGACCCGGCCAGCGTCGGCACCAGCACCGCAATGGCGGGCCGCTCGGCCCCTTCCAGCACCCCAAACGCAGCGTGCGCGGCCAGCACGGTCGCCCCCGTGTGCCCGAGGCTGTAAAAGCCGTCGGCCTCCCCGCGCGCGACCAGTTCGGCAGCCACCTTGACCGAGGCCCTGGGCATCCGCCTGAGCGCCTCACGCGGCGCGGCGTCCATGGCAATGAAGTCTGGGGTGTCGAAGATGGACAGAGAGTCGGGAAGGTGGCCTTCGGTGACGCGATGGGCCTCGGCCGATACCTGGTCGACCGGGCCAACCAGAATCACCGATACACCAGTATCACGCGCCGCCGCGACGGCCCCGGCAACGACCTCGCGAGGGGCGAAATCGCCCCCCATGGCATCCACCGCGATTCTCGGACCAGTCACGCGACGGGCCTGGTGGCGCTCGGGACTAATCTTCCTTGACCGCGCGAACTTGGCGGCCGTTGTAGAAGCCGCAGTTCTTGCACACCTGGTGCGGCAGTTTCATTTCCTGGCACTGCGGACAGCGCGCGGACTGCACATTGACCAACGTGTCATGCGTACGACGCTTGGAAGTGCGTGATTTAGAATGGCGGCGTTTTGGATTCGGCACGGTCTCTACCCCTTAGGTCTTCTCGTTACGGCTTTTCCACTCGGCAAGCACGGCCATGCGTGGATCTTCCCACTGATACTGGCACTGGCACGTCTCACGATTCCGATTCGCGCCACACACCGGACATAAACCCTTGCACGACTCCTGGCACAAGGGCTTCATTGGCAGCGCGAGATACAACTGTTCGCGAATCACGTCGCCCAGATCAATCGCCTCGTCGCGATATTCCGCCAACCCCACTACATGCCCCTCGGCAACGGGTTCGATATCTTCGTCTTCTTCGTCTTCATCGTCTGCCACGGCGCCGGCGGTCAGTAATCCCGCCTTCGCGGCCGTTTCAGCCGTCACTCTCGCAAACTCCGCCGGAGGCACAAATCGCGTTTCGACGTCGGCGCTGAACGGAACCACATACGACTCCAGGCACCGACCACACGTCACCTCCATGGCCGACGTTACCCGCGAATGTAGCACCACGTGAGTGCCCTTCTCGCGCCGGACCGTCCCGACCAATTCGGTGGGACCGGCCACCCTGAAATCGTCGGTCAGGTCGGCAAACGCCTCTGGCTCAACACGCCGGTTGACGTCCACCACCACGGTCCGCAGACGGCTGATATCGAGCAGCATGACTTCCCTCTACCGGCCCAAGCCGGTAGTGCAAACGAGGATATTACCACGGGTCGTTTTAGACGCTCCAGGACCGAGGCACGAACAGGTCCTCGAACAGGGCGACGGCGTAGCGATCGGTCATTCCGGCCAGGAAGTCGCGAGCCGCCGCGTCAAGGCCTTCGGAGTCAATCGTGGCCTTGTCGAGAAACTGGTCGGGCTTCTGCCGGAGTTTGTCCCACAACCCGCCCAGCAGTCCGGCCGCCTTGTCGAACTCGGCCGTGGCCCTGGGGTTTTCGTATACGGCTCGGAACAGGAACTCGCGCAGCTCCAGCGTGGCCTGCAGAACGAGGTCGCTCATCCGAATTTCCGTGAGGACACCACCGAGCGTCTCGGTCACCACGTCGGTCACCATGGAGTTGATGCGCTGCGACGAACTGCTGCCCAGCACGGCCACCGCCGACTGCGGCAGATCGCGTGTGTCGAGCACACCCGCACGCACGGCGTCGTCAATATCATGGTTGACGTAGGCAATGATGTCGGCTGCGCGCGCGATCTGGCCTTCGATAGTGCTGGCGCGATGCTCAGGTGGCGCGCCAACGGGCAGCCCGTGTTTGCCCTTCGAGTGGCGGGCAATCCCGTCCCGCACCTCCCACGACAAATTGAGCCCTTGCCGGTCGTTCTCGAGTACGTCAACAATCCGCAGGCTCTGCGCGTGATGGCTGAAGCCACCCGGCACCAGCGTGTCGATCACACGTTCGCCGGCGTGGCCAAACGGCGGATGGCCGAGATCGTGGCCAAGCGCAATCGCTTCGGTCAGCTCTTCGTTCAGACGCAGAACCTTGGCGATACTGCGTGCGATCTGCGAGACCTCCAGCGTATGCGTCAGCCTCGTACGGTAGTGGTCGCCCTCTGGTGCGAAGAGGACCTCGGTCTTGTGCTTGAGGCGTCGGAATGCTTTGGAATGAATCACCCGGTCGCGGTCGCGCTGGAAGTTGGGCCGGATGGGATCAGGCGCTTCTGGACGGAGCCGCCCCTGGCTCGCGCGGCTCCGCGCCGCCTGCGGCGCCAGCATTTCATCTTCCAAGGCTTCCAGCTGCTCGCGAATGGTGGACATGGGAATCGTCATTTTACAGAAGATACGCGCCGCATTTCGCCAAGAAAACTCGTGCCAGCGTTCATGGGCGCCAACCCGAAACTTTCCGCCAGCGTCTGGCCGACGTCGGCGAAGGTGGTGCGCGTACCAAGATCCGCACCCGCCTTCACCGACGCACCCGCCACGAGCAGCGGCACATGTTCGCGAGAGTGATCGGTGGACGGCGTGGCCGGGTCGTTGCCGTGATCGGCGGTCACGATGAGGAGGTCCGTGGCCGCAAGGTGTGCCAGAAGCTGCGCCAACCGCACGTCGAAACGCTCGAGGTTGTCCGCATACCCGCGCACGTCGTTGCGATGGCCGTACTTCGTGTCGAAGTCTACGAGGTTGACGAAGATCAGGCCGCGATCGGTTGTGGCGAGCTCCTGCAGCACCATGTCCATGCCGTGGTCGTCCGAATGTGTGTGGATCGCCCGCGTGAGGCCGCGGCCCGCAAACAAGTCTTCGATCTTGCCGATGCCGACCACGGGCTGGCCCGCTGCGGCAAGGCGATCCAGCAGCGTGTCCTCGAACGGATCCAGCGCGTAGTCGCGCCGGTTCGACGTCCGCACGAAGCCGCCGGGCTCGCCCTCGAACGGCCTGGCGATGACACGCCCCACGCCCATGCCCCGCCCCACCAGGTCAAACGCTTCATCGCAGTAGCGATACAGTTCGTCGATCGGCACGATGCGTTCGTGCGCCGCGATCTGGAACACGCTGTCGGCCGACGTATAGACGATCGGCGCGCCGGTGCGCATGTGCTCGGGCCCCAAGGCATCGAGGATCCCGGTGCCCGACGCCACGACGTTTCCGATGGAGGTGCGGCCGATACGCCGCTCGAACTCGGCAATGGTCTCTTTGGAGAACCCCTGGGGAAAGGTGGGAAACGGGCGATCGAGCACGATGCCCATCAGTTCCCAATGGCCAGTGACAGAGTCTTTGCCAGGCGATGCCTCGGCCATCCGTCCCGCCGCGCCCAACGGCGCAGGAGCACCACCGCCAATACGGGCAACTCTTCCCAACCCCAGCGCCCTCAAGGTCGGCACTCGCAAGGGCACAGCATCCGCGATATGCCCTAGCGTGTCGCTGCCCTGGTCCCCGTACTGATCCGCGTCGGGCAATTCGCCGCAACCGACCGAGTCCATGACGATGAGGATGACGCGAGTGATAGGCAAGAAACGTCCGGAACCTGACCACCATCGTACGTCAGGTTCCTGGACTGAGCCACCTGCCATAAACCACCTGCCCGCTTGCACTCCCGCCCCGACGATGGCAACGTCGTCGCAGAATCTGCAACACGTGACGGGCCGCAGATTGGCCGAAACTGCCAGGTCATTTCCGGCTCACGCCGAAAGTCGATGCGTCTCGTGGGCATGGTCTGTGCTACTGCCCATCCCAGAACGGGAGGGCGAGATGGCAGAAGTGGTGGAACGAGTGGCAAACCTTGAAGGACGGGTCGACGCGCAATCACAGGAGTTAACCCGAATCCACGAGTCTGTGGTCCGAGTTGAAGACAAGATGGATCGCGGCTTCGAGTCGGTCGGGACGATGATCGCGAGGCTTGAAGACAACGTTGAACGTCGGTTTGAGGCCGTCGACGTGGCATTCGCCCGGCTCGAAGACAAGTTCGAACATTGGTTCGCCGCTTCGGATGCTGCGTTGATCCAGCTCGAGGACAAGGTAGGTCGGCGGTTCGAAACTCTGGAGACACAAGTCGATGCAGCGTGTCAGGAGTTGCGCTCCGACTTTCGGACTGACTTCTGATGGGTCATGGGTGGCATCGCCGGAGCCGCCCTCGCCGTGATCCTTGCGATGTTCGCGAGAGACTGGCTAAAGGAACGCCCGGACCTGGGCGAGCGCAGCGGCCTGCACTGCGGGGTCGGCGCCCGGGCCTGGCAACCAGCGTACGCCAGGTTCCTTTTTGAACCACATCAACTGGCGCCTGGCGTAGTGCAGGTTTTCGCGCACAATGAGCGCCCGCGTGGCGGCTTCGTCGCGTACACCTTGCCGCATCTCGATGATCTGCCGGTATACGAGCCCGCTGAACGCGTGGGCGGACTCCGACACGCCGGATTCGATCAGGCGCTCGACCTCGGCCACAACACCACGGTCAAACTGCGCAGCAACGCGAGCAGCGACACGTCGCTCCAGGTCGGGCCGAGGGTCGACGACACCGAGCGTGAGCACCTGGAACTCCGATAGCGCAGACTGGGTCGCGGAGAAATGCGCAGTGAGGGGCTGGCCCGTGAGCAGGTAGACCTCCAGCGCACGAATCAGGCGCATCTGGTCGCGCGGCTGAATCCGCTGCGCCGAGTCCGGATCGATGCGGCCCAGCCATCGATGAAGCGACTCCACTCCGCGGTGTTCGGCCACGCAGGTGAGGCGCGCGCGCAATGCGTCGTGGCGAGGTGGCCCCGGAAACAGGCCGCGGACCAGGGCGCGGTAGTAGAACCCCGTGCCTCCCACCAAAATGGCCCATCGTCCCCGCGCCCGTATGTCGCGGACGGCCGCAGCGGCATCAGTCGCATACCGCGCGGCTGAATACGTCTCGGTCGGGGTCACGACGTCAATCAGATGATGCGGAATGCCGCGCCGTTCCTGCGTTGTCGGCTTGTCGGTGCCAATGTCGATGCCTCGATAGACGGCCGTTGAATCACACGAGACAATCTCGCCGTCGATCGCCTCGCCCAGCGCCACGCCCAGCGCTGTCTTGCCGGTAGCCGTGGGCCCGACGACCGCAATCAGCTTCGCTGGTCCAGGGTCCAGGGTCCAGAGTCCAGAGTCCGGAGTGCTCGCCATGGACGCTTTTCAGCGCGTGTTGTAGAGGAACGTCACCGTGAAGAGCACCTTGTCTTCCGGATACTCGGCCGGGAGGGCGACGGTTGGGTTCGACCCGCGCAGGGCGTTGACCGCCGAGACGTCGAGCGACGTGTGGCCGGACGACTGAATCAATGTCACATCAGAGATGGTGCCATTGCGGTGGATCATGAGGGTGACCACCACCTTGCCTTTGAGCACCATCGCGGCCTGCGGGATGAACCAGTTGTTTTTGACCTGGGCCACGAACCGCCGCAGCCACCATCCGAAGTCCACCCCCTTCGAGTCGAAGCTGATCTGCGCGTCCTGCTGGGTCTGCCCGCCGCTGTCGTTGGCGAAGTTGTCGTTGCGCAAGTACTTCTGCAGGTTGCGCAGCGAGTTCGCCAGGCCCTCACCCGGCGTCCGCGCAGGCGCCTCAGTCGGCGGCAACACGCCCGGCGCATCGGTTGGCGGTGGGGCGCTCGCCTCCGTGCCACCGGCACCCTTGGGCGGCTCGACAGGCGGCGCGCCTTCGACTTTGTCCGGAGTATTCCCGCGCGAGAACGGCTCTGGGTTCGCCGGCACGGGCGCCTTTTCGCGGGTTGCAGCCTGTCGATCAATATCTGAGGCTTCGGCCGTCACCTTCGGAGGCGCCGGTAGGTCGCGCAGCGGCTCCATCATCACAAACGTCACATCGTCTTTTGGTGGAACCGGGGTCACGTTGACCAGTGCGTTCGGTGCAAACCAGGAGGCCGGCACGACGAGGAACGCGATGATCATCAGAAGATAAGCCACCGCCGTCAGCAGCACGCGCTCCAACGGGCTGAAGGCTGCCGGCAAATGGGGCGTGTCCGGCCGGTGATCTTCGAAATCCAGATACATCTAAACGTCCTGCCCCTTCGTCGCGACATAGAGGTAGACGATGCCGAAGGTCAAAGGGACGGTGCGGACCGAGGCAAAGCCGCTATTCCTCAAAAGTGTGGCAAAGGCCTCGGGTGTGGGGAACTGCTCCACTGAGGCGGGCAGGTAGGAGTATGCCTCGCCATGCCTCGAGAGCAGGCGGCCGACAAACGGCAAGAGATATCGGAGATACCAGAGGTGGAGAATTCTGACGCCTGGAATACGCGGCGTCCCAGGTTCAAGCACCGCGAGCCGCCCGCCGGGCATGAGGACTCTAGCGAACTCTCGCAGTGCCCGCTCGCGATCGACCACGTTTCGAATGCCGAACCCCACCATCGCCGCCTCCACGCTGGCATTGGGGAGCGGCACATTTGTGGCGTCACCGCGGACCAGATGGATGCGATCGGCGAGGCCAGCCTTGCGAATTTTGGCAAGACCGATGCGGAGCATCTCTCCGGCGAAGTCGATGCCGATGACCTGGCGTGCCCGACTACTCGCCGAGGTGGCGGCCTCCACTGCAAAATCGGCAGTGCCGGTGCACATGTCGAGCGCGCGTTCGGTCCCGGTGAGGTTGAGCTCGCGCACACCACGTGCGCGCCAGCCCTTGTCCATGCCGAGGCTGATCAACCGATTCAATGTGTCGTAGCGGATCGCAATCCGATCGAACATCCCGGCAATACGCACCGGGTCACGCGAGGTGGAGACCACTATTCACCCTTCCATGGGGCAAACAGGTGCTGATCAAAACCCAAGCCGTTCAGAATCTTTCCAGCGATGAAATCCGCGAGGTCATCGATCGTCTGCGGCTTCTGGTAGAACGCCGGCATCGCGGGCAGGATCATCGCGCCGGCTTCCGCCGCGGCCACCTGATGGCGCAACGCCGGCAGGCTCATGGGCGTTTCACGCGGCACCAAAATAAGCTTGCGCTGCTCTTTGAGCATCACGTCGGCCGCGCGCTCAATCAGGCTCCGCGACAAACCCAGCGCCACACCGGCCAGCGTCTTCATCGAACATGGCACGATGACCATGCCGCGGCAGCGATGGCTGCCGCTCGCAAGCGTGGCGCCAAGGTCCTTATTGCTGTGCACCACAAACGTGCCGTTTTTGACGGCGGGGCCGTACTTGTGCGCAAGGAGATCCTGCAGGCGATCCACTTTTGCGTCGCTACCGAGTTCGTCCATCAGCAGACGTTTGCCGTAGTCGGAAAATACGATTTCGAGGTGGCAGCCGGTTGCGAGCAGCGCAGCAATGGTGCGCACGGCGTAGATCGCGCCGCTCGCGCCGGTCACGCCGACGGCGATGTGAGGACGAGGGGTCTCAGGCGCAGGTGTCATAAGAATAAATCCGCTGTCGTCGTGGCCAGATACCACAACCCGACCCAGCCATTGAGGTCAAAGGCCAGCTTGACCTTCGAGAGATCGTCCTGGCGCACGAGCGACTGCTCGTAAATGAGCAACGCGGCGACACCGACGACGCCCGCCATGTAGACGGTTCCCCGGTCAGCCACCACTCCAAGGGCGGCGAGTGTCATTACCGCCACCACGTGCATGAACCGCGAGATGCTGAGCGCGCGCGCAATGCCGAACCGGACGGGAATGGAGTGCAACCCCTCGCGCCGATCCACGTCCACGTCCTGGCAAGCGTACAGCACGTCGAAGCCACCCACCCAGGCGCCGATCGCCACCCCAAGCAGCCAGGGTTCCCACCCTTCCCTGCCCCCAGCGGCCAGCCACCCGCCGACCGGCGCCACGGCCATGGCCAGGCCAAGAAACAGCTGCGCATACGAGGTAAACCGTTTGGCAAACGAGTAGAAGAACACAATGGCGAGCGCGACGGGCGACAACGCGAAGCAGATCCAGCCGAGGTGCGACGAGCCGTACACGAAGGCCGCGGATGAGACGACGACAAAGGCGATGGCTTCGCGGTGGCTCATCCGTCCCTGTGGCAGTTCCCGCATCGCCGTACGGGGGTTACGCGCGTCGTACGCAACGTCGGCGAGCCGGTTGAAGCCCATGGCGGCGCTGCGCGCCGTCACCATGCACAGGACAATCCACAGGCCCAGGGTCCAGCTCCAGGGCTCGACTTTGGTGGCGAGCAGCGCCCCAACCAGCGCAAACGGCAACGCGAAAACCGAGTGGCTGAAGCGGACGAACGAGGCGTAGGTGCGGAGGCGGTCACACATTTAGGGGGACGGAACGTTCAGCCGTGTGACGTCAGCGGCCGACACTCCACTCACCAAGTATTCTTCCACATCCTCAGGACGGGCCCGGACGCCGGCCGGCAGGGCGACGGACACGAGGCTGGCCACGCGCCCGGGGTCGATGGTGCCGTAGTGCCGGCCGAATCCCAGGGCCTCCGCGCCCACGCGGGTGGCACTGTCGAGCAATCTCGCGGCGTCCACCTCGGGCGCCAGCCTGCGCAGCGCCGCCAGTTCGTCGAACATGTTTAACGAATCGGTGGACGCGAGGCTGTCGGTACCGATGGCGACGGGCACGCCCGCGCCATAAAACCGGGCGATGGGCGGCACACCGCCCCCGACCCACGTGTTGCTTCTGGGGCAGCTCACAATGACGGCTTCTGCGTCGCGGGCCTGCTCAAGCTCACGCACGGTCAGGTGGACGCCGTGGACCAGCAGGGTGCCAGGCTTGAGGTAGCCAAGCCGCTTGAGGAACTCCAGCGGGCCGCACCGGGGCACCTGCCACGCGCTGGTCCACACGCCGAGCGTTTCCAGCAGCGTGCGCATCGGTCCTCCGCCGGTGTGGAGGAACTCCACTTCCTCCGCCGATTCAGCGATGTGCACTGAGAGGGGCGCGGGCCCTTGGTGCTGTGCGGCGATTTCTGCGAAGAGTGCCGGCGCCGTCGAGTAGGGCGCATGCCCGACGACCGCAGAAAAGACATCGGGTGTCTTTTTCGATGAAAAAGACACCCGACGTCTTTTTTGGGCGTCGCGGACGGCTGCCCCCGGGTCCGCAGAGGTGAAACCCAGGATTTCGTGAAACACGACGCTGGCGAGCTGGCGCTCGGCGAAGACGGATACCGACATCAGAGAATTCGAGATGTCGCCCACCAGGGCCGTGCCCGTGCCGAGCATGTCGCCCACCGCACGAGTCATGGCGGCCACGGTCGCTTCGTCTCCCCCGACAGGCCCGGTGCGGCGTACGCGCAAAAGTGTCTTGATCCACTCGTCCATGGATCCCGCCGGCGGCACCAAGCCGGCCATCCAGCTCAGTTCCAAGTGGGTGTGCGCGTTGACCAAGCCGGGCAACAGCGCGACGTCGCCCAAATCTTCGACGGGACCCGGCGCGCGCCCAGTCCCGACGTTGGTCACACGGCTATCGCTCACGGACACCCAGGCGTCACGCAAGGGCGGGCCGCTCATCGGCAGCACCCAGCGAGCACGATAGGAAGTCATCTGTTAATGAGCCAATCAGCTCACTGTCTCGCGCGTTTGCCGGCCGCCGAGCGGGCTTCATAGTCGCGCAGATCCGGAGCCTCACCAGCGCGCCCATCGTCTCTGGCCACGGCGAGTTCGCGCATCCGCGGAACGTCGCGCTCGCGAAAGACGGGAGCACCCAAGACGTCATAGTGCATGTTGCGGCGCCTGGCCACAAAGCCAGCGCCTTCGATATTGCGCACAACTTCGAACTCGTCCATGCAGTACTGGGCGCCGGCCGCGCGTACGACGTTTTCTTCGATCATCACCGAGCCCATGTCGTTGGCCCCGTACGCCAGGCTCAGTTGGCCGACCTTGCCGCCCTGTGTGACCCACGACGACTGCAGGTTGTCGAAGTTATCGAGGACCAGGCGCGACAGCGCCAGTGTGCGCAGATAGTCGATGCCCGTCGCCTCTGTGCCACCAAGTTCGGTGTGTGCGGGCTGATAACTCCACGCGATGAACGCGGTGAACCCGCCGGTCTCATCCTGGAGGTCTCTCAACCGGAACAGATGCTCCAGCCGTTCCTCGACCGTTTCTACCGTGCCATACATCATCGTGGCGGTCGTCCGCAGCCCTGCGCGATGAGCCTCGCGCATCACACCCAGCCACTCATCGGCGGTGGCTTTCGTGTAGCAATTCAGAATTTTGCGAACACGATCCACCAGAATCTCGGCGCCGCCACCAGGCACACTGTCGAGACCCGCAGCGATCAACCGATCAATGACCTGAGCGGTCATCAAGCCCGACAACCGCGAAATGTGAATCACTTCGGGCGGCGACAACGCGTGCAGGCGGAACTCTGGGTATCGACGCTTCACCTGGCGAAACAGATCCTCGTACCATTCCAGTGGAACGTCGGGATTGTGCCCGCCCTGGAGCAGCAGTTGCCCGCCGCCAAGCGCGATCGTCTGGTCAATCTTCCGGAAGATCTCGTCGAACCCCAGCGTGTAGCCTTCCGCCGACCCCACGGGCCGGTAAAACGCGCAGAACTTGCAGCGCGCCACACAAACGTTGGTGTAGTTGACGTTGCGGTCAATGATGTACGTGACCACCCCTTCCGGATGCCGGTGCGCACGTGCCTGATCCGCGAGCCCACCGAGCAGGGATGTCGGCGCGTGGAGGTAGAACTCCAGTGCCTCGTCGCGGGTCAGCCGCCCGCCCGCATGCAACTTGTCAGCAATAGCTACTACAGTCATTAACACGCTTTCTCACATGCTACTTCAACCGCGCCGCCGCTCCATCGAAGCCGACGCGAAGAACCGAGGCTCAACGGCCGACGTGATCAGCTCCACAGCCGCCGCCTCGCGGTAATACGTCTGCAGTCCCTGAAGCATGCGCTCGCTCAGGTCGAACAGAATGTGTTCGCGCAGGTAGTGACGGGCGATGCCCTTATACTGCGGCCGGTCCGCCATGTAGGCATCCGCCAGCGCGTCGGATACCAACACGCCGGCCTCTTTGGCCGTCTGCATTCGCCTGACCGCGTGCGGCGGAAGACTGTCGGCGCGCCCGGCCCAGAACGCCCACACAAACGGCAGACCCGTCATCTCGGTCCACGCCTGGCCCAGATCGATTTTTTCAGCGCCAAGTGCGCGGTGGTCTGCAAACAGCGCCGGGTCGCCAATCAACAACGCCGCGTCGTGGCCGGCCAGCATGGATTCCAGATCCGGCGCGTGGCGCACGAACGCCGGTGTGATACCGAACCGGCGCGCGCACAAAATGCGCGTGAGCGCCACGGACGTGCGGGAACTGGTATCCAGCGCGATGGTGTGAATCCAGGACAGCGGCTTCCTTGTGAAGAGGGCCACTGAGGCCACGGGCCCCTCGGACGCGATCGAAACACCAGGCACCACCAAATCGGAGGGCCGATCGGCGTACGCGATTGTGGGAATCAGGCCGAGGTCAATCGCTCCGGTCGCCAGTAACGAAGCGCACTCGGCGGGGGGGTCGAACCGCAGGGAAAACACGGGATCGGCGTCACCGCCGAGTTCATGCACCAACGGCCGGCAGTTGAGATAGTTGACCGACCCGAGACGGATCTTCGACACTCACGACACCCGTTCGAATCGGCTGTTTCTGGCCGATGGCGTCGCGAACGCTGCGGAAATTTGACGCACGATATCGATGCGCGGGCTCCTGCGGGGGCCCAGGCCCAGAGGATCAGTCGCAGGCACATTGTCGATGTCGTTGGCTCCGTAGGCAATGGCCACCTGCGCGAGTTTGGGACCGTACAGCACCCAGTCCACCTGGAGGGACGGCACCTCGCCGCACACCAGTCGCGCCACCGCAATCGTCCGCACATCGTCGTATCCGGTGGACGGCGTTTCAATCTCGTCGAATCGCGGCAACGGCGCAAACGCGAGCAACGCGCCCACCTCACGCTGAAGCGCGGCCACCCGTTCGATACAGACCAGGCGTGCCGCGAGGGTGCTTGCGCGGTCCACGCTCGCCCGCGACACTTCCAACCCACCATGCCGGAGCGCCCGGACCAGTTCGGCTGGTTCCTCAAACCTGTCCACTGGGAAGTACGCCACGCCGGTCAGGCCGGCGGCACACAGTTCACGGGCGGCCTCGGCCAGCGCCAGGTGGTCGCCACCGACGAGATCCAGCAGGTCTGTAGCCGAAAATCCTGTGACCGGGATGTCGCCTGAAGCGGCCACAACCGCGCGCACCAATGCGCAGCCCGCCGCGACCGACACCGGCCGAGACGTGATGCGTACTTCCCTGGCATCCCCCAATTCCGATGGCACCGCGTCGCCTGCCACCTCAAACACGTGGCCATACGTCACCACGTCGCCGTGGCGAGCCCGGCGCGCGAGTTCGCCAAGCGTACCCACACTCACCAGGTCGGCACAGGCCAGCACCCGTTCGGCCTCCTCGTGGGAAAACGACTCGCCTGACGAGGCTTTGGATTCCAGATCCTGCAACATGTTCACAACCCCGGCACGCGAGCGCCTGGCTCCCTTTCATTCGCTTCGATTGCGGCAGCCACGCGCGTGGCCAGCACCAACGCGCGATAGCCGTCCTGCCCGGTCACACGAGGCGCGCGGTCTTCTCGAATGGCATCCACAAAATCCTGCAATTCTCTCCCGAGCGGCTCACCCTTTTCCACAGGCACCGCGCCGCCCTCAATGGCTGGCCGTTCACCCGGCCGCGGGATAACGCGATACGCCTCAAGCTCCTGCTCACCGTAGTCCACCGAGACATACAGATCCGGCTGAAAAAAGCGAACCTTGCGCACACGGTCGCGGCTGATGCGACTCGCGGTCAAGTTCACCGTACATCCGGAGGCGAACCTCAGACGCGCGTTGGCAATGTCCACCTTGTGCGAAAGCACCGGTACGCCCACAGCCTCAACGGCGGTGACCTCGGTTCGGTCGATGGCCAGCACAATATCGAGGTCGTGAATCATCACGTCGAAGACCACGTCGATGTCGAGGCTGCGGTCGGGAAAACCGCTGAGTCGATGCACCTCAATAAACCGTGGCGCCGAAATCAAAGGAATCGCGGCGGCCACTGCGGGGTTGAACCGCTCGGTGTGGCCGACTGCAAGCCGAAGCCCCGCGCGGTCCGCCAGCGCGATCAACTCCTCAGCCTCAGCGAGTGTGGCGGTCATGGGTTTCTCAACGAGCACGTGAACACCAGCGTCGAGAAACTCCCGCGCCACTCGACAATGATCAACGGTCGGTACCGCAATGCTGACGGCATCTACGCGGCCGATGAGGTCCCGATAGTCGGCAAACGCCTCAACGCCCTGGGCGGACTCCGCAGCGGCTCGCCGCGCCGCCGACACATCGGCTACGCCCATCAGGCGAGCGCCGGAGGCCGCCGCCAGCAGACGCGCATGGTGACGCCCAAGGTGCCCGACACCTACGACTCCGATCCGGACGTCCGCGCTCATGTAGTCCCCTGCGGCCGGCCCACCACCACCACGCCGGCTTCATTTGCGGCCAACAGAAACGCTGGGCCATCAAGCACCAGTGTCCGGCCGGCATCAATGGATAACGCGTCGGCACCCGCGGCCTGCATGGCGCGAATGGTGGCGACGCCGACCACCGGCACGTCGAAGCGCATGTCCTGTTTCGGCTTGGCCACCTTCACCACGCGCGTCCCGGCGCCCACTAGCGCCCCGGCTCGTGCAATGGCCGCATCGGTCCCTTCCATCGCTTCAACCGCCACCACCGCGCGGTCTTTGACGACGATGGTCTGGCCAACGTCGAGGCCGGCCACGGCATCGGCCACCGAGTAGCCAAACGTGAAGTCCGCCTGCATGGACTCGGTCGGCTGCGCGGTCGTAAGCACACCGGGTGATGCGAGCAAGCCTGCCAGCAACTCTGTGGAGTCCATCAACGTGATACCGTGTTTGAGCAGCACATCGGCGATGGCGGCAATCAACGCGTCTGTGTTCTTCGACTTGAGGCGCGCCAGCACCGACAGCATAGTCAGGTCCGGCAACACGCCGCCGAATAGCTTCGTGTGTTTGACCTGGCCGGCCATGATGGCTTGAGTGACGCCGGCATGCTGCAGCGTCTTGATACACGTGCCCAGATGGCCAAGCGCCACCCACGAGTGCCGGACGCCGCCCAGTTCTCTGCCCAGATCTTCAAGGGCCGGAAAGGCCTCGCCCTCCACCGCCACGACCACGACCTCGTGGCCCAGCTGGCGGGCGGCTCTGAGAATTAAAAAAGGAAACGATCCGTTCCCGGCGATCAGGCCCAGCGGCATGTGGAGGAGATCTTACTCCCCGCCGGTCTCGTCGTCGGCCCTGCGGGATGGCCGCCTGAGAATGACGCCGCGCGACCCGGCGTGCCGGATGAACTCCACGAGGAACGCCACTTCGGGAGCGGCGAGTGTGGGGTCGCCCTCGATTAACTCGATGGCGCGGCTGGTATTGTGCTGGATGAGGTGCCGATAGGCGCGGCGCAGCTTGCCAATAAGCTCACGCGAGAAGCCCCGGCGCTCCAGGCCAATCGAGTTCAGGCCATAGATGCGGGCGCGGTTGCCCACCGTCTTGGCGTACGGCAGTGCGTTTCGCGTGACCACCGTGTAGCCGCCGATGAACGCAAACTTGCCGATGCGGCAGAACTGGTGCACGCCGGAGAAGGCGCTGATCGTCACCCAGTCATCAACCGTCACGTGGCCGCCCAGCGTGGCGCCGTTGCCGAAGATGGTGTGGTTGCCGACGTGGCAGTCATGCGCGACATGGGAGTACGCCATGAACAGGTTGTGGTCGCCAATCGTCGTGACGCCGCCGCCACCAGCCGTGCCGCGGTGGATGGTGACGAACTCACGGAAGACGTTGTTGGTGCCGATCGTGAGTCGCGTGGGTTCACCCTTGAACTTGAGGTCCTGGGGTGCGAGGCCAATTGAGGCCAGAGGGAAGATCTCGGTATGGTCGCCAATATCCGTCCAGCCGTCGATCACTGTTGAGGCGCCAATGCGACAGTGACTTCCAAGAGTTACGCGTGGACCGATGACCGCGTAGGGCCCCACCACTGTACCTTTGCCGATGACGGCACCGGGATGGATGACTGCGCTCGGGTGGACATCGACTTCACGTGCCGCCACTTCCGGCTCCACCATCAGCAGGAGCCTAGCTTCAGCCACCACTTGCCCATTGTTCGTGGCAATGGCTCCGGCACGCACCAAAGGCCCGCGCCGCGCCCCAAGCCTCACATCCAGTTCGAGCCGGTCTCCCGGCACCACCTGCTTGCGAAACTTCACGTCGTCTATTCCGCGAAGCGCGACGCGATCGCCTCGGCCCGGCAGGGTATCGGCCAGGAGGAGCATGGCGACTTGAGCGAGTGATTCGATCAAGAGCACGCCGGGCATCAGGGGCGTACCGGGAAAGTGTCCCTGAAAAAATTCTTCGTTGACGGTGACGCTCTTGACCGCCACCATCCGCACGCCAGGTTCATGCGTCAGAACGCCGTCAACCAGCACTGAAGGATAGCGATAAGACAGGCGATCGAGGACGGAGGACAACATCGGTAATCTGGGATCTAGAAGCCGGTCGGGTAATCGGGCCATACCCAACTACCCGACCCAAAGGACTGAGGATCTTACTTCTTCGCCGAGTACTGGGCGTCGACACGCTTGACGAGTTCCGGCGAGAGGTTGAGTCCCGGAAACACGTAGACGGCGCCACTGTTTTCCACGTTGAACACGATGTGGAGGCTGCGCTCCTTGGCGAGGCTCTCGAGAATCGGCATGACCTTCTTCTCAAAGTCGCCCAGGAGGTCCTGCTGCAGCGTCTGCAGTTCGGACTGGGCTTCCTGCTGCTTGAAGGTCAGTTCGCGCGTGAGCCGGTCGATGTCCTTCGCCAAGGTGGCCGCGGCTACTTCGCTCAGGAGGGCGCCCTGTGTCTGCTGCCGGGTCTGGGCGTCCTTCAATTTAGTTTGAAGCCCCGTCAGCTCGCCTTCCAGTTTCTTGCCAACCGCCTCGTACTGCTGGGAGCCGGACTTGCCCAGAATCGACTGCGCCACGACTGACTGAAGGTCCACGAAGCCAATCTTGGACTCGGCCGGAAACGGCGGCTGCACTGGCGGTGCTGGCGCGGGGACCGCAGGCGCCGGTGGTTTGGCCGTCGCCGGCGGCGGGTTCTGCGCCGGGGGATTCTGTGCGGGAGGGGCTGTCTGGGCCAGGGCGTTGCCCGCTACAAGGACGGCCAAGATGGCCATAATGATTGTCTGTCTACTCATGAGTGGTCTCTACCTACACCTTTCCAAAAGAAACGATAACGTAGAACGTGCCGCCGAAGCCAGTCCGAGTACACTAGGGTTCATGCGCCGTGCTGTGCTCAGACGCCCATTCCTGACCCGAACTTTCCTGGCCCGAAGCCTCGCTATTCTGACGCTCGCGGCGACCGCGACGGCCTGTGACGACCCCGGACCGGTCGCCCCGACGCCGACCACGGCCACTCCGGTGTCGTTTACCGAGACATTTACAGGCACACTCGCGCGTAACGGCGCCGTAACCTTCCCGTTCGAGGCCCTGGCGGCCGGCACAGCCACCGCCACGATGGCCGCCATCGTGCCCGTCATCGAGCCCATCGGGTTTGCGATGGGCACCTGGAACGGTCTGGGGTGCCAGACAGTCATTTCCAACGACAGCGCCTTCCAGTTTGCCACCCTGACCGGCACGGTGGGCGGCCCGGGACGGTTGTGCCTGCGTGTCTACGACGTCGGCGGTGTTGCCACCACCGTGAAGTTCACGGTCTCGGTCACTCACTTCTAGAACGTCGTTCCCACGGCAAACCGGAAGGTGAACTTCGGCTGCGGCCGCAGGCTGTTGTTGAACACCCGGGCTCGCTGCGGGTTATAGGCGAAGATCAGCCGGAACGGCACGTTCAGCACCGGCATGAAGAAGCGGATCTCGCTGCCCATCGACGTCTTGAACGCATAGCTCTTGCCGATCTCGCGGAGCGACGGCGTAGCCGGCACTTGCCCTGCTGGCGTCAGTTCCACAGTCTGTCCTGGGTCGGCCAAAAGGGGCGGCGTGGGTGGCACCGTCTCGAACACGGTGTCCTTCCAGACGAACCGCTCGCCGATGTCGCGCACCTGCCCGGCGTCATAAAAAAACACGAGGCGCACCGGCCCGACGACGCGGATCATGTATTCGCCGTTGAACAGCAACGTCTTGTTACCACCGAGCACCAGACCCGAGCGCTCGTCACGCGTGCCGACGCTACGGAGGTCGAACCCGCGAATGCTGTACTCGCCACCGAGCACGAGTTTTTCGAAGATCGGCAGCGTCGTGGTGTCGCCATAGGGCCTGATGTATTCACCCTGCAGACGGAACCCGAACGACGTGCGGGGCGTGACCGGCAAATACCAGGTGCCTTCAAGGCGTCCGCGCAGGAACGAGGTGTCGCCGCCCAGGCCCGCGATGTCGAGCGCCGCGGTGTACTTGGTGCCGCTGCTCGGAAAAATAGGCTCGTTGATCGTGTTGTACAGGATACTGGGTGAAATTTTGCTGATCACCCGCTTGCCGTTCGAGTTGAGGAGCAGCGAGTCACTCAGCAGCGGATTCCCCGCCAGCACGGCCGGGTCCTTGTAGATGTCGGAGATGTTCGAGACCGACACGTTCTCCAGACTGTAGCCAATGAAAAACCGCGACCAGCTCTTCACCGGGAACCCGAAGAGGATGTTTGCACCAGTCGATCCCTGCGTGAACTGGAAGAGGTAGTTCACCTGGCGTGAATACAAGTCGATGCCCGCCGTAATCGGGCGGTCGAACAGGAACGGCTCAGTGAACGCGATCTGGTAGTTCCGCGCCTGCGAACCCTTCTGCGCTGAAATCGACAGCGTCTCGCCGCGGCCCATCAGATTGGATGTCTGGAAGCCCAGTTGCCCGAAGAAACCCTCGAACTGCGAAATGCCGGCGCCGAAGCTCAACTGGTTGCGGTTCTGCTCCTCGAACTTCAGCCGCACGTCCACCTTGCCGTCGGCGTTCGGGGTCTTTTCGATCTTGACCGAGTCCTCGCTCTCAAGCGGCTTGAAGTAGCCCAGCTGGTTCAGCCGTCGCACGCTGAACTTCAGCGACTCCATGTTGAACACGCCGCCTTCCACGAGGCGCATCTCGCGCCGGATGACCGAATCGCGCGTGGTGGTGTTGCCGAGGAATGTCAGCCGATTGAGAAAGTACCGCACGCCCTCCTGGACCTTGATGACCAGGTCCACTTCGGGCGTACCCTGAAACCCGGGGATAGGTTCACCCGTGTCCATGTTCCGGTCGTTCGGCGTCACATCCGGGTTCATGGTGAATTCCCAGAACCCCGCGCTGCCGTAAAACTCCTGGAGCTTTTCGTAACCCTTACGGATGGGCTTCTCCGAGTAGTAGTCGCCCACTCTGAGCTTGTCGAACACCGTGAGAATGGCCGGCGTCGGCACGTTTTCGTTGCCCGCCACCGACACGGACTTCACGCGATACCGCGCGCGTTCGTCCACGGGAATACGCAATCGTACCCACCGGCTCTTGCCGTCGGCCGAGTCTTCAAGCGGCTCAATCTGCGGCTGCCCCACCTTTGCGAACACGTACCCCTGTTCGCGGAAATACGCCTCGAGCGCTTCCGCATCCTCGGCAAACTTGGCGTCCTGATAGGTGCCACCGCCGCTGATGAAGCCCAGGAGCCCGCGCGCCTTGTTGACCTTCATCCGCTTGCGCAGGGCGCCGTCGCTCACCTCGTTGTTGCCGTCGAACACGACCTCGCGAATCCTGACCTTCGGCCCCTGCTCGATGTTGAACGACAGATGCACCAGTTTCGGACCGCCGGCCACAGGCTTCGTGCTCGGGGTCACGGTGGCAAACTGGTAGCCCTTTTCGGCATACAGGGTCTTGACCACGCCCGCCACGCGGCGCACCACAGCATCATCCACCGGGGAATCCAGCCTCAGGTCGAGGCTCAGTTCCTTCAGTTTGCTTTCGATGTCCGCAATGGCCACTTCCTTCGAACCCAAATAGTCCACAATCTTGATGCGGCGCCGCTCTTCGACGAGAAAGACAACCTGCTTGCCGATGACGCCGTTCGGATAGACGCTATCGACCACTTCAATCCGCATGTCATCGATGAAAGGCGTCGCGAACAGGCGATCGAAGTCGGCGAGCAGCGACGCCTCGGTCGCGGCGTTGTACGGCACCCACGTGCCCCTTGTCACAGGACGGGATGCCTCTGTGCGAATGTAGTACTGGTACGTCTCAGCCGGGACCGTCGTAAACACGTTCTCTGGAACGATGCGGATTTCAATACTCTGCAACACCGGACCGATGTCGGTGGGGGGCAGCGGCGGCGCCTGCGGCTGGGCCTGCTGGGCTACCGGAGGTGTTTGGGCCGCCACGCCATGCACCAATCCAGGCACAAAGCCGGTCGTGCCCATTAGGGCCATCAGGACGAACACCACACACACACGCTTGATCAGGGTCAACACAGCACCTGGCCCAAAAGCCGCCCACGGGGGCGGGAGTATTTGCTTTCCGTTCAGACGGTCGCCGCCAGCGGGCGGCCGGTCTCAGATCCACCCGCGGACCGCCACGACAGCGTCCCATGGTCAAGGTAGACCTCAACGTGCCCAGTCCGCAACTGGCCCCGGATCAGTTCCTCGGACAAAGGATCCTCAATGTATCGCTGAATCGCCCGCCGCAACGGCCGCGCGCCATACGTGCGGTCGAGGCAGGTCACGTCGATAATCCAGTCTACAGCCTCGGGCGCCAGCGAAATCGACAACTGCCGCTGCGCCAGGTGTTTATTGAGCCCCTCCACCAGCAATATCGTAATCTGCCTCAGGTCATCATCTGACAAAGGCTCAAAGACGATGATTTCATCGACGCGGTTGATGAACTCGGGATTAAAGGTCTTTTTGACCTCGCCCAGCACCATCTCGGTGACCGTCCGCTGCACTTCGCGGCTGTCCTGCGCCTGGAAGCCCATTGACGCCTTCTTCTGGATAAAGCGGGCCCCGATATTGGACGTCATGATGATGATCGTGTTCTTGAAGTCGATCCGGTTGCCCAACCCGTCGGTCAGGTGCCCGTCCTCAAAAACCTGCAACAGGATGTTGAAGAGATCCGGATGAGCCTTTTCAATCTCATCGAGCAGCACCACCGAGTACGGATGCCGCTTCACCTTCTCTGTCAGTTGGCCGCCCTCTTCGTGGCCCACATACCCTGGCGGCGACCCGATGAGCTTCGACACGGCGTGTTTTTCCATGTACTCGGACATGTCGAAACGAATGAGCGACTGATCCGACCCAAACAGGAAACTAGCCAACGCGCGCGCGAGTTCCGTCTTGCCCACGCCTGTGGGACCAAGAAACACGAAGCTGCCCACGGGCCGGTTGGGGTTCTTCAAACCGGCGCGTGATCTCCGAATGGCGCGAGAAAGCGCCGAAATCGCACGCTCCTGGCTGATCACCCGCCCGTGGAGCTCCTCTTCCATCCGTAGGAGCTTGTCGCCTTCGTCTTCGTTGATCGACGTCAGCGGCACGCCGGTCCACTTGGACACGACTTCGTCAATCTCCTGGCGCCCCACGACCACCCGGCGGCCGCGCGGATGCACACGCAGCGTCTCGCGCACCACCGCCACGGCCTCGTCGTCCATCCCGAGGTCTTTTTCGGCGTCTTCGAGCGGCACCGGCATCACGACCTGCCGAGTGTACGCTCCGGCTTCCTGGCGCAGCTTGGCTTCGCGCAACTTCACGCGTGCGCCGGCCTCATCGATCAAGTCAATGGCCTTGTCAGGCAGGAATCGATCGGTGATGTACCGGCTGGACTGATAAACCGCCGCTTCGAGCGCCTCGGGGGTGTACTCCACATGATGGAACACCTCGTAGCGGTCTTTCACGCCGAGCATGACCTGCAGCGACTCTTCTTCGGAGGGCGGGTCCACCTTCACGGCCTGGAACCGCCGTTCAAGCGACCGGTCTTTTTCAATGTACTTGCGGTACTCGGCCGGTGTCGTGGCGCCTACGCAGCGAATCTGGCCCCGCGACAGCGCGGGCTTGAGGATGTTGGCCGCGTCCAGCGACCCTTCGGCCGACCCCGCCCCCACGAGCGTGTGCAACTCGTCGATGAATACGATGATGTTCGGGTTGTCGATCAGTTCCTTCATGATCGCCTTGAGGCGCTCTTCGAACTGGCCGCGATACTTCGTGCCCGCCACGATCAACGACAGGTCCAGTGCCAGCACGCGCTTGTCGGCAAGAAAATGCGGCACCTCACCGTCAACGATCTTCTGCGCCAGGCCCTCGACGATGGCGGTTTTGCCCACGCCGGGCTCGCCGATCAAGACGACGTTGTTCTTCGTGCGGCGGCACAAGACCTGCTGCATGCGTTCGAGTTCGAGCCCGCGTCCCACAAGCGGATCGAGCTGATGCCTCGCGGCGGCATCCGTCAGATCCCGGCCGAATTCGGCGAGCAGCGGGGTTTCCTTCGGTCGCACCGGCGTGGTCTTTTCGTTGAGCAACTGCACGATGTCGTCGCGCACACTCACCAGCCGCATACCCTTTTCATGGAGAATCGAGGACGCGACGGAACGCTCTTCGCGCAGCAACCCCAGCAGGACGTGTTCCGTGCCGACGTACGTGTGCAGCAACCGGTCGGCTTCGTCGGCTGAATACTGCAGGACGCGCCTCGTCTCCGTACTGAACGGAATGTCTACCGATGTCGAGACCTTCTCGCGGAACGTGGTGCGGGCTTCGATTTCCTTGCGGATGCTCTCCAGTGACAGGTGCGATCGGGCAAAGATTCGGCTGGTCAGCCCCTTACCTTCCCGAATGAGGCCGAGCAACAGGTGCTCGGTCTCGATCGAGTTACTGCCCAATTGCGTGGCTTCGTAGCGGGCGAAGAACAGCACCCGTCGCGCACGTTCGGTGTAGCGCTCAAACACAGCGTTAATTATACGGTGGATCAGGCAGGGCTCAGCCGTCCGGCCTCGAGCCGGAGGATGCGATCACAGGCTGCCGCGAGCAGCGGATTGTGAGTGGCGATGAGTGAGGTCAAGCCGTGTTCGGCGTGCATGTCGCGAATCAGTCGGTGCAGGTCGGCTGCCGTAGCCTCGTCAAGATTACCGGTCGGTTCGTCAGCCAGGAGCACCGTGGGGCGCGACACCAGGGCCCGCGCGATCGCCACGCGCTGCTGTTCCCCGCCGGACAGTGCCGACGGCCGGTGCGACGCCCGGTCGGCCAGGCCGACTCGCTCGAGCAGCCCTTCCGCCCGCGCGCGGCGTTCAGCGGCCGGCGCGCCCGCGATGCGCAGGGGCATCTCGATGTTTTCAAGCGCCGTAAACTCGGGCAACAGGTGGTGGAACTGGAACACAAAGCCGACGTGCCGATTGCGAAACGCGACGCGGGCCGCGTCGGTCATCTCGTGGATCTGGGCGTCGCCGAGACGGATCGTGCCGGCGTCGAACACGTCCAGGCCACCAAGGACGTGCAATAGCGAACTTTTCCCGACGCCCGACGCGCCGACAATGGCCACCATCTCCCCGGAGCTGACGTCGAGGTCGACGTCGCGCAGCACTTCAAGACGCCGCGTGGCGGTCTCATACGACTTGACGACACCGCGTGCCTCGATGCCGCCCATGGTTATTGATACCTCAGGGCTTCGGCCGGATCGAGCGACGCGGCTTTTCGGGACGGGTACAACGTGGCGACCAGGCAGATCACCATCGCGGAGGCCATGATGGTGAGCACATCCAACGGCACCACCTGAAACCGCAGGCGCGTGATCTGATACACGTCGCCAGGCAGTTCAAACAAGCGGTAGTGTTCGGACACCCAGCAGACCAGCAAACCCAAGATCGTGCCGGCTCCGGTACCGATAGCGCCAATCGTCAGTCCCTGCAGCAGGAAGATGCGCCTGATGGCCGAGGCTGGTGCGCCCATCGTGCGCAGGATGCCGATGTCGCGGCTCTTTTCTACCACGAGCAATACGAGCGACGCCACGATGTTGAGCGCGGCCACCATGACGATGAGCCCGATCGTGAGGGCGATGGCCACCTTCTCGAGTCGGAGCGCCGAATACAGCGACGCGTTGAGCTCGGTCCAGTCTTCGGTGAGATACGTCCCGCTCAGGGAATCTCGCAACCGTGCGGCGATCGCGGGGGCTTCATCCAGGTCGGCCACTTTGAGTTGCATCGCGTCGGGTCCGGACTGGCTCAGGAAGTCGAGCGCCACTGACATCGGAATCAGTCCGTAGTTCGCATCAAACTGGTAAAAGCCCAGCTTGAAGATGCCAACCACTTGGAAGCGGCGCATCCGCGGCATCATGGCCAGCGGCGTCATCACACCTTCCGGCGTCATGATCTGCACGTTATCGCCCACCGTCACGCGCAAGCGGTCGGCCAGATCCTGGCCCAACAGGATCGGGTCATAGATGGGCTCATCCTCCGGTCCCGTCTCTGGAGCGGCGACAAACTCAGCGAGGCTGCCTGCGGTCATCGACGAGCCAAGATCGGTGACCTGCACCTCGCGAGCGGGGTCGATCCCTTTGAGCTGCAGCGGCGCCTGCTGGCCGTTGAACACGACCATGCCCTGTCCCACGACGACCGGAGCCACGCCTACCACGCCCTCCACCTGCATTTTCTTCACCTCGGCCTCGACATCCAGCAGGCCGCCGTCGGCCGTCTTGTAGACGTTGATGTGGGCGGTGGCGCCCACGATGCGATCCCGCAATTCCCCCTGCACGCCTGTCATCAGCGCCGTCGCGATGATCAGTGCCATCACCCCCACGCCCACGCCGAGGATCGACACCAGCGAGATCAGCGAGATGAACGCCTGCTTCCGGCGGGCGGTCAGATACCTGAGGGCGATGAACCAGGGGAAAGACATTGCCTCATTGCCTCATGAGCCCACTGGCTCATTGCCTCATTAGCTAATTGGCTCATTCTTCACAGAGCGCATGAGCGGAAAGAGAATGACATCGCGAATTGATGGGCTGCCAGTGAGGAGCATCACGAGCCGGTCAATGCCGATGCCCTCGCCGCCCGTGGGAGGCATGCCGTATTCGAGGGCGCGCACGTAGTCTTCGTCCATCTGGTGTGCTTCGCTGTCGCCGGCCGCCCGGTCCTTCAGTTGGTCCTCGAACCGGCGGCGCTGCTCGGCCGGGTCGTTGAGCTCACTGAACCCGTTGGCCACTTCAAAACCGCCGGCGTACATTTCGAACCGTTCCACAGTGTCCGGGTCGTCCGGCCTCTGCTTCGACAGGGGCGACACCTCAGTCGGAAAGTCGTACACAAACGTCGGCTGCACGAGCTGGTCTTCCCACAGGCCCTCAAAGATCGTGGTGGCAATTTTGCCGGCGCCGTGTGAGGCCTTGACCTCAAGGCCCAGCGCCTTGGCGACGGCGGCCGCGTTCTCACGATCGCGCAGGTCGGGTTCAGTCACCGCGCGGCCCAGCCGTTCGGTTGCCGCTTCGGCGGCGGCGTGACGCAACGACAGGCGCCGGAACGGAGCGGCAAACGAAATCGTGTGACCGTTGAACTGGCATTCGAGCCCGCCGGTGGCTTCCAGCGCGACGTCGGCCAGCATCTCCTCGGTCATCGATATCAGATGCTGGTAGTCCACGTACGCTTCGTAGAACTCCAGCATCGTGAACTCGGGATTGTGCTGCGTCGAAATTCCCTCGTTCCTGAAGTTCCGATTGATCTCGTAGACCTTCTCAAACCCGCCAACAGTCAAACGCTTCAGATACAACTCCGGCGCGATCCGCAGGTAGAGCTGCATGTCGAGCGTGTTGTGATGCGTGACGAAGGGACGCGCCAATGCGCCCCCGGCAATCGGCTGCATCATCGGCGTCTCGACCTCGAGAAATCCGCGAGCGTTCATGAAACGGCGAATGCCCGCCACCACCCTGGCGCGCGTCTCGAACACCTTGCGCGCCTCGGCGTTGACAATGAGGTCGAGGTAGCGCTGCCGGTAGCGAATTTCAACGTCCGTCAGCCCGTGCCATTTCTCAGGGAGCGGCAGGAGGCACTTGGCCAGAAATACGATCGACTCGGCAAAAACCGTCAGCTCGTTGGTCTTGGTGCGGAACACCCGGCCCGAGACGCCAACGTGATCACCAAAGTCGAGCCGCTTGAAGATCTCGAAGTCGCGCTCGGGCATCGAATCCGCGCGCACGTACGCCTGCAAGCGAGTGAGGCCATCCGAGAGAACAAGGAAATTGGCTTTGCCGAAGCTGCGAATCGACAGAATGCGGCCGGCCACCCGCGCCTGAGGCCGTTCAGCTTCCAGCACATCGCCTGCGGTGTCGGTATGCGCACCGACAATTTCTGAAATGGTCGCGCTGCGATCAAATCGGACGGGATACGGCGGCACGCCAAGGGCTACCAGCTCCTCGAGCTTGGCCTTGCGCTGCGCAATCTGCTCTACTTCGTTCGCCATGACAACGATTACCCCACCAACAATGATCGTCGAATCCCGTCCAGGACTCCGTTGACGAACTTGACCGATTCGTCGGCGCTGAACGTGCGGGCCAGTTCAAGCGCCTCGTTCACGATCACCGCCGGCGCCGTCTCAGGCTGATGCTGCAATTCCCACACGGCCAGGCGCAGGATCAACTTGTCCATCAGTGCCAGGCGCTCGAGGCGCCAGTGATTCGCCTGTTTCTCAATCAGCGTGTCAATTTCCTGATGATGCGCCACCGCCCCCCGCATCAGAACCTCGGCAAACGCGCGAACGGCGTCGGTCGCCTCGGGCAGGTGCTCGGCAAACACGCCATCAAGCGCCTCGTCGGGCGCGGTGCCGCCGACCTCCCAGAAGTACAGCGCCTGCAGGGCCGCTTCGCGCGCCTGATGGCGCGGCGTCGTGTTCACGACCTGGCTCCAGTGCTTGAGGGCAGCGACCGATACAACTGCGCCATCTCAAGGGCGGCCGTGGCTGACTCTCGCCCCTTGTTCGCGGGTCCGTCGCCGGCACGCGCCAACGCCTCTTCTGCCGTGTTGGTCGTCAGCACGCCAAACGCGATGGGGACACCGGTGGCCTGTGCCGCGCGCATGATGCCTTCCGCCGCAGCCGTGGCGATGTACTCGAAGTGCGGTGTTTCACCTCGGATGAGGCAGCCGAGACACACGACCGCGTCCCACCGCTCTACTTCAGCCACACGTTGTGCCGCCTGCGCCAACTCATAGGCGCCGGGAACCGCAAACGTGACGATGTCACCTTCGAGGACGCCGGCCTCGCGCAACGCTGCGCGAGCGCCCGCCTCCAGTCCGCTGGTGACAAAGTCGTGGTATTGGGAGACGACCAATGCGACTCGGGTCGACATCCGCTATTTTCCGGTGAACATCGGCTTGCGCTTTTCGAGGAACGCCCGCGTGCCTTCACGCATGTCGTCAGTGGTAGAGACCAGGCCAAACAGCGTAGCTTCGTGGTCCTCGGCCTCGGCAAACGCCATGTCGGCGCCGCTGGCGACCGCGTCGAGGATGTAGCGCACGGCGACGGGGGCCTTGGTGGCCAGCGTCTGCGCCAGCTTGCGCGCCTCGTCCATCAACTGCGCGGCGGGCACCACGCGATTGACCAAGCCGATCCGATGCGCCTCGTCGGCGCCAATCATATCGCCGGTCAGCAAGAGCTCCTGCGCGCGGCCACGGCCCACCAGCCGCGGCAATCGCTGTGAACCTGCATACCCGGGAATGATTCCCAGGTTGATCTCGGGCTGGCCGAACCGCGCGGTGTCGGCGGCAATGCGCATCGTGCAGGCCATCGCCAGCTCACACCCACCGCCGAGGGCAAATCCATTCACGGCCGCCACCACGGGCTTGCCCAGGCGCTCGATGCGATCGAACAACCGCTGCCCGCGACGCGCATGATCGCGACCGCTCACCGGTGTCTGCACCGCAAGTTCGTTGATGTCTGCCCCGGCCACGAATGACTTGTCGCCGGTGCCCGTCAGAATGACCACGCGCGTCTCGGCGTCCGCAGCCACCGCCTCGAAGGCTGTCGTCAACTCATCAAGGGTCTGCGCGTTGAGCGCGTTCAGGACTTTGGGGCGATTCAGCGTGATGGTGGTGACGCTGCCGTGGCGATCTACCCGGATGTTTTCAAAGGACATGCACCCGCGATTATACCCGCCACCTCTTACGCCGGACGAACGCGCCCGTGGCGGCTGCAGCGGCGGCGCCGGCCAGCGACCCGATGGCATCGGCCGCAAGATCTGCCCCAGACGCTATACGTCCGGGAATAAACCATTGGTGGAATTCATCAGTCGCGCCATAGAGCGCCCCGATAAGCGTCGCCGGCACGATCAGCGACTGCGTCATGGATCCGAGCGGCCCGCCCCCGAGGGCCCGCACGAGTAAGGCCCCGAGCACGGCATAACTCAACGCATGGGCCCCGTAGTCGGGCGCGCCGAACGGGATGGCGATATCCGTCCGATGGGAGGCGGCAAAGGTCGCAGCCATCCACATCACGGCTGGTCCCCAGCTCCACGCGAGCCTGGTCCCCTGGCTGCGAGCGGACTCAGTTGAACGCGAGATACAACACCCAGCCGAGCAGCAGCGCGCCACCCACAAGCGCGCCGAACAGCCGCGCGGCAAACCACAGCCCCGTCTGAAGGTCGTCTCGATGCAAGGCGGCGAACACCGGTGCCACCAGCGCGGCGAACAGGATCAACAGGCCCAGATGACTGGTCACTTCCTGTCCACCTTCCCACCGCGGGCCACATCGGCGGCGTCGAAAATCACCAGAACATTCATCAGGCCAGCGACGATGAGAAAGGTGTTGCCGTATTCGTAGGAGGCAGCGACCACGTCGCCAAGTCCGTAGCCGGCCCACCCCGCCACCAACCGTGTCGCGCCAATCATCCACTGGGCGGCAGCCGCGAGAAGCATCAACGGTTCGACACTCTGGAACGGGAACAGCCGTCCGCCAAACGCCAGGCCCAGCACGTACATGGGCAGCAGCATGGTGCCGAACATCAACGCCTTCCCTGCCTGGCCCTGCAGCATGTGCCCGGCTCCAGGAAACACCCAGGCCAGCAGACACGTGAGCGCAAGCCCGGGCCGGGCGACTGCGGGCATCGAGGCCTTGCTGATGGGTTTACGGGGCGCCGCCATAACGCCTCAGTGTACCTGATTGGGCCGCGTCACTTGAATCACGACGAACGCAACGGCCATCCCCAGAGGCAGGGCCGTGACCAACCGCCAGAGATTCGGCGGCGTTCCCAGGCCACCCCACTCCCACGCGAGCGTGAGTGCCGTGGGCACCGCCGCAAGCGCCACCAAGGTCAGCGGTTTCGCCGTCCAAGAGCCGCGCGCTCCTCGTAGCGCGGCCTGTTCCTCAAGGCCGCGGCTCTTCCCAATGCGCCCAAGCGCCAGCAAGGCGCCGAAAGGCGTGGCGAGATATAGCCCCGTGCATCGCGCGCAGACGGGCCACGCCACGCCGCCCGTCTCGAACGACCGCCCGGGCTGCTGATGACAAACCTGCCCCGCTGTCAGATAAACAACGCTCGCCCAGACCGCGCCCTCGCCAGGGTGATTCACGCGGTGCCAGAGCGAGGCCCCCGCAACCAGTGGCCACACGACGGCCGCCGCGACCAGCAGCCGGGTCAGCATCAATCCACCAGGACCACCGGACCGAAGTGGGTTTCGTATCGGTCTTCGAACTCGGTCCAGCTGTAGGCATGACTGGATCCGCCAAGGTGTTCAAGCGCGTAGGTGGCGGCCACGGAACCGATTTGCGCGCATACGTCGAGCGGCGCGGAGACAGCCAGGCCCTTCAGGAACCCGCCGCGATACGCGTCACCCACGCCGGTGGGGTCCGCCAGTCGCGTGGGCTCCACGGCAGGCACATCAATCTGCACACCCTTCTGCAGAATCGACGACCCCTTCTCGCCCTTAGTGACAATCAAAACGCCAGCCTCATCGAGCACGTCGGCTTCACTCAGGCCGGTCTTCTGGCGAATAAGTTCGAACTCGTAGTCGTTGCAAATCACGAAGGACGCGCCCCTGATGCCGTCGCGCAGCTCGTCCCCCGACATCCGCGCACACTGCTGACCGGGGTCGAACATGTAGTGGATATCTAGCGCTCGGCACTCTTCCGCATACTGCACCATCGCCGCCGGATCATTCGGCGAGATGATCACCAACTCGGGTCGCTCAACCGTACGGAACGACAGTTGCGACGCGTCCGCCATGGCTCCAGTGTAGAACGACGCGATCTGGTTGTTGGCTTCATCCGTGTTGCAAAAAAATGACGCCGTGAACTTCCCGTCAATTTCGAGTACGAGCGACGTATCCACGCCTGCCGCGTCGAGCCAGCGCCGGTAGTCGCCAAAGTCCTGGCCGGCTGTTGCCATCAGTCTCGGCCGCTCGCCGAGCAACGCCAGCGTGTACGCGATGTTCGGCGCGCATCCACCGCGGCGCTTATCCATCGTGTCCACTAGGAAGCTGAGGCTCACGCGCGAAACATGCTCAGGCAGCAGGTGTTCCGTGAACTTGCCAGGAAACGACATCAGGTAATCGAACGCGATGGAGCCAGTGACGATGATCTTCATGAGAGGTATTTTCCAATGAGAGGTTGAAGCAGAGCCTTGCGCGCGGCGGGAATCGACTCTGGCCGGGTAATAAGCGCGGTGGCCAGCGCGCGCGCGCACTCACACGAGCGTTCGATGGGCAGACGTTCGACAGCGGCGGCGATAACCTGCTGCGCCGTCTTCGCATTCTGCATCAGGTTCGCCACGATCATCTCGACGGTGACCGAATCATGTTCGGGGTGCCAGCAGTCATAGTCGGTCACAAGCGCTAGTGTGCTGTAACACATCTCGGCTTCGCGGGCGAGTTTAGCCTCCTGCAAGTTGGTCATCCCGATGACGTCCCATCCCTGCTCGCGGTAGAACTCCGACTCCGCGACAGTGGAGAATTGCGGCCCTTCCATGCACACGTACGTGCCGCCCTCATGGACCGTTGCATCGACCGACCTGGCCGATGCGGTCAGGATGGAGGACAGCGGCGCGCAAAAGGGATGTGCGAATCCCACATGCGCCACGATGCCTTCGCCGAAGAAGGTGCTGGCTCGGCCACGGGTGCGATCGAAGAACTGATCGGGCACGACCAGGTTCAGGGGCTTGAAGTCTTCGCGCAGGCTGCCGACCGCGCTGGCCGAGAGGATCCACTCGACGCCCAGTGTCTTGAACCCGAAGATGTTCGCGCGATAGTTCAGCTCGGACGGCGCGAACCGGTGTCCCTCACCATGACGCGCAAGAAACGCCACCCGCCGGCCCCGCAATGTTGCGATTACATATGGCCCCGACGGCGAACCGAATGGCGTCTCGATGACCCGCAGCTCGCGATCCGTGAGCTCGGCCATGTCGTACAACCCCGACCCGCCGATGATTCCAATGCGCACCATCGTCATGCCATCTCCGTGTCGATGAATCGGCGGCCATCCCGCTCGCGAATGATCCCTGAGGGAATAGCCGGGTCGTGTTCGAAGAACACCACGTATTCGCCGTCGATAGCTTCGCGCAGGAACCGATGTTTGTAATGAAACGTGTCCATCGGATAGAGGTCGTAGCCCATGATCCAGGGCTCGTCTAGGTGCGCAGTGGTCGGAATCAAATCGGCTACAAACGCGGCCGTGCGGCCACCCGACTGAATGCGAATCCACGAGTGGTGCAGGCAATGGCCGCCGGTCTGCCAGACGCTGATGCCAGGCAGCACCTCGCCATCACCTTCGATGAAATCCACGACACCGGCTTCCGCGAGCGGCAGGAAATTCTCGGGCAAATAGCTGGCGCGGTTACGATCGTGCGTATGCGTGGCATCGTGCCATTCATCGCGACGGATGAGGTAGCGGGCGTTTCGGAAACGCGGGACAATCGCGTCGCCCTCGCGCAGCGTGGAACCGCCGAAGTGATCAAAGTGCAGGTGGCTGGCGATGACCACGGTGATGTCGTCGGCGGTGAGGCCAGCCTCGGCCAGCGAATGGTCCAGGTGGCGCGACCGATCGATGGCATAGATGTCGGCCAGCTTGGGCGGCATCTTGTCGCCGATTCCTGAGTCAATCAGCACCGTATGCTGCGGCGTCCGCACGAGCAGCGGCCGCAGGCCCAATGGAATCCGGTTCTTCTCGTCCGGCGTCATTCTCTTCTGCCACATCGTCTTTGGCACCACGCCGAACATGGCGCCACCGTCGAGCCGAAACGTGCCGTCGGAAAGAGAAATCAGTTCAAAGTCGCCGAGCTTCACGTCAGTGCCCCTCCGATGCGGCAGCCACTTGCTTCAGTTCCACGAGCACTCCGTGGGTATCACCCGGATGCACAAACGCGATCAGCGAACCGTGCGCACCTTGCCGTGGCACCTGGTCGATCATCCGCACACCCGCGGCCACCACTCGCGCCATGGCGGCCTGAATGTCGGGCACCCGCAGCGCCACGTGGTGCAGCCCCGGCCCGCGCTTGTCGATGTATTTGCCAATCGCAGAATCCGGCGCTAGCGACTCAACGAGTTCCAATTGGGCATCACCGGTATCGATGAATCGCACCCTGGTGTTCTGACTCTTGATGTCTTCCGTGCCACCAGACGTCAAACCCAGGACGCCCGTGAAGAACTTCAGCGACGCGTCCACGTCCGCGACGGCGATGCCGACGTGGTCGATGGTGAGTCGGGCCGCTGAAATGACGTCGGGGGTCTTTTTTGACTGCGTTGGATCACAAAAGACCGTCGACGTCATTTCAGCGGCCGCCGAGTAGGGATCGGCCTCGCGCGCACTGATGCGGTCCAGCCACTGGCTGAACTCGCCGGGGCCGAGCACGTTGTGCTCGAGGTGGTTCATAAACCTGCGGCTGAGAATTTCGCGCAGGCGCCACTCGCCTCGCGCACGCCGGCGCGCACCGAGCGTGTCAGACGACTGCACACGGAAGCGATTGATCATCGCTAGGAGTTCGTCGATGCCGCGACCGCTCGTGGCTTCGGTGCGCAACACCGGCGGCCGCCAGCCCTCGCCCATCGCCTCGTCGGTGGCCAGCATCATCTCAATGGACGCAGCCGTGCGGTCTGCGCCTTCACGGTCCGACTTGTTGACTACGAAGATGTCGGCAATTTCCATGATGCCCGCCTTGAGCGCCTGCACTTCGTCTCCGGTGCCGGGCACAAGGGTCACCACCGACACGTCGGCCATGCGCACGATGTCCACTTCGTCCTGGCCGACGCCGACGGTCTCGATAATCACCATGTCGTAGCCAGCCGCGTCGAGCACAATCGCCGCTTCGGCAGTCGTACGAGCCAGCCCACCCAAATGGCCGCGCGTCGCCATGCTGCGAATGAAAACGCCAGTGTCTTCGGCGTGTGCCTGCATTCTCACGCGATCGCCGAGGATCGCGCCGCCGCTGAAGGGACTCGTCGGATCTACGGCGAGCACACCGACCGTCTTCCCTTCTTTGCGAAGATTCGAGATGAGCCGGTCCACGAGGGTGCTCTTGCCGGCGCCCGGAGGGCCGGTAATCCCCACCAGATACGCACGGCCCGTGTGCGCAAAGATGCGGCCGACGAGCAGCGTGCCCGCGGGTGTTTCGTCTTCGATGAGCGAGATGCCCCGGGCAATCGCCCTTGGGTCGCGCGCAAGCACACGGTCTGACAACGACTGCGACGCCATCATCGAACCAACAATTGACGGGCGATGACCAGCCGTTGAATTTCGCTTATGCCCTCACCGATGGTGCAGAGTTTCGCATCGCGGAAAAATTTCTCGGCCGGGTAGTCCCTCATGAAGCCGTATCCGCCAAAAATCTCAACAGACTCTTCGGCGGCGCGAACGGCAATTTCGCTAGAGTACAACTTCGCCATAGACGATTCGCGTCCCGTCCTGGTCACGCCCTGATCCTTCAGCCACGCCGCGCGATAGGTCAGCAGCCGAGCAGCCTCGATGCGCGTGGCCATGTCGGCCAGCTTCCACTGAATGGCCTGGAACGTAGCGAGCGGTTGTCCAAACTGCCGGCGCTCCTTCGCATACCGCAGCGCTGCTTCGTACGCACCTTGCGCCAGACCCACGGCCAACGCCGCGATGCCGATGCGTCCGGCGTCGAGTACCTGCAAGGTGTTGAGGAAGCCCTGGCCCTCGTCGCCAACCATCGCATCGGCCGACATCCAGCAATTGTCGAACAGCACTTCGCTCGTGTCGCTCGCGCGCATGCCGAGTTTGTGTTCCTTCTTGCCGGCCTTCATGCCCTTAGCACCGCGAGGGACCACAAACGCCGAGATGCCCCTGTGCCTTTCGCCCGATCGGTGACGGTCATGACGACGATGGCGCCGCCGTCGGCGCCGTGGGTGATGAATTGTTTGGAACCGTTGATGATCCAGCCATCGCCATCGCGGCGCGCCGAGCACCGCATGGCGGCCGCGTCGCTGCCGGCGCCGCTTTCGGTGAGTCCCCAGGCGCCCAGATAGTCACCGCGAATGAGCGGCACCACGTATTGCTGCCGCTGTGCATCGCTGCCGAACATGTACAGATGCGACGTGCAGAGTCCGTTGTGCGCCGCTACCGACAGCGACACAGATGGGCAGACGCGCGCCAGCTCCTCGATGCAAATGCAGTATTCGATGGCCGACATCCCGGCGCCGCCCAGGCTCTCCGGGAACTGGATGCCCATCAGGCCAAGCGCGGCCATTTTGGCCACCAGCGTATCCGGAAACGCCTCGGCCTCGTCCCATTCCATGACAGGAGGGCCGATTTCGGCTTCGGCGAATTCCCTGACGGTGCCACGGAGAATCGCTTGTTCGCTGGTTGGACGCAGATCCATTAGGAGAAAAATATCACGTTGGCCCCCGGTCACCCGTGCACGATTGCGCCTAGGCGGCCGATACTGAGGGTATGAACACATCCTTTTCGCTCGCGCGGCGTGGCCGCCGCCTGATCATCGGCATGCTGACGGCCGGCATTCTCGTGGCCACACCGGTGGCGGCGGCAGCCGACATGACGGCGTTTTTGGGCGCCGGCCGTAATCCGACCACACGCACCGCCAAGGGCGTCGCATTTGGCGTCACGCTTCTGGTGGTGGGTTTTGAAGTGGAATACTCCGACATTTCGGAGAAAGACGCCGACTCCGCTCCGCGGCTGCGCACCGGCATGATTAACGCGATCGTGCAAACGCCCACCGGAGGCGTGCAGCTGTATGGGACCGTCGGCGCCGGCGGCTATCGCGAGTCGCTGCGCGGGACCTTTCAGGAAACCAGCTGGGGCCTCAACCTCGGCGGCGGTCTCAAGATGGGCCTGCTGGGTCCGGTCAAACTCCGCGTGGACTACCGGCTGTTCCGTCTTCGCGGGGAGCCCTTGTTCAAGACCGTTCACCGCGTCTACGCGGGCGTCAACGCGGCGTTCTGACGGCCCTTTACCGAATCTTGGTCAGCCCCATCCGCTCGATCTTTATGACCGCGGCTTTGAGCCGATCGTAGATGGGTTGCACTTCGGCCGGCAGAACCTCGGCCAGGAGCAGCAGCGGATCGTAGTTGGCCGTAGTGAGGGCTGGGTCGAACATGAAAATAAAGATGGCCGCATCTTTTGAGACTTCCGCCGATTTGTAAATCTTCCAGTTGAGCGCCTGCTGCTTGCGCATCGGCACTTCGGCCTGGTCCAGCGCGGCGCGGATGCGTCCGAGAATGGCCTCGAAGTCGGTGGCCCCGGCTTTCTGCACGTGGAAAAACAACAGGCCTGCGCCCGACGCGAACGTGTAGTCGGCCGGGACACCAGGCTCAGCCTTGTCCTCATCGGCGCCTGTCGTCGGTTTAGCTCCGGCTGGGGGCTTGGCCCCTGGCGGCGGCGCCTGTGTGGTGGTGGGCAGCACGGGCGGTGGCACTTGGGCTGTCGCTCGCGCGGGCATCAGCACGAGCGCGCTCACCAGCGCGATGCCTCCCCATTGATGGAGTGTGTGTCTCAACGTCTGCTCCCGGTTGCCACAAAAAGAACGGGACGTCACCGCTTGCGCGAGGACGTCCCGTTGCACTTTCATTCAAACGCCGCAGCGTCGGGCTACTTCTTGACGATCGGCCAAATGTTCTGATTGGCCAGCGACGCCGTGAACTTCGCGTACAAGTCATCAACCTTTTTCCGTGCCTCGGGCGTGGCCACATCGAAGGCGCCGCCGTAGTACAGAATCTGGGTGATGTTGTAGCTCAGGTTCGTGACTGGGGGGTCCAGATACATCAGGTACAGCACCGGTTGCTCGGGTGGAGGGACAGCGTCCACTTTCAGGAACGTCATCGTTTTGGCCTGAGCCTGGAATTCAGGCTTCGCCGCTCCGGCGAGGCCCGACTTCATCTCACTAAACGCCGATTCAAACGTGGCTTCCTGCCCCTGCTTGACCGACAGCAGCACCATGATCGCGGTGGCGCCGTTGAACTTCAGAGGATCCGGTGGCTCGGGCTGAGCCGCCGCCTGCGTCGATGCGGCCGTCTGGGCCTGAACCGACGTCGCCACCATCAACAACCCGGCCACGCCCAGCGCAACCACCACGCGCCGGCCCATCACCGGCAAGACTCCTGACAACCGCATGAAACTCCTCCTCGCCACGTGGGCGTTGGTCCAAAACGACCCCTTACTCTACCGTACCGACCTTGAATGGCAAGTCCACTCTTAAACGAACACTTCAAGAACACTGTTCGCCACCAGCATACCCACTCGGGTGAGACCAAACCGCCCACCGCGCTGCCACACCTGTCCGCCCTCGACAAACGGCGCCAGAGCCTCGCCGTAACGCTCCCATGGGTCCAGTCCAAATCGGGCTGCAAACTCGGACCCGTCCAGTCCGTCAGTCAGCCGAAGCCCCATAAACAGGGCCTCTTCGGCCTGGGCGTGCGGAGTCAGATGATGGCGATCGAGCGCCACCGGCACCCCCGACATCACGCGCGACACATATTCTTCAGTGGCCGCGACGTTTTTCCACCGCTCGCCGGCCACCGTCGAATGAGCGCCGCACCCAAACCCGAACCAACCAGTCCCCTGCCAGTATTTGACATTGTGGCGCGAGCGATGGCCAGGTCTGGCCACATTTGAAATTTCGTACTGCTCCAGGCCGTGCTGCTCAAGCACGTCCAAGCCTTCCAAATACATCTCCGCCGCATCGTCATCAGGCGCCAGGGACCAGCCGGCGCGGGCCATGGCTTCCTTGAGCGGCGCGTTGGGATAGAGCTCAAGCAGGTAGAGCGATAGATGGTCGGGCCGGAGCGCCACGGCTTGATCCACCGTGCGCCGCCACGTCTCGCGTGACTGTTGCGGCAACCACAACATCAGGTCGAACGATACGCTGGTGAATCCAAGAGACTGCGCGGCGTTAATCGCTTCGATCGCCTTGGCCGACGAATGAATGCGCCCAAGGCGCTTCAACTCGTCATCATCAAATGACTGCACGCCGAAGCTGATGCGATTCACTCCAGCATCTCGAAACGCCGTGAGGCGCTCAGCCGAGGCGGTTTCAGGATTGGTCTCGAGCGTGATTTCGGCAGTCGCGGCCAGGTCGAACGTCTCACGGCACGCGCGGATGAGGCCAGCCACCTCATCGGTCGAAAGCAGCGACGGCGTTCCTCCGCCGAAAAAAATGGTGTCAGCCTTGCCACCGGGTGCTTGCCGGATCTCTGATTTAAGGGCGGCCACATAACGGCCCTTCAAATCGGCATCAAGCAACCCGCGATTGAAATTGCAGTACGAGCAGATCGCCTGGCAGAAGGGGATGTGGAGGTAGAGCCCCAGGTAGGGGTCCCTGGGCTTGGGGTCCAGGCTAACCTCGGCCGGCTTTGCCGCCGGGCCACTTCAGTTCGCGCGAGGGGCCGGGTTGCTTGAGCGAGCGAAGCGGGTCGTTTTCGCGCAACTGGGCGCGCGCCTGGCTACGCGCCTTGGGCGGCAGTGCGCGACGGCCCTTGCCGTCCTTCCAGAGAATCGCCAACTCCTCGGCGCCGCTGCCAGGGCCGAGCATCCGAAAATCGGGGCCTTCGTACTCCAGGAACTCGCACATCTCGTGGAGCCGCGAGTGCATCCGGAACCCGACGCGCACCTTGAGCGAATCAAGATTGCTGTCGTCGGGCGTGTCTTCGTAGTTGGTGGTAAAAATCGTCGGCCGCCGCTCGTTGTATCGAGTGTTGACGATGAGGTTCATCGTCTCTTCCACCCACTCCGAGGGCTTTTCCGCGCCGAGATCGTCCAGCACCAGGAGTTCCGCGTCCATCACGGGACGCAGGATATCCATTTCGGCGGTGCGCACCACCGGGTTGTAGGTGGACCGAATCATTTTGAGCAGTTCGCGAACGTCGTAGAACAACCCACGCACGCCGGTGCGCTGAATCGACTGGCGCAGCACGCCCACTGCAATGTGCGTCTTGCCGATTCCAGGCGGACCGATCAGGCACAAGCCCTTCGTCACGGCGGGGAACGTGTCGGCGAATTTCCTGGCACGCGTGAGCGTGAGCTGCAGCTTTTCGTTTGGATAGGTGACGAAATTCGAGAGATCACATCGCGCATAGCGCGGCGGAATCCGCGCGTCGTGCATCAGACGAGACGAGGCCTGCGCGCGCCAGCATTCACAACGCTCAACGCGCCGAATCTCGCCGACAACAATCGGCTTCCACCCTGTTCCATTGCAGATTGTGCATTCCACGGGACGACTAGCGTAACAGTAATTCTGTAATTGTGAAATGTCACAATCCGGCGTCTTTGCTCGCGTCTTTGTGTCCTGAGGGCACCAGCGCCGTATTGAGCCTCTGTTCCCAGTCTCCCAACCCGCGAGCGAGTTCTGTCTTGACGTACGCCATGAACTCGTTAACCTCGCTTTGCATGCGCTCCATTTTCTGGCGCATGTTGAGGATGATTTCGACGCCGGCGAGGTTCACGCCGAGTTCCCGCGTCAGCGCCAGGATGGTTTCGAGGCGCTGCAGGTCTTCATCGGAATAGAGTCGCGTGTTGCCCTCGGTGCGAGAGGGAGCAAGTAGGCCCTCGCGCTCGTAAAGCCGCAGCGTCTGAGGATGGATGTCGTACTTCGTCGACACCGCGCTAATCATATAATAACCCTTGCCGGTGCCCGTTCGTCTGGTCATGGCTGTACTTTCCGCCTTTCTTCTCACGAGTCAAACAGGTGTGCGCGTACGTCCACGGGATTCAACCGTGCAAACTCGCGCAGGAGTGCTTTCGACCGCTCGTCCTGGACGGGCGGCAATACGATCTGGAGCTCGACGATGAGGTCTCCGGCAGCGTCGGGTCCGAGTTGGCTCGGCACGCCGTGGCCGCGGAGGCGAAGACGGGTGCCTGCCGCCGTGCCCGGTGGCACCCGGGCTTTCACTGGACCCGCCAGCGTTGGAACGTCAATGCGGGCTCCGAGCGCGGCTTCATGAATCGCAACCGGCACCTTTACATGCAGATCTAATCCGTCGCGATGAAACACCGGATGGGACGCCACCTCGATGGTCACATACAAATCCCCTGCCGGCCCGCCACGCTCGCCGGCGTGCCCGCGCCCTGGCACCACAAGCCGCGCCTGCGACTCGATGCCCGCCGGCACGTGCACCGTCACCAATTCGCTACGGGTCTGCACACCGGTCGCGGCGCATATTCGGCACCCCGCCCGCGTCAACCGCCCAGACCCGCCACACGGCTCACAGGCTTTGGTAAACACCATGTGGCCGCGAGCCCATCTGATGGCCCCCTGGCCATGGCACGCGGAGCAGGCTTCTGACTCAAGCGCGACCACGCCCGCGCCGCCACATGCGGGACACCGCTCGCGACGCACCACCGAAACGGGCGCCGCCCCACCACGCATCGCCTCTTCGAACGACACCTGCATGGTGAGTTCGAGTGCCCCACCCTGGTCGTGCGCCATCGCCCGGCGCGTCGCGTCCTGAAAGACGTCGGCGAAGAGTTCTGAGAATGTCGCCGCCTCCGCGCCCTGCGCCGCCGCCGTGAAATCGAACCCGTCGAACGCGATGGTCGTCTCGACGACGTCGTGATGCAGATGCTGTCCTTCGTCGTACTCCTGACGCCGCGCAGGGTCGCCCAGTATCGCGTAGGCTTCCTGTACCTGACGAAAACGTTCGGCTCCGAGACGGTCACCCGGGTTGATGCCAGGGTGATACCGCCTCGCCAGCCTGAGATATGCGCGCTCGATATCGGCCAGCGTGGCCGCCGGCGTCAAATCGAGCGTGCCATACAGGTTCATTACTTCTTCTCGTCTTCAATCACTTCCGCGTCAATGACGTCGCCACCCGCGGTGTCGCCACCGGGCTGTGCGCCCCCGCCGGCCGCACCCGCCGCAGCATCCGACCCGGCCTGCTTGTAGAGTTCCTGCGCGGCCTTGCCCTGCGCCTGCATCAACGCGTCCAGCGTGCGATTGATGGCGGCCGCATCGTTCGCCTCAAGCGCCTGCTTCACATCATTGACCGCCGACTCAATCGCCATGCGATCGGCCGCCGACACCTTGTCGCCCGACTCCTTAAGGAACGTGGACGCCGCGTGCACCGCCTGGTCGGCGCGATTGCGCGTCTCCACTTCTTCCTTGCGCTTCGTGTCTTCCTCGGCGTGCGCCTCGGCGTCTTTCA